>Ga0209541_10008536_pt1 | contig 16859 bp, 18 predicted proteins | sample RifCSPlowO2_01_FD_184027 | JGI IMG/M metagenome (GOLD analysis project Ga0209541, IMG submission 184027) | Groundwater microbial communities from Rifle, Colorado - Rifle CSP2_plank lowO2_0.1 (SPAdes) (version 2) | ecosystem: Environmental > Aquatic > Deep subsurface > Groundwater | place...
GCTTACAGCGGCTACTTTAATAATTATAATGAGAATGAAGCCTATGGATATTATGTTGGGTTTACTGATAATGCTACTTTAACCGTCGCTGCACAGAATACTTCTGGACAGAATCAGGATTTTAGTGTTGTTTCTGTGGAGCATGCTCATAATCCTAGCTGCTATAGTGAGTATTGCAGGAGCTATTCAAGCGTTTCATGGAGCAACCCGGTTAATAAAAGCGAGAATAGACAGGTGATTAGGGTTATTAATCCGGGGTTGTGGGGAAGAGGAGACCATGCGATTAGGATTAGTGTTCGGGGGGCTCTTGGGACGAGCACTATAAAGACAGGATATTTCTATGCCAAGGACAATACTGCGCCGAATATTACTTCGATTGTTTCTCCCCCCTATGATGGATATAAGGTTAATACCACAAGCTTATACTTTAATTATTTAACGAGTGAGGCTGCTCTTTGCACTGTTTATATTTATAATTATGACAACTTTTACAGCAGCTTTTGCGGGAATGCTGATTATTCCAGCAATATGAGTGCAGCTTTTTTAGGCACGTGCAATAGCACAAGATATAATGGGACCAGCTCATTCTATCAATATTATACCAGGTGGTCTTATCCTGGCTTTGTTACTGAAGGCACAGATCATAGCTTTACCCTTAATAATGTTAATAGCCTGTTTACTGACCAGGATTATGGAATACAGTTTTATTGTTATGATAGTGACTATAACGGGGTTTACGGCTATAGAGTAATAGAAGCAAATATCAGCAATTCAACTGATGTAAGCTTATCTTATGCAAGCAATAGCGTAGCGAATAATTCGTATTTGAATAATGACTCATTTACCTTGGCTGCTTCACCCGGCAGCGGGTTGGCTAACCTTACTTTCAATCTCTACAACTCAAGCTTCCAGCATATCAATAGCACTACATTGGCGAATACAACAACTTCGCTTGTATGGTACATTACTGATTTGAATGAAGAATACAAATATCATGTTGCAGGAAGAGCGACAAACGGGAGCAATACCACCCTTGTGAACAGGACTATAACTTTTGATAATATCAATCCTGGAATCCTGTATAATGGGGCTACCTCCGGGAATAATACCATGTACAACAGGACATGGATTTATGCCAATGTTTCTGTTACTGAAGTGAATGAAGCGAATATTACTTTTAGCCTGTTCTATGGCAATCACAGCTCTATTAATCAAACAACATTCAGCAGTGCTGTCAGGTTTGTGAACTTTACAGCTTTAACTTCGAATGTTACCGGTGTAACTTATCTTTATAATGTTACTATATTTGATAAGGCAACCAATAGGAACTATACTCAAACAAGATTAATACACTTAAATTCATCAAATACGACTGTTGCCTAAGAGTTTTTTTCTTTGTAAAGAAAAAAATAGGGAAAAAAGAAACTAAGAATGAAAAAATTTGGAAAAAACTAAAAGTGGAAAAATGATGGAGAAGAGAGAATGAAGATGCATAAAATTAATATTATGATTGTTTTTGTTAGTTTGATTTATTTGTATAATGCGGAAGCAGCCCTGCAGGTTACCGCCTTTTCCTGTAATAGCCAGACTGGAACTGTAACTGTTGATAATCTTGCTTCTCTTACCTGCCAAGCAACTGTTAACAATCCGGATCAATCAACAGCAACTTTAAACTCCGTTGTTCTCTATCCTAGCGGCAATTGGCTTGAAAGCAGCAGCTATACTGGAAGCGGGTTTGATACCAGCATTAGCGCAGGTGCATCTACTGTAGCAAGCTTTACTGGTTTGACTCCCAATGTTGCTGGATTGAACGCTTTTGATAATATTAACTTAGACGGTGTTATTGATACGTTTGTTGTTGATACCACTATGAATATTATTGACATTAAATCTATAATTGTTACTCCTTCAGTTGGCAGCGGGGACCAGAATACTGAGTTTGACCTGCAAGCCAGTGTTACTGGCGGGGGGGACAATGATGATTCTACAATTGTTGTGGACTTAGGCAATTGTGGGCTTAAAACCGGGGAAAGTGCAACTATTGATTCCGGGGCTATTGCCAATAATGCTCAGGTCAGCCATACATGGAAGATCATCATGGGGGATAATCATTGCACTTATACTGTTACTGCAACTGGATTTGTTGGAGCAACTACAACAAGCGATAGCGCATCTGGAACAGTGACCAATAATAATCCTGTTACTACCACAACCACTGCTGGAAGCAGCAGTGGGGGTGCGGGTGGCGGAGGGGGTGGTGGAAGTGCAAGCGGGGAGGCAAAACCTGCTGAGGATACTGGATTTGATATTGATTTCTCTTCTGAAGGTGTGGGGGAGTTAGTTACTAAAGCCCTTCAAGGGCAGGTATTAAGCCTGAGCTTTGATGGGGCTACAAAGCATTCTGTAACAATTGCTGAGGTTAGAGAAGATAGCGTAACATTAATTATTGAATCAACCCCTAAAACAATTGTTGTTAAGCTTGGAGAGACGATAAATGTGGACTTGAATGATGATGGGTTGAATGACATGAGTGTTACTCTTCTTGGGGTTCTTGGGCAGAGTGCTAATTTGAAATTTACAAAGATTGAGGAGGGTGCAAAGGTTTTGGCTCAAGAGGAAACAAAAGCAAGGCTTGAGAGAGAGGGTTTGGTGACAACAACTCTTTCTCCTGTTTTGAGTGGGGAGAAGGGTGGCTTAGGATGGATGATATTTGGGGTTATATTTGTTCTTGTTATTGCTGGACTAGGATTGTGGATGAAGCATAGGCATGAAAATGGAAGAAGAGGGGAATGGGAGCGGAGAAGAAACCCCTGAAAATGGTGAAGATAAATAAAAATGACGGGGATTGATTAGGATTTCAAATGATATTACTATAGAGTAACCAGAAAAGAGATATAAGTGAAAGATAATTAATTCTTTGTGGAGGTGTTTTCTATGACTGAACAGATAAGTTATGAAGATACAAGAAATGTAATTGATGCTGTTAGAGGACACTTTCAGAGACAAAACCCTCAATTAGGTTATCTTCTTTTTAGGGTGGACTCAATCAAAGCAAACAGCAAAGAAAGTGTTTGGGTAGTTATTTGTAGTTTTTTAGAAAGCTTAGGAAGCCCAAATAGAATTTATTATAAACTAAAGATAAATCTTAATGATGGAACTTTTGGTGATACTCATATCATCCCTAAAGAAACTGCTGAGAGGGAAATAAATCAGTAAGATGCTTTTTGACCCAAATCTTCCAATAACACATTATTCTAAATATATCCGGGAAGGAAGAATTATGGTTGATACCTCTCCCTTAATCATCTTCTTTTTGGGGGAATTTGATAAGAACAAACAGACTAATTTTATTGAAAAATGGACAAAGGGGAATAAATCATATACCTCCACTGATTATATATTTTTAAAGAAGTTTTTAGATGGCTCTCCTTTTGAGAAGTTATGCATCACCCCCCATATCTTTCACGAATTTTATAAGCACATTCAACAGGTTCTTGGGAATAGATTATTCTATGAATTTTTTGACTACAATATCGACTTTTTAATGGTTTTAAAAGAAGAGTATGTTGATAAGAATAACATAATGAGTCATCCTTTTTTTAAGAAACTTGAGATAGGAGAACATTCGTTATATCTAGTTAAAGAAAAGGATAAACCCTGTTGCATATTAACAGATGAAGAAAGACAATTGAAGCCCTGCTTTGAAGATGATAAAGAGGTTTTATTAATTTTAGTTAAAGATGCGATATTCCAGATGATGAATGCTCAATAAAATACCTTTATACAATAATGCAGTAAAATAAAAAATCTTATATAGCATTGTTTTTTCTTATTATTATGAAAGCTAAGTGGATTCTTTTCTGGCTGTTTATTTTTGTGTTTCTTGCTTTAATTATTATTGCTGTTGCGATTAATGCCGGGAAGCCTGGAAAATATGATGAGTTTGCCAAATGTTTGACCGAGAAAGGATTTAAAGAATATGGGGCTTATTGGTGTCCTCATTGCTTAGAGCAGAAGAAAATGTTTGGGAAGTCCTATAAGTATGTTAATTATGTTGAATGTGATGCCAGAGGGAGCAATGCTAATCCTGTTGAGTGCAATGCGAAAGGGATTACTGGATATCCTACGTGGATTATGGGGAATGGTGAGAGGTTATCTGGGGTGCAGAGCTTAGAAGTGTTATCGAGGATTTCTGGGTGTGAGTTGAAGAATGTATAGTGGATGACATAACTTTTTTACCAGTTTGCATGTCATCCCCTAATAAGCAAAGGCGCATTTTTGTTTAATATTTGCGTCCTTTGCTATAGCTTTGCCTGAATAATCTATAGCTAACGCAAATAATTATCGAACAATAGTTTGCGTTATCTATAGTGAAAGACATAAGTCTTTCCCTAATAAGTCAACGACAGATTGAGGAAAAATTAGTGTCGTTGACTATAATAAGCAGACGCATTAAACATACTCGGATATATCTTGCGTCTGCTATATGAAAAGCAATATTGGGGTTGAGGTGGATTTTGAGATTGAAAAATGGAAAAGCGAACAAGTCATTCTCAAGTAGTAAGAACCGAACAAAAAGTTCTTAAATGGAGAAAACACCATAATGTTATGGGAGAAAGAACAAATTTATTAGAAAGTGCTACCCGCAAAAAAATTGATTTAATTCTCAACAATCTTGGTTGGAATACTAATGAGAACTCTGAGAATTGTAATGTATTCACAGAGAGGGTAAAAACAACTGAACAAAAAAGAAAATTAAATGGAAAATTCCCAGATTATGTTTTGTATAAATCAAAGACTGATGAACCGATAGCGATAATAGAAGCTAAAAGAAGCGGGCAGAGTTTAAAGAAAGCATTAACACAAGCCATTGACTTATATGCAAAACCTCTGGACGTTAAAATAATATTCGTTACCGATGGAACAATTATAGAAACATTTGACATAAGAAGTAATTCAACACTTAAAATAGATGAAGAAATAATTACAGACCTCCTAACTGAAAAACAATTATTAAAATTTGTGGAGGAAGGAGCTTTTTTATTTTCTCCTGATAAGGTTGCATATACGAAGAGGGAATTAATAAAGATATTTGAAGAAGCTGACAGACTTTTAAGAAAAGAGGGGTTAAGAGAAGGTGTAGAAAGATTTACTGAATTTTCAAATCTTCTTTTCTTAAAGCTCATCAGTGAGATAGAGGGGGACAGAGAAAATAATGGAGAAGGCAGAATCTTAGAAAAGAAATATTGTTGGGAAAGCTTTTGTACTCTTGATGCCGAAAGGATGTTAGAGTATATCAATAATATTATTTTACCCAGACTTGTTGATAAGTATAACCATAGCGGAGATGTCTTTCAAAAAGAATTATCAATTAAAAACCATGAAAGCCTAAAAAAAATTGTCGATAAGCTTTCAAAATTAAAGTTACTTGATACCGATAGCGATATTAAGGGAGATGCTTTTGAATACTTTTTAAAAAAAGCGGTTAGTGTTGGCACGGATTTAGGAGAATATTTTACACCAAGACACATTGTAAAGTTAATTGTAGAATTAACTGACCCTAAATTTCAGGATAAGATTTATGACCCTTGTTGCGGAACGGGCGGCTTTTTGATTGAAGCATTTAAACACATAAAAAGAAAATGCAAACAAACGAAGGAAAATATAGAATTTCTTAAAGAAAAAACCATTTATGGAAGAGAGTTAACAGGAACAGCAAAAATAGCTAAAATGAATATGATTATCATTGGAGACGGACACACCAATATTACCCAGATGGATTGTTTAAGCAAACCGATAAAAAATGAATATGATGTTGTTCTAACTAACTTTCCATTTTCACAGAAAACAGATTACAGCAGCTTATACGGGTTTAACAGCGAAGATGCGAACCCTGTATTTCTAAAACATGTTATTGATGCTTTAAATAAAGAAGGGATAGCGGGAGTGGTAGTTCCAGAAGGTTTACTTTTTGATGAAAATTCTGAATACATTAAGATAAGAAGATATTTTTTAGAAAATTGTAATGTTGAATCTGTGATAAAATTACACGAGTTTGTATTTAAGCCGTATACAGGACAACCTACAAGTATCCTAATCTTCAGAAAGGGACAAACTAAAAATGTCTGGTTTTTTGATGTAAAAGAAGATGGATTTAAGAAGACAGGAAGTAAATTAGGCAGACCCCCGTCTAAAGAGAATGATTTAATACTTCTCAGACAAATTTGGAAAGATAAAGAAAGTTCTGAGAAATCTTTTTTAATAGACTTTGACAGAATAAGAGAGAATAATTTTAAATTATCTATGGACAACTATAGAAAATCCGATAAAAAGAAAACAAATAGGGTTAAGTTGGGAGATATTTGTAATATTCTAATTGGTGGAACTCCATCAAGAAAAGAATTAAGATACTGGAATGGGGACAATTTGTGGGTTAAAATAAAAGATATGAATAACACTTTTATTTATGATACGGAAGAAAAAATTACTAATGAAGGCGTAAGAAAATCAAATGTGAAACTATTATCCAAAGGAACGTTGCTTTTTAGCTTTAAATTGACTATAGGAAAGGTCGGAATTGCTGGAAAAGACCTTTATACTAATGAAGCAATTGCGGGCATTATCCCAAAAGGAAGTAATGTTCTAACTAAATATCTTTATTATTTATTGCCTAAATTAGATTATACTAACTATACCCAGAGTGCTACAAAAGGAAAGACTCTTAATAGTAAGATTATAGCTTCTTTAGAAATAAATTTACCCCATATAACAGAACAAAAAAGAATCGTTAAACAACTTGATAAAAAGGAAAGGCATAAGCAGAAAAGCATTAAAAAAGCTGAGGCAATACAAAAGGAGCAAGACATTATTATGTCTCAATGCCTTTAGTTATTCTTTGGAATTTAAGACCTTCTAGGCAGACTCCTCTCTTTTAAGGAATAAGGAGCTTTCGGATAAAACTACCAACAGCGTAAGGCTTTTATTTAGCTGTGATGTTGATTATTCATGAAACTTATTAACAAAATATTCTTTAGCTTGCTTATCCTTAGCTGCTTTCTAATTGCTTTTTTATTGAGCTTTGTTGTTGCTTACAATGATGATGGGTTTTATAAAAAGCAGTTTGAGGAGAATAAGGCTTATGAGGGGCTTGGAAAGGGGGAGGTTGATGATTTTTATACTGAGATGAGGGAATATCTTGATGGTGATGGTGAGTTAATAAGTTTTAGCGAGAGAGAGAAGCTGCATCTTGTTGATGTTAAATATTTGATTAATATGGCTTATTTGGTTTTTTATTTTGCTCTTGGAGTTTTTGTTTTAATCCTGATTTTTTTAATTGCTAAAAAAAATTATAAGCTTTTGAGCAAGGGGTTGATTTATTCTGGATTAGCGGTATTCGGAGTTGTTTTTTTATTCTTTATTCTTTCCTTTCTTGATTTTAACTGGCTTTTTACTGGGTTTCATCTGGTTAGTTTTGATAATGATTTGTGGCTGCTGCCTGCTAATAGCAGGTTAATCCAGATGTTTCCAAGTGAATTTTTCTTTGATATTTTTGGGAGGATTTTGAGCTATGCTGGTGGGTTCGGGATTGTGATGTTTGCGGGTGGTTACGTTTTGAAGAAGAAAGTTTTGGAAAAAATCCATTACAGAAAAAAGCTTAAATAGCTGGATGCTGTTGGAGGATGATGGAGCCATACAATCTTCCTGCTGATGATGTATTGAAGCAGGTTAAGAGTTCTTTAAATGCACTTTTTTTCTTTGCAAAGAAAAAAACCTGCACTAAAAAAGAAAAGATTGCTGTAAGAATCTTTAAGACAAAGTTTAAATAGATGGATTCTGTTAAATAAAAATGGAGAGTTATAATCTTTCTGCATCAAGAGTGCTGGAGCAGGTTAAGAGTTCTTTGAAAGGATTGACAAGCAAGGAAGCTGAGGAAAGATTAAAGCTTTATGGAAGGAATGTTCTTGAGAAGGGGAAAAGGTTTAATGCTTTAATGATTTTTCTCAGGCAGTTTAAGAATTTTATTGTTTACATTATGATTATTGCTTTGCTCCTGAGCTTGATTATTGGCGGGTGGATAGATGCGGTTATTATTGGTGCTATAATAATATTGAATGCTTTTTTGGGATTTTTCCAGGAGTATAGGGCTGAGAAATCAATTGAATTATTGCAGAAGCTATCGAGCCCTAAGGCTTCTGTTTTGAGGGATGGGAAGATTATGGATGTTGATTCAAGCGAGGTTGTTCTTGGTGATATTTTTGTTTTTGAAGATGGGAAGAAAGTTGTTGCTGATTGTTATCTATTGGAGAGTGTTGAGGTAAGGGTTGATGAGAGCTTATTGACCGGGGAGAGTGTTAGTGTTGAGAAGAAAATTTGCGTATTGGAGGGGAAGAAAGAAATAGCGGATAGGAGAAATATGATTTTCTCTGGCACATCAGTTGTTGCTGGAAGGGGCAAAGGAGTTGTTGTTGCAACAGGAATGAAAACCGAGATTGGGAATATTGCAAGAATGATGCAGGAGTCTGGAGAGAAGAAGATTCCTCTGGAAAATAAACTTGAGAAGCTGGGGAAGAAAATTAGCATTGCTATTGTTGTTTTGATATTATGCATATTTGGGATTTATGTTCTTAGGGGGCATGAATTTTTTGATGCTATGCTTGTTTCTATTAGCTTAGCTGTTGCCGCGATTCCTGAAGGGCTTCCAGCGATTGTTACTATTACTCTTGCTTTGGGCGTGCAGAAGATGCTTAAGAAGAATGTTCTTGTGAGGAGGTTAAATTCTGTTGAGACTTTGGGAAGCACTACGGTGATTTGTGCTGATAAGACGGGCACATTGACTAAGAACCAGATGACTCTGAAGAAGATTTATGCTAACAATGAATTCATTGATGTTTCCGGGAATGGATATGAATTGAATGGAGAGTTTATTGGGGATGGAAGGAAAATTGATGTTAAGGAAATTGAGATGTTATTGCTTTGCGGGAAGCTATGCAATAATTCGAGCATTGAAATTGAGGATGGTAAAGTTAAAAGCTTTAGAGGAGATCCTACGGAGATTGCTTTGCTTGTTGCAGCGAGGAAAGCCGGGGTTGATAAAGATTATGAGAGGGTTGGCGAGATTCCATTTACTTCTGAGAGCAAGAGCATGACAACATGGAATATTATTAATAAGAAGAAACACATGCTTATCAAGGCTGCTCCTGAATTGTTGATTATGAAATGCAAGTATGTTTATGAGAATGGAAGATATAGAGTGATGACTAAAAGCGAGAGGGAGCATCTTATTGATGTTAATAATGGGATGGCGAAAAATGCCTTAAGAGTTTTGGGTGTGGGATTTAGCAGGGATGAGGGGAAGAATGATGGGAATTTGGTTTTTCTTGGGCTGGTTGGGATGATTGACCCTGAAAGAAAGGAAGTAAGGGATGCAATTTCGACATGCAAGAAAGCAGGCATCAGGGTGATGATGATTACCGGGGACCATAAATTAACTGCGATGGCAATTGCAAAGAACATAGGGATTGAAGGTGGTGTGTTGACGGGAGAGGATATTGAAAATTTAAGTGAGGAGAGGTTTAGGGAGAAGATAATCAATGTTAATATTTTTGCGAGGGTTAATCCTGGGCATAAGGTTAAGATTCTGGAGGGGTTGAAAAGCCATGGGCATGTAATTGCAATGACTGGTGATGGGGTGAATGATGCACCTGCATTGAAAAAAGCTGATATTGGGATTGCTGTTGGAAGCGGGACAGATGTTGCCAAAGAGGCTTGTGATATGGTGTTGGTGGATGATAATTTTGCAAGTATTGTTAATGCTGTTGAAGAAGGAAGGGGGATTTATGATAATATAAAGAAGTTTATTAATTATTTATTGAGCTGCAATCTTGCTGAAGTGCTGATTATTTTTATTGCTATCTTAATCGGGTTTAAGATTAATGGAGAGATTATTATTCCTTTGATTGCTATACACTTGCTTTGGATTAATTTGGTTACTGATGGTCTTCCAGCGCTGGCTTTGGGTGTGGATCCTGTGATGAAGGGGATTATGGAGAGAAAGCCAAGAGACCCTGATGAAAGCATTATTTCAAAGAACTTAGGATTGAATATTATTTTCATTGGGGTATTATTGACAATTGTTGTATTAACCTTGTTTTGGTATAACCTGGAAACAGCTATAAAAGCACAGACAATTGCTTTTACAGCTATTGTTGTTTTTGAGATGGTTAGATTGCAGATAATAAGGCAGCAATACGGGCTGGGGATGTTTTCCAATAAGTGGCTGTTGATTGCTGTTGCTGTGAGTATTGGGTTGCAGTTTGTTTTAATGTATAGTTTCCTATCTGGTTACTTTGGCGTGGTTGCTTTAAGTATTGCGGACTGGATTGAGATTATTATTGCTGGGTTGGCTGTTTTTGTTGTCGGGATTATTGGGGGGAGTGTTATTAGAAGGGTTACGGGGGAGTTTGATTAACAATTTTTTTTCCTTGTAAGAAAAAGCCTTAAGGGAAAAGACATTCAAGGAAAGATTTAAATAACCGTAGGTTTATTAAGGTTATATGTCAAAAGAGGGTGGTGTTTTTATTAGTAAATCTGATTTAAAAGTGTTAGAAAGATTGGGGAAAGAAGGTAAAAGGCTGGATAAGGAAGCTCAGAAAGTGATTAATGATAATAAAAGATTATTACTCTTCCTTTGATTTATATTGTTCTTCTAAACGCCCCATAAGTTTGTCATACTCGCCCACCAGCTTTTTGTATTTTTCTAAGGTTAGAGTAGTTTTTTTAATTGATTTTTTTGCTTCTTTTTCATATCTTCTTTTTGTTTCTAAAATGAATTTCTGCAGAGAGGCTGTGGTCATTACAACTAAAGCGAATATGCTTATGATTAATCTTAAGAAGCCTGTATTATTTTTGAAGTAATCCGTTAATAAAATCAGAAGGGTCTGTTCTAAAGCAAACAGAATGATAAAGAATATACTAAAAACACCTTCATTCTTTTTTATGAACTCTCTTGTCGGTTCGATTAGTCTTGAATCAGAACCTTTTAGTATCCAAGGCCAGGCTAAAATGATAATAAATGCCAATAATGTTAAATCCGCTAACCCCAATAGAACATCTGTATTCATCTATCTTAATAATGATGCATGTATATAAAAAGACTTATCAGTTAGAATATATCTTTTAATGAGCATATTTTCGTTAATTGTTGTGATGGAAATAAATCTTTTCTTTTAGGTTGTATTTTTTTGCCAATGCTCTGCATTTTGATTCTATGTTTTGCCAGTAATTGTTTTTTGTGAAGAAGATTTCCTGATAAGGTTTTTCAAGTTGTGGATACTTAGATTTTATTACTTGCATTATTTCATTCCATGTTCCTGCTTTATGGTTGAGATTTTCGCAGAATATGTATTCCAAGTTTAATTCTGAGAATTTTTTGAAGATTTCTTCTAAGTTATTAGTTGTTAACTCAGGAAATATTGGGCCCAGAAATGCATATGTTTTAATTCCCGCCTTATTTAATTGCCTGATTGCTTCTAATCTTCTTTCTGGTGGGGATGTTAATGGCTCAAATTCTTTGCTATATGATGCGTTGAAGCTCATGAATGAAAATCCTACAATAGCATCTTTGAATTGCTTTAGCAAGTCAATATCCCTTAGAACTAAATCTGATTTTGTTAGTATTGAAATTGGGAATTGATGCTGCAGGAGAATTTCCAATATTTTTCTTGTTATTTTATATTTTCTTTCTATTGGATGATAAGCATCTGTTACCGAGCTTAAGAGGACATTTCCTGGCTTTGCTTTCCTGATCTCTTTCTCCAGGATCTCTGGTGCATTGATTTTCACATCAACAAATTCTCCCCATTTTTCTTTATGATTTGTAAATCTTTTTATGAAAACAGCGTAGCAATAAGGGCAGGCGTGCATGCAACCCGTATAGGGGTTGATAACATAATCTGCTTCTGGAAGCTTGGAGTTTGTCAGGATACTTTTTACTTGGATTTCCTGGATTTTTAATTTAGATTGCATATGCTTGAATCAAGTTATGTGTTTATTAATTTTTTGTGAAAGAATAGAACTGAACCGAAAGGTTAATAAAGATTCTTTATGTTCACAAGATTCAGCTTGGGGGGATTTTAATGGAAGAGGAAAGAAAAGACGGCACGATTGAAATTAATAAAAGCACTTTATGGATGATTGTTTCGATTTTTTTAGGAATATTATTGGTTATTAGCTTATTTACCGAGGGTTTTGGGATTGGAAAGGATGATGGCCCAACAGGATTTGTTGCGCAGCCGAGCCCAAGCCCTGCTGCTGCTCCAGCTGGAATTCCAACCGGGATTATTAATGTGAATGCTGCTGAATTGGTTGATGATGACCCCTTTATTGGGAATAAAAATGCAGAGCTGACAATTGTTGAATGGAGTGATTTTCAATGCCCTTTTTGTGCGAGGTTTAGAGAGCAGACTTTTGATGCAATAAAAAAAGATTATATTGATACTGGGAAAGTGAAATTTGTTTATAGGGATTTTCCATTGAGCTTCCATGAAAATGCTGAAAATTCAGCTATTGCTGCTGAATGTGCTGATGAGCAGGGGAAATTCTGGGAATATCATGATAGGTTGTTTAAGAACCAGCAGGCTTTGGATGTTGCAAGCCTGAAGAAATATGCTGGAGAATTGAAATTAGATTCTGGGAAATTTGATAAATGCTTGGATTCTGGGAAATATAAGGATGAAGTTAATAAGGATTTAGCTGATGGAAGCCAGGCTGGAATTGATGGGACTCCAGGATTTATTATTGGAAGCAGGCAATTATCAGGGGCTCAGCCTTATGCAAGCTTTAAAGCTGCTATTGATGCTGAATTGAGCAAATAATTTATTTTTTTATTTTGTTGGGGGTTGGGGATGATTAGATATAGTGAAAGACATAAGTTTTTTACCACTTTGTATGTCTTTCACTAATAGCAAAGGCGCGTAATGTGGTTAAATTAAAGCTTCCTTTGCTATATTATGATGAGGGCATGAGGAAATGATGGAGAGAGGAGATAGCTGAAAATGAAAGATGTGAAGATTTATACAACAGATACGTGCCCTTATTGCAGCGAGGCTAAGGATTATTTTAATAAGAAGAAGATTAAATTTAAGGAGATAAATCTGAGCAAGGATGATAAGAAGGTTGGGGAGATGATAAAGATTTCTGGGCAGAGTGGGGTGCCTGTTATTGTTATTGGGAAGAGGGTTATTATTGGGTTTGATAAACCTGCGATAGAAGAAGCTTTGAATTAATTTTCTTTAGATAAGTTTTTAAGCTTTTTTTTATTGGGGCGGGTATGGAAGAAATTGGGAATCCAGATTATCTGCCTTTTGAGACATACCTAAGGGTACTAGAAGATATATATCAAAAATGTGCTAAACCTTTTATTGAAAAGGGTTTGCAATGGAATGATGGGGTGAGCTTGTCTAAAGCAGCGGAGTCAATGCAGATTATTTGTCATTTGATTCATCGTAGGAGGGGTGAATACCTATGCGGTTGGTGGGGGGTAACTTCTGTTCTTGCGGCGAAAAGTTTAACCAGTGCTCTTCGGGAACAAAATAGAGAGCGTATTCCGAGACATCAGGAAGATTTTGAAAAATATTCTAAGTGGGTTAGAGATGGACTTTCTGAGAAAGTGAAACAGGACTGACAGATTTAAGCCCTTAATAAGATTTTTAAATACGCTTATTCTTAGAAGAACGTGGGCTTTAACAAAAAATACAACTGGGAAAAGATTATCTTATGGGTATTGATAATTGCACTAATAATTTTTATTGGTTTTCAACAGGCTTACTTGATGGGCTTTAAAGAGGATACTTCTAAAAGCCTGAAGGGGGTTAATGAGTCTGTTAAGGAGCTTGGCTCCAGTGTGAGTATGAAGATTAATGCTTTGGCTGAGGAGAATCAAAAGGCTGTTGGAGAGGTTGCTGGAAATGTGAGAGAGTTGCAATCAGGATTAAATTCTTTAAAGAGCAGCAGCGAGAGCAAGCTTGGGATGCTGGAAAAGCAGATTTCAAGTGTGCAGGGTGCTAGCGGGGATTTTTCAGGGGTGATTAAGAATGTGTTGAAGAGTGTTGTTAGTGTGGATGCTTCTGGAAGCCTGGGGAGTGGAGCAATAATTGATGAGAGAGGATATGTTGTTACTAACTATCATGTTGTTGAAAAGGGGGATAAGTATAAGGTGCTAACATATGATGGGGATGTTCATAATGCTATTTTGATTGGTTATAGTGCTCCTTATGATGTTGCTTTGTTGAAGATTAATAATGGTTATAGTGCTCTGGATTATGGGAATAGTGATGAATTGAATGTTGGGGAGAAGGTTATTGCGGTTGGTAATCCTCTTGGATTAAGCTTTTCTGTTTCTGAGGGGATTATTAGTGGGTTGAACAGGGGAAGGCAGGATTTTCCTGGAACTTATATACAGACAGATGTTGCAATTAATCCTGGAAATTCTGGTGGGCCTTTGATTAACAATGATGGAGAGATTATTGGGATTAATAATTTCAAGATTTCAGGGCAGACAATTGAAGGATTGGGGTTTGCCTTGATTGCGAATGATGCAAAGAAGATTACTGATGGGCTGATTGAGAAGTATGAGGCGGGGTTGGCTGCCGGGCAGCAAACATAGCAAAGATTATATATTCTTGAATATTGATTTTGGTGTGCTAGCTTATATTTTTGGGGTGATGTTTGGAATAGGGCATTTATTGAGTGAGAGCATATGCAGGAAACTTGGAAAACACAGAAGCCTTTTTATTTCTTTTACTGCTGGATTGTCAATCGCTTACTTGTTTTTGGAGTTATTTCCTTTGCTTTTTCAGGAGGGAAAACAAGTTAGCGAGGTTGTGTTTTTGTTTGTGATGCTTGGTTTTTTATTGCTATTTATTTTTGAGAAATATGTTTACCAGCATTCTAAATTAAAATTGATGGCGAGGGAGATTTCTTTGCTGCATGCTTTTGGGTTTTTCTTTTATCATCTTGCTGTTGGGATAATATTGGTTAAGCTTATGGAACTTGGCTGGGAGAAAACAGCTTTATTTTTTATCCCTACTTTTTTATATGCTGTTTTTGGAGAGGTTTCTATCAATGAAATAAGCGAGAGGGTTAAGGAAAATTGGGTTGCGAAAACTCTTCTTGTTCTGTCAAGCTTATTGGGTGTGGGGATTGCGAGACTAATAGTTATTTCTAATGGCTTGTATTATGTTTTGCTTGGGTTTCTTGTAGGGGGGTTTACTTATTTGATTGTGAGGGATTCTTTGCCAAGGGATAAGGAAGGGGATTTGATGGGGATTGTGCTAGGGGTAACTTTATATACTTTTTTAATTCTTATGCTGTGGATAGTGTAACAGATTATAGTGAACGAGCAAGGGGGGAATGGATTTAAGTGGAAAATGAAAAGAATGCTGGCTATATTGATTATTGCTTTTTTTGTAGTTGTTAATCAGGTTGATGCAGTAAAGAGAGAGGTAAACTTGAGCATTGAAGAGAGTGTTGTTGTTGAGGATAAGAATATTACAATGATTGCTGCAAACTGGGATTCTTTTATTTTGTGCGTGAACGGAAAAAAGGTTGTTGTTGCTGATGACAGGAGTTTTGATGGGGTGCTTTTTGATGTCCGGCGGAAGGGAAGAGATTACGCAAGATTCCAAATCAGTATTCAGGAGAGCAAGAATCCTTGTGAGGATTGTTCTAACCAGGCTTGTGTAGAGAGCTTTAATTTTGAATGTAGAACTGATAAGGATTGCAATAGTTTAGATAAATGCAGCATAGGGAAATGCGAGAATGGGAAATGTGCTTATAGTGTTGATGAGAAATGCAGGAATGCTGGGGATACTGATTCTACAACAAGCACGACAATGACAATAAGAACAACAACCACGACAATAGAGGGTAATGATAATAGTAATAAAGAGAATATGGGTGAGGAGAATGATGCAGGTGATGAGGGAAGGGATGAGCTTACTGGAAATGTTGCCGGGGATAGTGGAAAGCAGCTGAAAAGGGCTACGTTTATTCTTCTTGGGTTTCTTGCTATAGTTGCGATAACCTCTGTTTTTATTGAGAGAAGGAGGAGAAGAGGAAATGACAAGAAAGATGATGCTGGCCAGATTTATTATTGAGGCTTGCGGGCATTGATATTGGGGTATCTTTGGGTTATCTCTTTTTTCTCCTTATTATGAAGTAAATTATTAACCCCAGGATTATTATTGCAACCGAGATGTAGATTCCTGTTTTAATTGATGGCTTTTCATTGATTGTTAAAGATGACTCTCCTGTTAGTTCATTTGATTGCTGGGATTGCCCTGATTGCTCCAATTTTGATATTGCCAGGATTGTGTTTTCCTTGCTGATGTATATTGCTTTTGTTGCTATGTCTTTTATTTTATCTTTGTCTAAATCTGTGTACATTGTTTGGCCTGAGCTTAGGGTTACATATACAGGGGTTTCTGCACCTGGAATGAAGATTGTCAGCTTTACGGCGTTTTTCTCCTCGAAAACCTCTCTTAGCATGATTTCTGTTTCATTACCGAATATTGATAATCTTATTGCATCTTTTTCCTTTAGATTGAAAGTTTGCTGTTGCTGTTGAGAGAAATCCTCCCTGTAAAGAGATGCTGCATTTGCGAGAGATGATAGGGAGATTAATGCAAGGAATGCAAGCAAAAACATTATTTTCTTCATGCTTAATATAAGACAGAAAGAATTAAAAGAGTTTCTGAAATTGGTTAAATGCTTAAGCTGTTTAATTTGCTCCTGATTTCATAGATTTCGTTTTCAAGCCTTTTTAATTCTGAGGACTGCTTTTTCTTTGTCTGCATTGGGAG
>Ga0209541_10008537_pt1 | contig 16859 bp, 18 predicted proteins | sample RifCSPlowO2_01_FD_184027 | JGI IMG/M metagenome (GOLD analysis project Ga0209541, IMG submission 184027) | Groundwater microbial communities from Rifle, Colorado - Rifle CSP2_plank lowO2_0.1 (SPAdes) (version 2) | ecosystem: Environmental > Aquatic > Deep subsurface > Groundwater | place...
AAAATCGTCAAACCCATTTTACACGCGAACCAATATTTTCACCTACTGTACTGGCTCAAAGGAAAAGGCGTACTGGATGAGAATGAAATTGAAAAAGCGCGACAAGTTCTCCAAGAGGAGCCTTACAGCGGAATCTAAAATAACTTTAGTTTGTTGAGCTCGTTCTTGTATTGAGCCTCGGCTTCTTTGATGCGTTTTTTGGAAACCTCGATATAATCCAGTTTATGTTTCTTGAATAGGTAAACATCTTGGTTTTTCTCAATCCCAATAAATTTTCTCCCCTCCAAAACTGCCGAAACAAGGAAGCTCCCACTACCGCAAGTATTGTCTAAGACAACCTCTCTTTCTTTTGTGAAAGTACGAATGAGATAACGGCCGAGCTCCACAGGTTTTTGTGTTGGATGGTAAACGTCGCCTTCACTCTCCGCAGTTTTAAAATAGACAACATCAGTAGGATACCTCCCGCCATTGCTTTTAACCTCAACGGTTTTGAAATCACCATAACTTCCAGTAAATTGATCTTTCCTAAAACCCTTATTATAAGGTTCGCCATAAGTCATCTGAGGATTATATGTGGGTTGACTTTTATAAAAAATGCAAATGTCTTCGTGCTTGCGAAGCGGTTGCTTCTTTGCGTTCAAAAAATTGGTTGGTTTTGACTTGACCCAAGTGATTTTGTATTTAAACAGTCTTGGATTAGATAGCATAAGATTCGCCGTAAAGAGCCCTTGTCCCGTAAGAGCAATAACACCTTTGTCTTTTATAATACGCTCGTAGTGACTCCAAAGTTGGTCAGTAGGAATAACGCTGTCCCAATGATTTTGCGTAGTGCCGTATGGCAGATCACACAAAATCATATCTATCGATTTTGCCGGGATTTCTTTCATCACCTCCAGGCAATCTCCCTCAATAACTTTGTTTTCGAAGTGCTCAATAGCTTTACTGCTCTTTCTTATCGTTGGTTTTAATTCTTCTACGCCAAAATTTTTGCGCAAATACCAAAGACAATAAGTATTTACTTGTAGCCCTTCTTGTTGTGCTCGTTGCTCAAGTTCTATGTAGGAGTCTGTCCCAAGCAAATTTCTTAACTCGTTACTCTCAAGTTTTGCAATATTTTTATATATATCTTTATTTCGCTCCCCGAACGCCAAAATAAACCCTTTTGCTTTAGGATTTACTTCTTTGTAGTCAGGAAAATATACTGCTTTGAAAATCTGGTTATTCGCCATGCTTATATTATAGTATGATACCCGCAAACAATCTATGGCTATTTATCCACATTTTTGCTAACATTTAAGTGATTATGGCATTAGAAATAATCATCACGATTGCAGGTACTCTCGGAATAATAGGAATAATAATTTTCTTCTTAAAGAAGCCGATTTCGCAATATTTTCAATCATTCTTACATAGCATTTTGGAAGCAAACTTAAAAGCTACGGAACAACAGAGTAAGGAGATTTTTAAGGAAGAACGAGAGAGATTATTGGATCAATATCGTTCCGAAAAAGAACTACTGGAAGAAAAATTGAAAAAGGGAGAGCAATTTCTTGAACACAAAAAAGACAGTATTAGAGAATTGGTAGAGAAAATTCACACTGAATTATCTGAAAATCAAAAAAAGTTGGAACATACGGAGAAAGAAAGAATTGGTGAATTTAGCACTCTCAAAGCAGTTTTAGATGAGTATAAACTTATTACTGGTGGATTAAAAAAATCTACCGATGATTTAAAGAACATCCTTTCAAATAATCAGCTTCGTGGAAAATACGGCGAAGAAGTTGCAGAAAATCTTTTAAAATCCGTAGGGTTTGTTCGAGGACAAAATTATACTGCCAATGAAAGCCAAGACACGACTACTTCTCGGCCAGATTTCACAATTATTCTTCCGGATAAAACGAAGGTAAATATTGACGCAAAATTTCCTCTTCAAGCGTTGGTTAAATATCAAGAAAGTGATGATAAACAAGAACAGGAGCGATACTTGAGAGAATTTACAACAGATGTAAAACAAAAAATTAAGCAGGTTACTACAAGAGACTATATAAATCCGGAAGAAAAGACAGTTGATTTTGTAATTTTATTCGTTCCGAATGAGATGATATTTAGTTTTATTTATGATCGATTAAATGAAGTGTGGGACGAAGCCATGAAGAAAAAAGTTATACTGGCCGGACCATTTAGTTTTACAGCGATAATAAGGATGATATTTCAATCTTACAAAAATTTTAAGTACCAAGAAAACTTATATGACATAATTAAGCTCATTAAAGTTTTTGAACAAGAATACGAGAAATTTAATGAAGCGCTTGATACTTTAGGAACAAGAATGCAATCCGCGGCGAATCAATATCAGACTGTTTCTGTAACAAGAACTAAAAAATTAACAGGAGTGGTAGAAAAAATTAAAGGAGAAAATATCTTGTTTGAAAGCGAGGGGACGAGCCCAAAAATATTATTGGAATCAGAGGAGTTAAAAGAGGAATAGTCGCCACCGAAAAGTCCGTCCGTTCTCATTCGTGGTGGTTCTTCGCAAAATGGGTTCTGACTTTTCAAATAAACACTAGAGTTTGTCGTAATTATCGCTTATGTATATGGTAATGTTAATTTCAGTTGTTGAGTTAGAATTAATATGGCTAATTTAAAGACAGTAAAATCCAAAGAACAGGGAAGCTGAAACGCTTGATGAGATAATCAACGAGGCACGGCTTGATTACGCTCTTGGTAACTATAAAACATTTACATTAGCAAAAAGTTTAATTGCTCAATTGCATTCATAAACCTGTGAATGTAAGTTTTACTCCTCGTTCGAAGAAACTCGTAATTGAGTTCAGATAATTTGTAGACTAATATCTTTACATGATTGTAATAAAAGAGAAATACCTTTTAAACGTGATGGATATATTAACCTTTAACGTAATTAGCAGTACATATTATTTGATTAAGATTTCGGCAAGAGTCAAAAGCGAGAAGCAGAGAAAAAGTACTGATGATGAAGAAATAACAATTAAGATTGATAATCAAATTTTTCCAAAGTTAGATACAAAAGGAAGTCTTAAAAACTCACCTGCTTCATTCAACGGAGGTAAGTTACACAATAAAGAGCAGATAATATATTTTGTTATGTATCTCGATAAAGGAAATCATATTTTAGAACTACAACCACAATACGGTGATGGAGCAGAGGTAACGCAGGTAGGTTACGAAGCGGTTAACATAGAAATAGAAAACCAGTTAACGCTAAACTTAAATACAAAGCTAGAAGACAGAGATAAACAACCATGGATAACATTTGTACTTGTTAATACTGGTATTAAATCATTAAATATGGAAACATTTGTTAAATGGCATTGGTTAGATGGAGACGATATAAAGGTAATAGTAAATGGAGAGACACAAAAAGCCAAAACAACATTAAGAAAAGATTGGATAATAAAAACAAATGTATTAAATATATTTGGTAAAACAGAAACAATAAGACTAACTCTAAACTTACCAGTACAGCCACATCATTATATAGAGCTATATGCAGATAAAATACCAACTTTGAAAAATATTAGTTTTGAACTATCTAATAAAAGTGGAGATACCAAAGTTATCCAGAAATATAAAGATGAAAAGTTTCGGAGAGATTATAACCGATTAGATCAATCAATCTTAGATGCAGTTAATTATTGGAACGATTTTTTCTCAAGACAGCAATATCCACCTATCCAGTTATTAGATCCAGCACAACCCACACTATTAGGAAAAACTCCCGAAAGCGAGTTTATTGATACAAACACAGTTGAATTTATTCATAATACTTACCCATCTAATGTAGTTCCAGATGTGTCAACTTCCGAAGAAAGTATTTTCTGGGGAGTAAGGTGGCTTTATCATAAAGCGCAATTTTTGTCAGATTTAATAAAACCTTATAGGCGAGAGTGGCGAACTTGGGAAAATGCAATTTACAACTATAACGCAAGTGACAATGTTGAAGAATATGTTAAAGAAGTCTTTTCTATTTATAAAAATGGAGTTGACTTGGAAGGAAATGTACTGTGGGAAAACTAAGAAAAAATAAGGTCTTTATATTTTTCATAGTATGTTTTTTTCTTGTAGCTTCTTTGACACTCTATATATGGTTGCTAAACAAAAAAGTTAAAAGAACATTTTCTACAATAGAAATAGGAAATGAAATTTTTCCAAAAAACCCAGTACTAAATGCGCCTGTGCCATATCTAGATATACTAGAACAAATAAATTTGAATGAATATACAAATATCTCTCAAGTTAGCCACTCTGTATATTCAGGAACAGGGTTAATGTTAACTGATCAAAACAATGTTTTCGTATCTTGGTTGCCAGAAAGTGAACTAATATATAAAAAGGGGGTAAAAGTAAAATCATTAGGAGATGTTTTAGATTTGTGGAGTTTTGAAGATCTAGATAACGATAATAATAAAGAACTAACTGCACAGTTTGCTTTTGCAGGTACAGCAAGTGTTCATCCGTTTTACTTATACTCATACCAAAATGGTGAATTTAAGTTATTACTCAAACTATCAGAAGCAAGAAGTAGCACGCAAGTTATAGATTTAGATAACGATGGTACAAAAGAGATAGTTTATAAATATGCATTATCTGGATCGGGTAATAGAGAACGAGAGACTTTAAGATGGAAAGATATCTGGAGGTTAGAGAGTGGTAAAGCAGTAAAAGTTAACAACCAATTTTCTGCTGAATATAAAGAACTAATACCAATATATGACGAGGCTCTAACAACAGAGGAAAACAAGGATTTTTATCAATTTGATTACCCAGTTTATAGGTGTTTAAAAGAAAAAGCTGAGTTAAATATTAGTGGACAGTTTGCAGATGCAGAAGACTGTAGAGAGACTTATAATGACAAGTATAAATAAAATGCTGGGATTTTAACATGATCTAAACCATTGCGGATCATCCCTGCCTAAGTTATCCTTAGGTTAAAGGATTTATATGGAACCAGATTTACAAGCACGGCTTGACCAACAAGATATTATTTTAAGTAAGATTCAAAAGGATTGTCAGAAGACAAAGAATTATATGATGTGGACTTTTATTGGTACTATTGTAGTTTTTGTGATTCCTATGATAGTTATGGCTTTTATGTTGCCCTCAATTATCGAAAATATGGAAAATTTGACTTTGGAACTTATAAATCCTGCTAATCTACCGCAGTAAGTTTTCTATCTATATCATTGCTAGGAGTGTAATTATTTGCTAATATCTTCTCCGTAATGTCAAACGATTTTGCAGTAATAAAATTAAATTCAAGACAGTTTATTGTTAAAGCAGGAACTATCTTAAAGCTTGATAGATTGTCGGACGACACCACTTTTGAGGTGCTATTGGCCGAGGTAGACGAGAAAATGCATGTTGGTGAACCAGTCGTTGAATCGGTTGGTGTCAGAATTCAAATCCAAGAAGACAAAAAAGATAAAAAAATTGAAGTACGAAGATTTAAATCAAAATCAAGGTATAGAAAAAATAAGGGTCACAGACAACCTGTTTCAATTGTTAAAATCTTAGAACTTGGTGAAAAAATAAAAAACGAAATCATAAGACTAGATGTTTTAGAAGATCCAAAGACAGAAAATGTCAAGATTAAAAAGGTTGAAGAAGTTGCTTCAGTTGATTCATTGGATATAACAGATAAACAAAAAGAAACGTTAAAAGCTGCTGGTTACAAGACTTCAACAGATATAAAGTCAGCAAGCAAAAACGATTTATTGAACTTAAAAGGTTTTGGTGAAAAATCAGTACTTAAATTATTAGAATTAGTAAATTAAAATCATAAAATATGGCGCATAAAAAAGCGGCAGCATCGACAGCTAGCCAAAAAGGAAACAGAAGAGGAAAGCACAGAGGCATAAAAAGATACGCTGGTGAAATTGTAACAGCAGGAACAATTTTAGTAAGACAAGTTGGATCTGTAATAAGAGCTGGTGCAAATGTAGCTATGGGGAAAGATTTTACGATCTTTGCGAAAAAAGCTGGCATTGTTGGATACAAATCTATAACCAGCGATAAAAAATCAGTTTTCGTTAACTAGAAAATTTGATGTTTGATTAATCCTATTTGATTTGGTGGCCAGTATCTAAAATAGCTTTTCCCGATTATATTTTTCTTTGGTACAAATCCCCAAGTTCTGGAATCTGAACTTTCAGGTCGATTGTCACCCATCACAAAATAACTATCATCTGGAATTGTTACCTTTTGGCCTTCCTCTAAAAATGCTCTGCCTTGAGTAATAACTGTGTCAGCAAGGTACGACGACTCATCAAGCATCTTGCCACTTGGTGATTCGCTATTATAAATATATATAGCGTTGTCTATAAGCATAATTGACTCGCCAGGAAGCCCTACGATTCTTTTTATATAGTCATATGACTTATTAAGTGGATATTTGAATACAACAACCTCACCTCGCACTGGTGTTTTAAATCTGTATGTGATTTTATCAGTAAGTATAAGTTGGCCGTTATGGAAATTATCTATTCCGTCCATTGATTGGCCGTTGACCTCGTGGGGCTGAAACGCCAAAAGATAAATAATAATAAATATAGCAAGTGCAATTACTACTGTTTCAAGCACATCAACAAAAAACTCGCCAATTGATTTTAATAGGGTATTAGACACTTATGTTATTTTACACATACCTAATTCCCTTAACAAGCATGATAATGATAAAATTGCATAAAATTGGCTACTTAGCTCAGCTGGCTAGAGCGTTTCATTCACATTGAAAAGGTCGAAGGTTCAAGTCCTTCAGTAGCCACCAAAAAAATGACTTCTACAAAAACAAAAATTGTATTAAATACGATATATCAAATAGTAGGAAGGTTTTCGACCTCCTTATCTACTTTGATAGCAACAGCCATGATTACAAGGTATTTAGGTCTCAAATCATTCGGGGAGTATTCAATTGTTATAGCCTTTTTAACAGTCTTTTATACACTTTCTGATTTTGGTGTTAATTCAGTCCTGATTAGGGAATTTGCGGAGGACAAATATTATGCCAAGAAAAACTTTAAAAAAGTTCTATCTCTTAGAATTGTTATCGGAGTTTTGCTTGTGCTTTTGGCGGCTATAATTGTATTTTTCATGCCGTACAAAAGCGGAATAAAACTTGCTGTTTATATTGGGCTGCCGCTTTTGATATTTAACTCAATATCAAAAGCGGCAAGCTTAATCTTCCAATCATTTCTTCAATATAAGTATCAATCTATTTCAATGGGGGTAGGTGCTTTTTTTAGTGTAATTTTAATTGCGTTTGCTGTTTTGTCGCCGATTCATAGTTTGCCTTTAGTAATTTTCGCAACAGTTATAGGCTCATCGATATCGCCATTGATTTCGATGTATTACGCACGGGAGTATTTATTTAGTGATTCAAAGTATATTGATTTTGGATATTGGAAAAAAATTCTTCTAGATTCTTTACCTTTTGGGATTTCCTTAGTATTAAACACATTTATGATTCAAGCTGATCGAATACTTCTGTCTGTTATTTCATCTGAAGAATCAGTTGGTATATATAGCTTGGCGTACAGGATATTTGAATTAGTGCTCATTTTGCCGACATTTATAATGAATGCGACGTTTCCTGTTTTGGTGGTTCTAAGAAAAAGGGATGTTCTAAAATATAGAAAATCAATATATACCCTTCTTAGGTTTATGATATTGGTTTCAATAGGTACTACGTTAATCGCAACGTATTTTTCACACTTTTTAGTTCCTTTAATTTGGGGCAGTGAGATGGCAAATTCAGCTACTCCATTTAATATTTTGATGTATGGATCTGTTTTCTTTTTTGTGTCAGCTCCGTTAAGCTGGATCATGTTGGCAGAAGGCAAAGACAGGTTTCTTCCATATATTTATGGCTTTGGTTTTCTAATAAATCTAGTTTTGAATCTGTTTTTTATACCAATTTATGATTATGTTGGAGCAGCGTATATAACAATTATTACTGAAGGTTTAATTGTTGTATTTTTAATCCTTTCTATTCTTTCGTATAATCGCAAGAAAACTATGTCACATGGCGACAAGGGTTAGTTTTGTGGATAACTTTTTTTATTTCTTTTAGGAAAAGCCTCAAAATATGTTTCTTCTGAAGATATAATTAGTCGCAATATGTTGTCGCTGTAATTAAATTTGTGTACTAGCACCTTTTGTATCCCTTTGACAGAATTTTTGGAAAATTTAATTAATTTTTCTGAATTTGACGAACCTTTTTTCGATTGTTTCGTTTTGGGCTATGTCTAATGCTTTAATTTCAAGTAAATTATCTCCTTCTTCAAGTCTTACAGATACTCCAAATTCGCTGTCTTGGTTGATTATGGCGAGTTGTCCGTTTACAGATATTGTTACGCCTGGTTCTGTTTTACCAGTTATCCTGTATGCATGTTCTGTTGCTTTTATTTCTTCGCCGTTTTTTGGATTAATTACTTCGAGTTTTGGTGGAGTGTCATCTTTAACTATTGTGTAGACTTGTGATTTATTACTTTCGTTTCCAGATTCATCTGTAGCAGTTGCGTATATTGTCGTTGGAAATATACCAACTCTGACCCCTGTAAATGAAAATGTACCTTGCGAGTCAGATGTTGATTCAGAGGTTTTTGAGCCTTCTGTATATAAAGTTATTTTTATGCCAGCTTCAGATTTACCGGTAATATCTGTTGAATCGTTTTTTGTAGCTTTCGGAATTTCTGATATGAATGGAGGCGGTGGGGCTATTGTGTCTTTATTAACATAGATTTCTTTTTTTCTGAATAGATCCCAGAATGACCCAACATTTGAAATGAAAAAAACCATCCAAAAATATAAAACGATGACAATCAACAAACTAATGCCGTTTGTTATGAGTATTCTTTTAATTAGTTTTTGATTTGGTGCATCCTTTCTTCTTGAAACAGTATTAACAGTTTTAGTTTCTGTTTTTTTTCGAAAGTTTAGTCTTTTATTTTTAAATACTTTCATTTTTTGGAGCCCACTGGTGGGATCGAACCACCGACCTGACACTTACGAAGCGTCTGCTCTACCAGCTAAGCTAAGTGGGCCTGCCTTTTGAATTTTACCACTATTTGATAATAGGTACCTAACAGGATAGAATGTCTAAAGATGAGCCATTTTGATATAAAACTTATATCTAAGATTTCACATGAAGTAATGTCACCGATTATAAGTTCAAGGTGGGCACTTGAAATAATATTAGGAGATAAAAATTTAAATATCGATTCTGATAAAAGACTTTTTTTGGAAAATATTTATAGTAATTTAAACAGGATTTCGACAGTTTCAAATAAATTAATCAACTATGCTAGGTATTTTGCAAATGAACTTTTGCCTGTAAAATTAGATACAGATGTTTCTATACTCCTTAAAAAAATCGTTGACGGTTTGTCTCGTGATTTTAGTGAAGCTAATATAAAGCTATCAATTCAAGATTCAAATTATACTATTCCTGCAGATCAATCCATGATCGAGTTTATATTTCATTCTTTAATTCATAATGCGATTGTCTATTCAAGTTCCGGTTCCGAAATTGTTGTTAATTTAAATAAAGATGATTCAGGGAAAATATTTTTAGAAATAAAAGACAAAGGAATTGGCATTTTAGTTGATGATATACCAAAAGTATTTACGGAATTTTTCAGGGGTCGAAATTCAGATGAAGTCTACGCAAAAGGTATTGGTTTATCGCTTTTTTTATGTAAAAAGATGTGTGAAGCTTGCGGTTATGAAATTTCTTTTTTTAGTGAAAAAGGCAATGGGACAATTTTTAATGTTTTTATTCCATTACGAAAATGACCGAAATCAAAAAATACATAATAATTGCTGAAGATGATCGTTTTTATGCCAGTATTTATAACCAAAGATTGATCGATTTGGGTTATGAGGTTTCTGTAGTTAGCGATGGTGAGGAAGTCTTAAAACTTATGAAAGATAAGATTCCTGTTTTGGTAATGCTTGATTTGATAATGCCGAGAATGGATGGTTTTGAAGCGCTTCGACTTATACGCGAAAATGAAAAGTTTAAAGATGTAAAAGTTCTTGTTCTTTCAAATTTAGGTCAAAAAGAGGATGTTGATACTGCCATGAAGATTGGTGCAACAGGCTATATAATAAAAAGTAACTCATCAATACAAGATGTGTTGATTAAAGTTAGTGAAAGCTTAAAATCAAATGTTCAATGATATTTTAAACGATAAAGGACTTTTGGATTTACTTACAAAAAATAATCTTGCGGAAGGTGCTGAAGTGCAAAAGATACTTAGCCTGGCTTCAGAAAAAAACCTTACTATTTATAGTGCAATTCTTGAGTCAAGTCTTATAGCGGAGGAGGATTTAGGGCGTTTAATTTCAGATTCTTTAAAAATCCCTTACGTTGATTTATCTCATACGGAGATTTCAGATGATGTTCTAAAGATAATTCCTCACCTTTATGCAAAAAAACATAATATTGTAGCTTTTAATGTTGATAAGGAAGGTTTGCATGTTGCGACTATAAATCCAAATGACGAAAGCGTTAAAAAACAGGTTGAGAAAAAAGCTGGTCTTTCGGTTATTGCCCATTTTGCAACCATTGGTGGTATTAATTCCGCACTAGGACATTATGAAAAAGGAGTTGTCGCAGCTTTTGATGAAATAATAAATAAATATGTTAAAGAAACCGAAAAGCAGAAAGATGTTGATCCTCCTGTTGTTAAGATAGTAGATACAATCATCGAATATGCGTTTAGAAATAAAGCATCAGATATTCATATAGAGACTCAAGATGAAAATACGATTGTTAGATTTAGATTAGACGGAATTTTACATGATGTAGTTACACTCCCAGGAGCTTTACACCCAAACATCGTAACTAGAATAAAAGTTATGTCCAATTTGCGAACTGATGATCATGCAACTCCTCAAGATGGAAAAATATCATTTGATATTGAAGGTGTTGATCTTGATCTAAGAGTTTCGACGGTTCCAACTATAGAAGGCGAAAAAGTCGTTATTAGGCTTTTATTTAGAGACACTGGAAATCTTAATTTAGTTGATTTAGGTTTTTCTGACTCCGATTTAGACAAAGTTGTAAAAGCATATAAAAGGCCATTTGGAATGATTTTAGCAACTGGTCCAACAGGGTCAGGAAAAACCACAACAATGTATGCGGTTATTAGAATTTTAAATAAGAGGGAAGTGAATATTTCAACAATTGAAGATCCTGTTGAATACGACCTTACTGGTATAAACCAGATTCAAGTTAATAGAAAAACTGAATTAACATTCGCAAATGGTCTTCGAAGTTTGTTAAGACAAGATCCAGATATTGTTTTAGTTGGAGAAATTAGAGATGAGGAAACTGCTCATATTGCAGTTAATGCATCTATGACTGGACATCTTGTTTTGTCCACATTACACACGAACGATTCCGCAACGGCCGTTGTCAGATTTATGGAAATGAATGTTGAGCCTTTTATGATTGCATCAACAATGAATTTAGTAATTGCTCAAAGACTTGTTAGAAAAATTTGTACGATTTGTAGATATAGCAAAGAAGAAACTATAAAAGATCTTCAAGAAAGATATCCAAGTGCTTCAGATATTATAAAAAACCAGTTTAATGGAAAAACAAAAGTTAGGTTATATGAAGGAAAAGGTTGTAGTTCATGTCATAACACAGGATACACTGGAAGAATTGGTGTTTATGAAATTTTATCAGTTGATGAAGATATTAGGGACGCAATTATTCAAAGAAAAACGACTTCAGAAATTAAAAATATGGCAGTAGAAAAAGGAATGACAACAATGCTTGATGATGGAATTAGAAAAGTCTATGAAGGCATGACAACAATTGGCGAAGTTGTAAGAGTATTATCAGAGTAGAAAAATAGAATAAATCTTGCCCATGGGTTTTAAAAAACTATACAAAAAAATTAATGATTCGATTGATAGGCCAAGTAATGTAGACGTGGTTCTCTTTTTTAAGCACATGTCTCTTATCATAAAAAGCGGAATAAGCGTATATGAAGGTCTAAAAATTGTTGCCGAACAGACTGCTTCAAAGTCATTAAAAAGGATACTTTCTGAAATAGTTGTTTTAACTGGAAACGGTGAAATGCTTGCCGAGGCTATGGCTAAATATCCAAGTGCTTTTAAAGAATTTCATTTGAGTCTTGTAAAAATAGGTGAGGAAAGCGGAACTCTAGATGATAACTTCAACTATTTAGCTGACTATCTCACAAAAGACTATAAGCTAAAAAAGAAAATACAGGGTGCACTTTTTTACCCTACTGTTGTTTTTTGTGCAATGATTGGAATTGGAGTATTTATTACGATTTTCATTTTGCCTAAGATTACTGATTTTTACAAAGGATATAAGCAAGAATTACCATTTGCTACAAAATTACTTTTAAATTTTTCAGAATTAATACAAAAACATGGAATAGAATTTGGAATTTCTGTTTTTTGTGTAATGGTAGTTTTTGTTTATTTATACAGGCTTCCTGCTTTACGACTAGTTCGTGATACGTATATGTTAAAAATCCCAATAATGGGCGATTTTATAATCAAAAAGGAGCTTGTGTTATTAACAAGAAATATTGGAATTTTGATAAAAAGCGGAGTTCCAATTGTAAAAGCACTCGATATTGCATCAAGGACCTTAACTAATAAGAAATTTTCTGTAGATTTGGCTTGGATTTATGAACAAGTAAGCCGTGGAGCCGGGATCGGCGTGGCAATTGGAAGTCTAAAAGACACGCCGATCCCTATTATGCTCACTCGAATGTTAGATATAGGAGATAGAACAGGGTCTTTAGGTGATGTATCAATTTATTTAAGTAGTTTTTATGAAGATGAGGTTGATAATATCGCTGCCAATCTTTCCAGCTCCCTTGAGCCGATATTGCTTGTTTTAATGGGGGTAATGGTCGGATATGTTGCAATTGCTATATTAACTCCTATTTATAGTATTACGGACACAATAGGTACATAAAGTATGAAAATCTTTTTTGCATTTACACTTATTGAATTATCATTAGTAATGGCGGTAGCTTCTTTACTCCTGATTTCAGGATCCATTCCAGTTGCGTCTATGCTAAAAAAAATGTCAGTCGATGCAACAACGGATAATTTATTACTTGCAATTCAAAAATCAAGGCAAAACTCTATTAACTCAAAAGATAGTCTAAGCTGGGGAGTTTGTGTAGTCTCAAACATAATTTATATATTTTCAGGTTCGTGTGATTCAGACGGAAGAAAGGAATCTTTTACTATACAAAACCTAGCAACTATATCTGGGTTAAGTACGACGACTTTTTCAAAATTATATGCGGAGCCAAGCCCAGCAAATGGGCTTTCAAATGTTGTTATTTCATCTGGGACTTACTCAAAAACATTAAGTGTAAATGTATATGGTGGAGTTACTGTTGTCGTTAATTGAGGTAGTATGAAAATTAAAAAATTCAAGGCCTTTAGCATAATAGAACTTTTAGTCGCAATGACCGCATTTTTATTGATCGCTATACCTGTAGGAGCTGTCGTTAGTTTGGGATATAGAAACCTTACTTATGACAATGCATATATGAAAGCTGTCTTTTATGCGGAAGAGGGAATTGAGGCGGCGCGGTTTATCCGCGCCGCCTCTTGGGGAAATCTTAATTCCGGCACATATGGTATTGATTTAACAAAAGGCGGTTGGGAGCTTACGGAAGATCCTCAAACAGAAAATGGATATACAAGGTCATTAGTCATTTCTGATGTCTTTCGTGACGCTTCTGGGAATATTTCTGATGAGGCGGGGACAGCAGATCCAAATACAAAAAAAATTGAATCAAAAGTTTCATGGACTTGGCTTTCGCTTCAAAATAAGGAAGTTAGTTTTGTTGTTTACTTAACAAATGGAAATTAAGCGTTCTGGTTTTACGATAATTGAGGCAATGATTTATGTTGCTATTTCTGGTGTTTTGCTTATATCAGTTTTATATTTTTTTTCTGACAGTATTTTTCATCAGAAAAGATTGGATATAACAAGTGCAACGCTTAGCGATGCAAATACAGTAATGAATAGGTTAAATATAGAGTTTAGAAATTCTGTTGGTGTTGATAGCTCTACTTCTGGCGAAATTTGTTTGATAAATAATGATTCAGTTTATCCATATGGATCTACAAAGATTTATTTTTCAAATAATTCTGTACTCATAGGAAGAAGTTCTGATTCCGATTGTTCTCCACTTGGTACAACTGCCTCATTAAATTCTAATTTATCACGTATTAATAGTTTAGTTTTTGATCATATTTCAAAAAATTATGGTGATATTGTGAAATATGATATTTCATTTACATCGCCAAATGTAATTGCAAAGTCTGGACTTCCAGGTGGAGATTCAAATTATATGTATAGTTCTTCAGTAACAATTAGATCATGGTAAAAGTAAAAAGATTAAACTCGTTTGGGGCGATTTTGACTGTAATAATTATCGGCGTTTTTTTAACATTCTTAACAATTTCAGCAAGTCTTCAAAGTCAAACAAGGCTTCAAAATATAGATGCCGAATATAAAAAAGCAAAATCGTTATATTTAGCAGAAAGTTGTGCCGAAGACGTAATGGCAAGGTCAGAAGGCTCGCAAGATATTCCCGAAAACCTTGAATTACCAAATGGCACATGTGAAGTAGTATTCGATTCGCATCCAGTTTTTAAAGTAATACAGGTAAGTGCAACGGTAGAAAGCTATACATCGAAAATTGAAATTTCAATGAGACTTCCACCAGGACAGGAGGAAAATAATGGTAATGGTAAATTTGGTGTTTTATATTGGCATCAGATGAGGTAGGGGGCAGAATTAAACTCAAAAACCTTAAAAGTAACAGAATAGGCTATTTTTACCCCTAATTTCCCTTCTTCTAACTATTGTTAAGTAAGCATTTTTTTGTATAGTTATGCATAGTAGGAATTATTAAATAAAAGTGAGCAAACATGCCAAAAGACGATATTAAGTTGATAGCAAAATGAGTACAGATTTAACCTTCATAACTAACGAAAAAGACAAGAATCTTTCTGAAAGGTTCAAGGTACTTATCAAGGACACTAAATTCTTCGATGTTTTAGTTGGCTATTTTTACACAAGTGGGTTCTATGCTATTTACAAATCATTAGAAAATACCGAGAAATTAAGAATCCTCATAGGTATTAGCACAAACAGGGATACTTATAACCTAATTCAAAAATCCTACATTCCCACACAAGAAAGCCTGCAATTTTCCCACGCCGAAGCCAAAGAAAAGTTTTCTGACACTCTGGTTGAGGAAATGGGCGCTTCAGAAGACAATCACGATTTAGAAGAAGGGGTCAATAAGTTTCTGGAATGGTTAAAAAGTGGGAAGCTGGAAATAAAAGCCTACCCTTCGGAAAATATCCACGCCAAGCTCTATGTTATGACTTTTGCAGAGGGAGACAGAGACGTTGGCAGGGTCATTACGGGTTCGAGCAATTTTACTCAATCGGGCTTAATTGACAACTTGGAATTTAACGTAGAACTAAAAACGAGGTCTGACTATGAATTTGCAAAACTTAAGTTTAATGATCTTTGGAAAAATGCAGTTGACGTTTCGGAAAAATATATCGAGACAATACAGATGAAAACTTGGCTAAATAACACCATTACTCCTTATGATTTATATTTAAAATTCCTTTATGAGTATTTTAAGGATGAGATAAGCCGCACCAGCGAAGTATTTTATAAATATGTTCCGACTGAATTTAAGAAATTAGAGTACCAGGAGCAGGCAGTATTAAATGCTAAAAAGATTCTCGAAGAATACGGCGGAGTTTTTATAGCAGACGTTGTGGGTCTTGGCAAAACTTACATATCAGCCATGCTTGCCCAACAGCTTGACGGCAGAAATCTAGTTATAGCTCCTCCGGTTCTTTTAGAAAAAGATAATCCGGGGTCTTGGCCAAATGTATTTTCAGATTTTAGAGTACCCGCTGACTTTGAGTCTCTTGGTAAATTAGACCAGCTCGTTGAAAGAGGCACTGATAAATACGATAACATCTTTATTGACGAGGCTCACAGATTTAGAACAGAAACGAATATCACCTATGAGGCTCTTGCTAAGATTTGCCGAGGTAAAAGAGTTATTCTTGTATCAGCAACGCCTCTTAATAACTCCCCAAAAGATATTCTAAGTCAGGTCAAGCTATTTCAAAAAGGCAAGAAAAGCACTATCCCCAATCTTTCTGACTTGGAGAGATTTTTCGCGGGGCTTGAAAAAAGGCTTAAAGACCTAGATAGACAAAATAATCATACCGAGTATATGAACGCGGTAAGAGATAACGCAAAGGATATCAGAGAAAAATTACTTAAATATCTAATGGTAAGAAGAACTAGGTCCGAGATCGTCAACTTCTTTGGGGAGGACTTAAAACGTCAAAAGCTCAAATTCCCTGAAGTTGCCGATCCAGAGCCTATTTTTTATGAACTGAATGATGAAGAAAACGAGATATTCAACAGTACCATTGAATTGATAACAAAGAGGTTCAACTATGCCCGTTATACTCCCATGCTTTACTACAAAGAGAAAATTGACCAGCTAGAGGAACAAGCGCAGAAAAATATGGGTAAGTTTATGAAAATCCTTCTTATTAAAAGGCTAGAGAGTAGCTTTTACGCTTTTAAGAATACCGTGCACAGATTTATTTCCTCATACGAGCAATTTATTAAAGAGTTCGAAAACGGCAATGTTTATGTTAGTAAGAAATACAGCTACAAAATATTTGAATTCTTAGAGAACGACAATGATGAAGCGATACAGCGACTAGTTGATGAAGAAAAGGCTCAGCGT
>Ga0209541_10008539_pt1 | contig 16855 bp, 23 predicted proteins | sample RifCSPlowO2_01_FD_184027 | JGI IMG/M metagenome (GOLD analysis project Ga0209541, IMG submission 184027) | Groundwater microbial communities from Rifle, Colorado - Rifle CSP2_plank lowO2_0.1 (SPAdes) (version 2) | ecosystem: Environmental > Aquatic > Deep subsurface > Groundwater | place...
AAGACACGGAGGTTATGGCATGAGTGGCAGAACACCGCAGCAGAGAATTGAGGATTACATCATCACCAATCAGTCATATCTTGAAGGTGCCGATGTAAACGAAACCCTGATACTGTACAAAGTTTGACAAGCTTTGGCAATCTCTGAAATACTTAAATTAGATACGAGTTTCAGTCGATATGCCATATTTTCTGCCTAAGTTTAAATTCGGTGTTATTCATTTCGGCGTTATAGCGCTTATAGTTTTTGGTTTATTGGCAGTGACTGTAGTAATTTCCCAGGCAACTACAAATTATGGAGTGCCGCGAAACTTTACTATATTTCCAAATTCTTCTAAAAACCAGAGCCAACCTTTAACCTCCGCATCGAGTGCTACCTGTGAAGTTTTATCACCTCCCGCTACATCCGTTAGTGGCCTCGAGAGTATAGGTATTACTAAAGTTTATAGAGTTAAACCCGGTGATGATAACGCAATCACAATTAAAGTTACTGGTGTACCAAGGTCGGATCGGCTCTACGGTATAATGGATCGACAGTTTCCTTATTATGCATTAAAAGCTGATAGTTTTACACTACGCGCTAGTGGACAGAGAAGTGGGCTTGCTACGGCTAGCGCAGAAGGAACATTTACCCAATCATTTAGTGTTAGTAAAGACTTAGCTGATGTTGTTAAACGACCAGGATTTTATGCAAGTTTTCCAGACAAAGCAAGGGGACTTCCTCTTTACTACCTCTACCTATTCCAAAACACAGGGGGCCCACGCTTCTTAAACGATTGTGGTGGTGGTTACCTGCTTGTTGAAAAAACATAGGAGCGGGTAGACAAAAGCAATTAAGGGAACTGTAAACCTATCCCAAAATGCCCAGACAATTCGGTCGGCATCCTGTGGAAACACAGGATAAGAAAAAATAGTTTGACAGAAACTTTATGTCTGTGCCATGCTTAATTTAAGGTGCGCAGTAGAGCCGGTGTTATTCAAGTTTTACTTTTGCTTCTTGCGCTTTCGGTAATTGCCGCTTCTTCTGTTTCCATTATGGCTCAGCAAAAAAGGGTGGAAAGACAACTTAGCACAATTGGCGCCAGCCCCAACCTTCGTCCCTCCGCAGCTATTTTACCTTCGCCTGCGAGAGGCCCGTGTTATCCGGTTGGCGATGTTAATAACGATGGTGTTATTAAGCCGGATGATGTCCAGATAATCCTAAATTACGTTGCTGGAATAAAACCGGCGGTGTTTACCCCTGGCAGAGCAGATGTTAATAAAGACGGCAAAATCACATCAGTTGATGCCCAGCTGATAAAACAGTTTCTTGAAGACAAGATAAAGACCTTTAAAGCTTGCGGAAGTTAAATCCTCTTATCTGCCGGTTTTAAGTTTATAATCGTTAAGGTAGTGTGTGGCTTTTTTGTAGACAAGTTTTGGATTATGCCCCATACTTCTTGTCTCATCTACACTTAGCTCTTCTTCATCCAACAGTCTCAGAATCAGTCCTTTGATTTGGGCGAATCGATCTTCTCCAATCCGGCGTTTTAGCTGAACGTCAAGTTCAAAAACCCTGGCTACGTGGGCTGTGGCCAAACTCTTGTCCAATCCCATTAGTTGAGATCTAATTGAAATGGTATCTTGTACATTCTGATCTTTTCTTTCCTTACTCATAGCAACAAATTCTACTACTTTTCAAGGATTCTTGTAGCTAGATTTTGCAGATGGTTAGAAGTGGCGTTAGCCACTGGCGGCCGTCGCGCTTAAGCAGGTCCTCTGCAGCTTTGGGGCCCCATGAGCCGATTTTGTAGGGGTGTAGCTTGGGCTTGCCAGTTGTCCAAACTTCTTCAATGGGGTCAATTATTTTCCAGGATTCTTCCACTTGTCCCAAAAATAGCGTCTGGTCGCCGACAATAATATCAATTAAAAGTCGCTCGTAGGCGTCCGGCTGGGCAACATCAAAAGAAGTTTTGTAGCAGAATTCCATATCAACCGGCTCAAGGCTGGTTGACAAGCCCGGTTTTTTGGCAACAAGGCGAATACCGATGCCCTCATTTGGCTGGATCTGCAGTAAGACGTGGTTGGGCATTGGTTTTTCCCAGAAATTTTCAAAAACCTTGTGCCCTTTTTCCTTAAACGCAAAAATAATCGAGGTCACCTGGCCGGCCAGTTTTTTGCCGGTTCTTAGATAAAAAGGAACTCCTGCCCATCTCTCGTTTTCGATATAAAGTTTAGCGGCAGCAAAAGTTTCGGTTTGGGAGGTAGCATCAACTTTTTCTTCTTGTTGGTAGCCTTCATACTGGCCTCGCACGGTGCAACTGGTGATCTCACCTGGAGTTAGTTTTTTGATGTTTTTGATTATTTCCTGCTTTTTGGCGCGGATGGCTTTTTGCTCGAATCTTTGAGGTGTATCCATGGTAACTAAAGAGACTAGCTGCAGGAGATGGTTTTGGACAATATCGCGAAGTGCACCAGCCTTATCGTAGTATTCACCGCGTTTGCCGATGCCTGAGGGTTCTGCCAAAGTTATTTGAACATGGTCGACAAAATCTCTATTCCATACCGGTTCGAAAAGCTCGTTGCCAAAGCGGAAGGCAAAAATATTCTGGACGGTTTCTTTGCCTAAATAGTGGTCTATTCTGTAAATTTGCTCTTCTGTAAAGTATTTTTCAAGAATGGAATTTAGTTTTAGGGCAGATTTCAAATCGTGGCCGAAGGGTTTTTCGATAACGATTTTGGCCGGATTTTTATGAATTTGGCACCCAAGGTGCATTTTGTGTGTGCCTAAATTGCTGAAAGCCTTTTCGTAAATATATGGAGAAATTGCCATGTAGAAAATTCTCTGGGTGCATACGCCGATTTGTTTTTCGTGTTCATTAAGCGTCTCTGTGATTTTTTCAAGATCGAGGTTTTCGGCAACATCGCTTGGTATGTAAGTAATCACTTTGGCAAATTCATCCCAAGCTTTGTAATCTTTGACCATTACTCTTTCCTTAAGGTTGGTTGTAAAATCCGCTGTCGAAATTGTACTGCGGGCGGCTGCTATGATCTTGAAATTTTCGGGTAAAAGTTGTTGCTTGTAAAGCTGGAAAAATGACGGGAAAATCTTTTTTCCCGCCAGATCCCCTGTTGCGCCAAAAATGACAAAGGCAGTCGGCATTTTTTGGGCTTTTTGAATTTCTGAAGGCAAAGCCATTCGTTTAGCGCTCAACGCTAAACGACTAAAGTCTAACGCTTAGATCTTACGTTAGTCGTTAGTCTATAAGCGTATTGCTAACGTCAATTGTACACCAAATTAGCCATTGGCTATTAGCTGTTAGAGATTAGAAGTTGAGGGAATGGGTGGGGGTTTAGTTGAAGCGGACCAGAATTTGTTGCAGATAATGAGGCGTACCGTTGACACCCGAAGGATTGTAGACTTCGATAGTGCCGGCCTGAGTTAAAGATGAGTTGAAGTTGATTGTTGTTGTAAATGCACAGGCATCATATCCCATACAAGCGGTTGCTTCGCCTGAACCTAATAGCTGACCGCCTCCGTCTTTAACGCGAATGACAATTCTGCCTTCAAAAACGTTGGCAGAACCGGAAACAGTTACTGGTGAGGAAATTGCACTTGATCCTGAAGGGCTTGCTACTTGAATGCCGATATTTTTAACTTCCACTGTGTCGGATCCGGACTGCGGTTGTTCGTTAACCTGAGCCTCTCCTCCTGCAGGCAAAATTGTAGGTGAAGGACTAGGTAAGGTTAAGGATTCCGGAGAAGGAGACTCATTGATTGTTGAGATTTGGTTAGTTACCTGATTTTTGTAAATGAAATACGCGCCTGCAAAAAGGATAATCAGAACTATTGCTGCAAGAATTGCGACACGGTAATTGTTCATCTTGAGAGCAGATTATATTAAGTTGTCTTCTACGAGGCAGGGGGACAGTAGGAGTAGATTATATCAGACACTTGGTAAATTGCAAGCTAGACGGCCTTGACGGGGAAGAGTACGAAGTTGATGATGGTGCTAATCAGCCAAAGTGCAATTGCGGCAATAAGAGCCGGGACGAATCCTGCAATGGTAAAACCCGGAACTAATCTGGCGACAATTAAAATCAGCATTGCATTGATAACGAAGGTAAACAGGCCGAGAGTTAAAATGTTTATGGGCAGTGTCAGAATAACGATGATTGGTTTAATGACGGCATTGATAATTCCAAGAACCAGAGCAACCACTAGGGCTGTAGTGAATGAGGCGACCGATACTCCCGGCAAGTAATTGGCGATTACAACTATGGCAAATGCCGAAAGAATCCAGTTGGCAAGAACCGCCATTGGTTTAGTATATCAGATCTCATCTGGCTTCTTCTTTTTTCAAAAATCAAAGAATAGTCATTCCAGGCGGGGTGGGATGGAATACCCTTGATTCAGTCTGAGACTCGCGGTCGAAGACTAGATTGAGGATCAGATCCTTGCTGGAGTTTATCCCGATTCCCGCTTCCGCGGGAATGACGTGTGGGATGAGTTGCGGTGACTTGCAAATTGTGATCTTTGTGGTTACAATTATAGGTCTGAATTTTTGTTAATCATGAGTTTTATCAAAAAGTTAATTAAAAGTTTGCCCAAAAACCTAAAAAGCAAGAGGACAATCTTTGCAATCCTGATTATACTTTTCGGGTTTTACTTTCTTTCGCGCGGATCTGCCGAGCTTAAAAAGATCGAGACCGTAAAAGTTTTGAGAGCAGACATCCGCCAGGAAGTTCTTGCCTCCGGTAAGATTTCGGCAGATAAGGAATCGACTATCCATAGCGCAGTTTCGGGCAAGGTTGTCTGGGTAGGAGTCAAATCCGGCGAGTATGTTGCGCGCGGTAAGGCAATTGCCACTTTGGATAGGGAGCGATACGAAATTGCTTTAAGACAGGCCCAGCAGGATGTAATTGCCGCAGATGCCGAGCTTGCCAAGGTTTACGATGATATCACCAGAACAAGCGGAGTTGAGACTTTTGACAATCGTATTAAAAGAACAGCAGCCGAAGCAAAAAAAAACAAGGCATTTGACTTAGTTAAACTGGCTGAAAGAAACTTGAAAGATACTACTATTGTTTCACCGATTGCCGGTACTGTGGTTGAGCTAAGTGTTAATGCAGGCGATGAGATATTGCCGACTGCAGAAATTGCGGTTGTTTCCCAAACGGGAAATATCAAGTTTGTTGCTGAAGTCGATGAAGTAGATGTTGTTAAGGTAAAAAAGGGCCAGCAGGCCCTGTTAACACTTGATGCTTATGAAGGCAGGACTTTTGATTCAAAGGTTAGTGAGATTGGTCAAAAAAGTATAACGACTTCAACCGGAGCAACTGCTTACGAGGTTAATATTATTCTGTCTGAACAACAGAATCTTCTTTTAGGCATGAATGGTGAAGCCAGTATTTTAATTTCTGCCCTTAGCGATGTTTTGATTGTACCGACAGAGGCGGTTGTAGATGATAAGTTCGTATATGTAAAGGCCCAAGATTTGTTTGAAAAAAAGCAAATTGAACCTGGAATTGCATCGGATCAGGATGTTGAGGTCAAAAGCGGCATCCTACAAGGAGACGAGGTTGTAGTTTCCGGCTTTGACGAAATCGGCAGATTATCACTTCTTCAAAAAATACTTAAGAAGTTAAGGTGAAGACTCTACTAAAAGCCGAAAATCTTATCAAGACTTACGGTGAGGGTAAAAGTAAGACAACTGCACTTGATAATGTTTCTCTTAATGTTGCAAAAGGTGAGTTTTTAGCCATAATTGGTGCTTCGGGTTCCGGCAAATCAACACTCATGAATATCTTGGGATGTTTGGATAAGCCAACATCCGGCAAGTATTTTTTTGAGGATAGATTAGTCTTGGGACTTTCGGCGGATTCTCTGGCCAAAATAAGAAATCAAAAAATAGGTTTTATTTTCCAGTCGTTTAATTTACTTGCCAGAACTACGGCCTTAAAAAATGTTGAGCTGCCGCTTCTTTACGGCAATGTTTCTGGTAAAGATATGAGAACGAAGGCAGAGAGCCTGCTTGCCAAAGTCGGTTTGGCTTCGAAATTAAATTCCAGGCCCAGCCAGCTTTCCGGAGGCGAGCAGCAAAGGGTAGCTATTGCAAGGGCCCTGGTTAATGATCCCTCGGTTATTTTTGCTGATGAGCCGACAGGCAATCTGGATTCCAAAACGTCTTTTGAAATTATGAAATTGTTTACAAGGTTAAATTCTGAAGGGCGGACAGTAGTTATGATTACCCACGAAATGGATGTTGCCAGGTTTGCATCCCGAATTATCAGGATCCACGACGGCAAAATTATAGAGGACAAAAAGAATAAGTCAGTTAGAAGTTTTAATGAAAAGAGAAAATCATGAACCCGGTAGAGCTTTTTGAGATATCAATAGAAGCAATCAGAACCAATAAATTAAGATCCGTGCTTACTGCATTAGGTGTAATTATCGGAGTTGCTTCTATAATTCTTCTAATTTCGATTTCCGCCGGGCTTCAAGGTTTTATCTCTTCACAATTTGAAAAACTTGGAGCAAATTCTTTGTTTATCATTCCAGGGAAACTTGAGGGCAGTTTTGGCGGTCCGCCGAGAACTGTTAACAAACTGACATTTAATCTGGTCGAAAGACTGGAGCGGGAAAAGAGTTCGGCAATAGTGGATGTATCACCTTTTATCGAAATAGCTGTTACCGCCAGATATAAAAATGAAAGTAAGGTGACTTCTTTGGACGGGGTTAAGGAATCCTATTTTGTTTATTCGGGTATTAAAGCCGAGAAAGGACGGGTTTTTAGAGAAGGGGAAAATGAGGTTGCCAGGCGGGTTGCGGTTGTGGGGACAACTCTGGCGCGGGATTTATACAAGGCTGATAACCCCATCGATAAAACGATTTCGATTTCCAACAAGTCTTTTGTAGTTATCGGAGTTTTGGAGCCGCAGGGCAATGTAGGCGGGGTGGATATTGATAACCTTGTCCTTATCCCTCTCAATTCAGCAAGGAAACTGACAGGGACGGACCAGGTCAACTCAGTTTTAGTCAGGACTACCTCAACTGATACAATACCTCAGGCCAAAGAACAAGTTGACAAAATTCTTAGAAGAACGTTAGGCGAAGATGACTATACGATTCTTTCCCAGGAACAATTGCTTTCATCGATACTGCAAATTTTGGGGGTTTTGACTGCGGCCTTGGGCGGGATTGCTGCAATTTCTTTGGTTGTTGGCGGAATCGGTATTTCCAATATAATGCTGGTTTCGGTTACAGAGCGGACACGGGAAATCGGCTTAAGAAAAGCAGTTGGTGCAACCAATAAAGCAATTTTGAGCCAGTTTTTAACCGAATCGGTGATACTTTCCCTTGGAGGGGGTATAGTTGGTGTATTTGTGGGATATGTTGGATCTCTGGCCCTTTCTAATTTTCTGGAGACTACGGTTCCTGTGTGGGCAGTGCTACTGGGCCTAGGATTTTCAACCTTAGTCGGAGTTGTGTTTGGCACATTTCCGGCAATCAGAGCTTCGAGACTGGAACCAATAGAAGCGCTACGACACGAGTAAATTTCAGAAAAAACGTCAAATCGGTCGTAAAATTTGACAAAAAGGCACTATTTTTTATCAAATGGTGTATTTTTTTGAAGAATTGATGATGAAATTGTCAGAACTGGTAGTATTTGGAGAAAAAGAGGAAAAACGACTATAAATTATTATACTATAATGTGGGGTAGCTTGAGAAGGGGGCAAAAGAGGTAATGGTCAACCGTTTTTGGTTAATAGTTAAAAGCACGAAGGAATTATTTAATTGGCGGTTTATTGCTTGGCAGATAGGACTGCTTGTCGCAATTCTGATTTTGTTGACTTCTGTAAACATTTCCCGTTTTAAATCTTTGCAGGCAAGTCTTCCTTTAAGCAGTGGGGAGGCACCTGTTATTGAAGAAAGTTTGCCGTCTCCATCTCTATTGCCAAGTGCCAAAAATCTTCCTGAGCCTGTTACACGGATTGGCAGTTCCCAAACTAAGGTTCTGGTAAGTTCCAATCCACTCTGTAAAGGAGTTACCGAGCCATGGAAGTTAATACCGGATCCGTCACACGAAGGTGAGTACGTTATTTGCAACGTTGTGCCGGAGAAAATGACGACAGTTGATGAGCTAAACGCAGCCCAAAACGAATACAGACGCGATCAAGGCCTTAATACCTTAGGCATTGATGCAACTCTTTGCGCGGTTGCCGGCCAAAGAGCAAAAGAGATATCCACTAACTTTTCTCATGATGGTTTTGAGGCGGCGACTGAGAGAAACGGTGTAAATAGATCGGCAATTGGCGAAAATATTGCCTCAGGGCCACTATCTGGTGTCCACTTTGTACAATGGGCTTGGGACAGAAGCCCGGGGCACAGAGATAATATGCTAAGAGACTGGAATGCGGGCTGCGGCGGAGTTTTTGATAGGTTTGCAGTTTTCATATTTGCGAGGTGAAACGTAGCAAATACATGCTTTGCTTATTTTCGCCAAATGATAATTGAGCGAAAATATGCTGTGCTTATTTTTGCGAAATAGAAAAAGTAGAAGTTTGAAATCTAATTCCCCAGCTAAAATGAGTAAAGTAGCTGATCTATAAAAAAGTCTTTGGAGTTCTTGGGTTTAACCTATTTCAACCCTCTTTTTTAGCCCAGTTTTGGATTTGTTTAACATCTTGCGATAGCTGAGTTTGCGTTTTTTTAACTAAATCTATTGGAAATTTTGGTGATGTGGAATCAATAGTTCTTTCTGAAGGTCCAACTGTGCGGCGCAGTATTACCCTTCCTTCTGCCTTAGGCTTTACGAACCATTGAAAAGATGCACGAACAGTGGATTTTTCTTTGGAACGCTGGACACGGAGGACATAATCTCCCAATGGCGCAACGTTTCCTTTCAATGCACAAGTAACTCTATCACGTATTGATGCCCTTCCGTAAACATAGAAACTGGGACCTTCCTCACCTATAATCCCTTGATATCTATGTACATTAATCCCTTTTGCATTAGCAAATGTAACTATTAGCGGAGCAAATCCTTTTTCAGCCTCAGTTGGGATTTGTGCATCAGCCATACTAGATAACTGCTGGAGTCTCTCGTAAAGAGTCCCTAGGCTCTTATCTACTTCTTCTTGACGTGCCACTTCATGTGCACTAAAAGATTTGTATTGTTCGTGCATTTAAGTGATGGAGAGTATATCATAGGAGAGGAATGGGTGCAAACTATTATGGGTTACGATAATTTGCTTACCATTTATTCAGAACACAATCCCAGCCCGCCAGCAATGTAAACACTTCTCCAGAACCACAGGAGCCAGTGGTTGCCTTAATAAGTCTCAAGCTTCTTTTAAAAATTCTTCAATTTTAATCCCGGCTTTTTTAATTTGTGATCTCAACAGGTATGGTGCCACTTCTTTGTGAAGTGGGATGGAAAGTGTCGGAGCGTTTGGTTTTTGCAGGATTGCGTGATCACCTGAGGTGTGAACATGAACGTACCCAAATTTGGTAAACGCTCTGACGGCTTTTTTGCCGGATATATTAGCGAGTTTGCCCATTTGCTAGGCAGAAAGGGAGATATGTGGCAGTACGACTTCCCGAAGGCTGATTTCTTGTCCTTTTGTTTGTTTAATAACTACATCATTAAATGCTTTAATTGCTTTTTCAATGTTTTTTAATGCCTCTCTTTTCGTTTTGCCTTGAGACATGCAGCCATAAAGATTTAAGCATTCGGCAACGTAGCCTTTATATTGGCGGTCGTAGGTTAATTGAATCAAATAATCTGCTTTTGTCATATCGTGCAGAGATTATATCAAAGAGATACTCAAAGATAAAGTTAATCAATGTTCAGTAAATCTCAAACTTTTCCAAAAGCTTTTGGTTGCCTTCGATCTGGTAGCGCAGAAGATCGGAATAAACTCCAGGTTTTTTAGCTAAGTTTTGGGGAGTGCCGATATCGGTGATTTTACCCTCGTCAACCACAATAACCTTGTTGACATTTTGAATTGTTGAAAACCTGTGGGCAATTATTATTACCAGTTTTGCGCGCACCAGATTTTCAAGACCAATTTGCACCTCGCGTTCGCTTTTGGCATCAAGAGAACTTGTTGCTTCATCCAGAATTAAAATGGGTGAATCTTTTAAAATGGCCCGGGCGATTTGAATCCTCTGTTTCTGGCCGCCGGAAAGCTTAACGCCACGTTCACCGATTTCACTATTTATTCCTTTTGGAAGTTTTTGAACAAAATCGTAGGCATTGGCAAGTTTTAGAGCATCAATTATTTGGTCTTTTGCAGCGTTTGGTTTAGTGTAGGCAACATTATGTAAAACGGTTGATGAAAAAAGTTCGGCGTCCTGAAAAACTAGGGCGATGTTGCTTCTTACAAATTGGGTTGAAAGTTTTTGATAGTTGAGACTATCCAATAAGATTGTCCCCGAGTCGGGCTCGTAAAGTTTAAGAATTAAATTGACAATTGTAGTTTTACCTGTTCCGGAATGGCCGACAAGAGCGACTTTTTCGCCGTGTGCACATTTAAATGAAATATTTTGTAAAACCTTTTGCCCTTTTTGATATTTAAATGAGACTTTTTTAAATTCAAGCGTCGGATTTTTCAGTTTTTTAGCCGGGGTCGCTTTTTGGAAATCTTCTTTTGATTTGAGATTTAAAATTTCGAAGTACTCTCGGCTGCCGCTTTCTGCCTGCTGGATATTGGTTAAAATAAAGCTCATTGCAAAAAGAGGACGACGCGCCTGGTTAACCATCTGGATAATTAAAACCAGGGTTCCCAGGGTTATATTGCCCTGAAAAGTGTTTTTGAAAGCAATAATATCGATGCCCAGAATTATTAAGATCAGGGAGAAATTTCTCAGGAAATCGAATTTATGGAAAGTCCAGCTTTGGTGGGCAAAGATTTTATTGATTTTTGTTAAGTTATTTGCTGCAAAGTTAAACTCGTTTTTTTCTGCAAGTGCACTTTTGACAAGTTTGATATTGCCGATAACTTCGAAAATTCTGCCGCGTGTTATATCTTCAATTTTATTTTTCTCAACTTCATATTTGCCCCATTTTTTTGTTGAATAATATGAAAGTGTCATGTAAATCGGAAAGAGAATGAAAACAAAGATGGCGATTGGGATGTTGTAATAGGCAAGGACTGCGATTGTTAAAACGCTTTGCAAAAACATAGGCAGAATAAAGTTGGTTGATCCATTGATAAAGGTCTGGATTGTAAAAATGGCACGGTTGAGTTGATTTACGATTTTGCCGGAAATTTCGCCATCAAAATAGGTCTGTGGCAGAGTCAGAACCTTTTCGTAAAATTTTTCGGTTAAGAATTTGCGTAGACGTCCTGCGAAATGGTCGCCAAGGCGTTCCGACGCTGTCGTGATAATTTGGGATATTAGACTTAAAAGAAATGATAAAAGTATTAAAAATATCAATTTTTGGAAATTGCCGGTTTGGTTTTTAATCTGCACCAAAATTTCATCGACTATGAATTTGGAAAGAATTGGGGGAATAAGCTCAATAACTGATGAAGCGACGATTAGAATCACAATTGTTGCAGCAATGCCGTGAAGGGTTTTTGAGATTTTTATGATTTTTAAAATGTTTTTCATTCCAGGTTTTTAATTATATCAGCTGGATTGCAGCAATATGGATTTTGTCGAATGTTGGTTTTTGGGATTAGTATAGGTAGGGGACGAACTTTTTCGTCTTTTGGGCGTAGGATTTATAGGTGGGATGCAAATTTTGCAGATATTTTTCCTCAAGAGTTGCTTTCTGGTCCAAAATAATAATTAAGACCAGATAAATAATGGCAGAGTAAAGAGTCGGGCTTGAGAGAAACAGCGCGAGGCCAATTACTATCACAGCCGTATACATTGGATGCCTTGCGTATTTATAGGCGCCGGTTTGGACGTGCTTACCCTCTTTTTTGGGTTCGGGAAATGGTGTGTAGGTATCAAGGCCAAGATTATAGAGTGACCATATTCCCAAAAGCAGACCTGCAGCAAAGACTGTGGAGATTACGGGGCTTTTAAATATAGCGTTTGGGACGCTGAAGAGAAAAAGCAGAATAATCAGGACAATCTGGGCGTATAGTAAGAATTTACCTTTCATGAATACCTTTTGCTGTCATTCTGAGTACATTCCTCCGCTCAGTATAAATGCAGCGAAGAATCTTGTAAAGTAAAGAGATCCTTCGTCGTAAACTTCTCAGGATGACATTGTTAAGGCCAGGCCTACATATGATAAGACGATTGAAATTTTGCAAAGTGCAACCAGAAAAAGTAGAATAAATGTTGTTGAAAAGGACAACCCCTAAACTTAGAGGCTTGACAGAACAAGGCTTGACAGAAAAGAAGTTATCCCTGTAAATAATTATATAGTATGGGTGAGATTTCAAGACCAGACGGTTTAGACTTTCAGGTTCCTGAAAGAACAGAGGTAAGGATTGTCGATGTTACTGAGGTCTTAGATAGTCTAGAGAAAAGTCGCAAAAGAATGAAACTTGGTCCTGGCGGTCTACCGTTATCGGACTTAAGATCAGGTAACAAACCCGGCGCTGAAGGCGAACAGAGCAGTTAACATCTTTAAATTTCTTTAAAAACTCAAGTTTGAAAAATAATTTAAAATCGTGCAGAATTGTTTTGTTCAATGGTTATTGTGACGATAAAAACCCAAAAAAACAAACAAGTTGTTGATATTACTGATGAAGTCAACGGAATTCTTGTAAAATCCAAAATAGACTCCGGGCTTTGTCATCTCTTCTTAATCCACACAACGGCTGCACTCACGACTGTGGATCTTGATCCGGGAACTGATTTAGACATTCTCGATGCAATCGAAGAAATTATTCCAAAACTTAAGTACCGCCATCCGCACGACCCTACTCATGTTAAAGACCATATTGCTTCAACCATGCTGGGCACAGATTTAACGCTGCCGTTTGAAAATAAAAAATTAATTTTGGGAACGTGGCAGAGAGTTGTTTTAGTAGAGTTTAACGGGCCACGAGAAAGGGAAATTGTAGTTTCTACTTTTGCACGGGATTTATCTTCCTAAGGTGAGGGGTTGAGACAGTATCCAGAGACCGGTTATGGTGTAGGCAATCATTAAAATGAGCATGGGGAGTTGGCTGAGCATTGCTTTTTTGGGGGACGGGAAATTTTTCAGGGCGATTAAGTGCGCAATATAGACTGCTGCTATATGGCCAATAATAATTACTGCAACCTGTGAGTTCCAGACAAAAGCGGCATTAACAATTCCTACATTAACTTTAAATCCGTTACCGTTAAATAAATTCCAGCCAAGATTAAGGGGATCGGAAACCGCTGGAATTATTGACTGCCCTTGAACCAGAAGCAGGGTGTAGTAATGGGCGATATTATATGCAAGAGCAATCGGGATAAGGGAATAGGAAAATTTGCGTGCAAGATTAAAGAACGAAAAACCGGTTTTGATTAAAGTCTTAACCAGAACAATTGCCCATAAGTAAAGTGCCAGAAAGAAAATCCCGGAAAGAGCAAGCAGCACAGACTCTATAATTTGGTAAGAGTTGGCACCGGTTGCAATTTGAGAGGTTAGAAAATCTATTTTTCTGAAGGCAATGGTTGACCTGAAACCGTCAAAAGCGGTTGATGAGAGCATAAAAATAATAAAAAGTAAAAGAGTAAAACTTTCGGCTTCCTCATCCAGAAGTCCCATGAATGGAGGTCTTAAAAAAATACGCCCGTTTGTAATTTTTATAGGAGAAACTTTGCTGATAAGTGCAAAAAAGACACTGAAAAATTCGAAGTATTTAAACCAGATTTTTTTACCAACTAGAATGATGCCTGCAAAGTTTAAGAATGAATAGATAAGTATGATTGAAGCAAGATAGACAGGTTTTACCCCCCAGCCGTTTGAGATAAGCTCAAGCCAGATAAAAATATAATAAAAGATAAGAGCAGGCAGATAGCCTAGTTTTTGGGGATAGCTGATAATTCCATCAAGTTTCAAGCTTTTATTTTTTTCCATAGCCTTAGCAAGTATTTTCCAGGGGTTCACTACATTCCATAAATTACCAAAAACGGCTGCAAGGTAGGTTAAGCCAAGCCAAAATATGATCCAGACAAAAAGAGTTGCAAAGTTGTCTGTTGCGGTTTTAGGGCCTAAGAAGCCGGCAAGTATAGTCAGTGCAAAAATTAATAGACAGGTAATTTTAAGGAAAAATCGAAAAGTTTTGGAAGTTAAGAACCTGACGGTTACAAGTCTTGAAATTTCGACTTCAGGGTAGGTAAGACTTTTGTTTCTATCACCAACAAAAAAGCCAATTAAGATAAAGGATACGAGAACTGCCGCACCACCGCCCCAAAGGTAAAGCCAGACGGGAATCGGCAGGGTATAAAGCTGGCCGAACGCGTGGGCAGAAACAGGTGAAGGCAAAATCAGAAATAAAGAAAAAAATGCGCAAACGAGGATTTTTCTCATTGAAGGGGAGTTATTTTGGCAGCACTTCAAGGACGCCAATTTCGGTTTCGGATTTTTCCAGTTCGTAAATAAATCTTCCTGTTATATTGGCAGTAAAGGAAAGCTGGGCCGGTATGTCTTTTTGAAGATCGACGCTATTATCGTAGCCATGAATATGTAGCTCTTCTTCCTGATCTGAGGTTATCTTGATAGTGATATTGTCACCCTCTGTCACATTTATAGTCTGAGGGCCGGATACTAATTTCTTACCTTCAACTACAAGCTCAAAAGTCTTTGGTGAAGGCAAGGGAAGTTCTGTAGCCTGTTGGGTGATTGTATTTTTGGGTATGCTGTTATCAGTGAGTTGTTTTGGTTTCAGAATATAAAAAAGAGAAACTAGTATAAAAACTATCAGTATTACATAAAGAAAAAATCTTTTAGTCCTCATTTTTCATCTTCATTGTCTTTTATCAAAAAGATTGACAAAAAGACGATCCCTGCAAAAATCGGCGTGGCGATAATAAAAGCGTTAACCGGCAGACGGAAAACAATTACCACAAAAATAAGAAGAGCAATAATGAAAGCAAGACTTGCAAGCAGATTTTTGTCGGCTTTGATTTTCATTTCACTACAGTTTAAAACGGATTTAAAAATATTGCAAAGTGTTAAAAAACATTTGTGCTGTACGGTGTATAATGGGGGTCATAACGAGGGGAGGTGAGATTATTGAGATATTCAACGAAATGCACATGCGGTCACAGAATTACAGTTGTTGCACAAGATCGTGAAGATGCAATTGTGAAGATCAAGCAAATTAGGAGTGTGGGGGCAATTGCTGCCCACATGTTAGACAAGCATAAAGGAGACCCCGTTCCTTCAAAAGAACAATCTGATGCAAATATTGAAAAGATGATTTATCAGGAGGGCCGGTCTGCAGCGGTATAAGTTTTCACCCGTTATTGTCGCGCTATAATCGCAAGATTATATCTTGCTCTTGGGCTTTAGCAAGATATAATTGTTTTTAGTGATTATCGTATTTAAAAATAGAGCCACTAAAGGCGAACTTGAAAAAGTTGCAAAAGACCTTAATGGTTACATAAAGTTTGTTGTAGACTTAAAGAAGAAGACTTTGACTGCGGGTGGAAAGATGCATCTAGAAGGCGAGCAAGTTTTGCTTAAAGATGGAAGCAGTCAAACAGATTTATGGGGCGGGGGTTACGATCTTGAAAGCGGAGAGGTTGATTTTGATTCGATGATAAATATTAGACCAAACCAGGGAAATACCAGTCGAGAGATTTTGGATCCTACGATTCGCAACGATGTTCTAAAGATAGTAAAAGATCTTTTAATTTTATGAAAGCCGGCGAAATTATTTTAAATATAGCAGTTAATCTCGGTAGGCTTTCCAGGTGGGTGAGTGAGGGCAAGTTTAGCCGTACGCGACCATTTTTAGAAGAAACCGAGGACTTTATCAGTAAACTTGAAAGTGTCGGATACGCTAAGAAGTTCGAGAAGACTTTTAAGGCGTTTAAAGCAAGTTTTAAAAAGCTAAAAAAAAGTAAGAAGTTGGACAATGTCTGGGCGGAAGATGCTTTGACTTGGGCAAATATTTTGACACATCGGGCAAAGTTTGCATAATTAATTCCCATTTGAATTAAATTTAGATTGTTGAAATTAAGAGAGAGAGGGTAATTTTTGACAGAGGAGCATTACTTCTTTTTGCTGACCTGTAAATAGCGCCAGGTGATATAAATTAAGCCTGCAAATACAAAGACTAGTTCCAGAAATATCCAGCGTTTGTCGATACTTCTTACGGTTCGGGCATTGCCGTAAAGTATTGTAAATAAGCCTCCAAAGATAAGGCTTGGGCCAACTGGTCCTATTTTTTCGCTAAGCAGTAAGGTGCCCACAGCAATTGCGGCAAAGCCAAAAACTGTAGCTATCAAAAAGAGGTTTCGGTTATAGATATCCAATGTCTCCTGTGCCGCATCAAAACATTTTTTATACTCTGGGTCCGTTTTTGGATCAACAGAAATCGATTTTGGTACTTCTTGTTCTCTGGCGTTTGGGTCCAGAGACAAACATATCTCATACGGCTCTTTTGGCGAAGTGTAGAACGCTTCTATTCCAAACCCGATCATAAACGGATAAACTACGGCAAGTGCCAGACCAAGGCCTATTTTGATGACGTTGTTCATATTGTGCCGAGATCTTTTCTTATTTTTGATAATATCACAGATTATCCTGATATACTTTCTGGTATGAATTCGTCTTGGGGTAATCACATCTCTATGGAGTAGCGATTATATGGCAAAATGTTGTTAAAGTATCAGCGAATTAGTTTACATCCCACTCAGATTGTTGGCAAAGGAAAATCACCCAAAAAGCAGTTAAGATTAGCTCCTAAGAAAGGAGATATCA
>Ga0209541_10008541_pt1 | contig 16853 bp, 21 predicted proteins | sample RifCSPlowO2_01_FD_184027 | JGI IMG/M metagenome (GOLD analysis project Ga0209541, IMG submission 184027) | Groundwater microbial communities from Rifle, Colorado - Rifle CSP2_plank lowO2_0.1 (SPAdes) (version 2) | ecosystem: Environmental > Aquatic > Deep subsurface > Groundwater | place...
GCCGCAAAGATGTGACCGGGCATTTATACGGCGGCGATAAGAGCCGCAAAAAGAAGCTGCTGGAAAAACAGAAAAAAGGGAAAGCCCTGATGAAAGACAAAGGGAAAGTGAATGTTCCCGCCAAAACGTTTCTGGAGATATTTAGGGCTTAAAACTATATGGCAAAAAAGAAATTACAAAATAATAATGTGGTCATTTACCAGGCAAAAAACGGCGCGATTGAGCTTCGGGGAGATTTTGGCAAAGAAACCATTTGGGCAACACAAGCAGATATTGCGCAGGTTTTTGATGTAACACCCCAAAACATTACTCTTCACCTTAATAATATTTTTAAAGACAAAGAACTTGATATGAAGGCAACTTGTAAGGAATCCTTACAAGTTCAAGTTGAAGGAAATCGAAGAATTGAAAGAAGTGTTAAGTTTTACAACTTGGATGCCATTATTTCAGTTGGCTATCGTGTCAATTCGAAAATGGCTACGGAATTCCGAAAATGGGCCACTAAAACTCTGCGGGAACATATTACCAAAGGCTACACCATAAATCGCAAACAGATTGCCAAAAATTACGATGCCTTCATGAAGTCGGTGGGCGACATCCAGGCATTACTACCCGAACATGTGGCGCTGGACCCTAAGGCCGTACTGGAACTGATCCGCGAATTTGCCGGTACGTGGGTTTCACTTGATGCCTATGACAAAGAAACGCTTACGCCCATCGGGACCACCAAAAAAGAGATTGCGCTTTCTGGAGTGGAACTGTCCGCGGCCATTGGCAACCTTAAAGTTGAATTAAGCAAAAAAGGCGAGGCCACGGAAATTTTTGCGCAAGAACGTGAAAAAGGAAATGTGGAGGGTATTGTGGGGAACGTCATGCAATCATTTGCCGGGAAGTTTTTGTATCCAAGTATTGAGGAAAAGGCCGCGCATCTTTTGTATTTTATGGTAAAAAACCATCCGTTTGTTGATGGAAATAAACGGTCCGGCGCATTTGCTTTTGTATGGTTTTTACGGAAAACTCGTGCTAAGAATATGCGTAATATCAATCCAGGTGCCCTTACCGCACTGACACTGTTGATTGCCGAAAGCGACCGGAAGAAAAAGGATCAAATGGTAGCATTGGTAACCCAGATGCTAAAATAATCGTGCCAGCCAAAACATTTTTGGAAATTTTTCGCGCGTAAATGGCAGTACTACTGTAATTCAAAGTGACCAAGAAAAAGTTTATTTTTTTGATTATTGTTTTTCTTGCCATTCAGGCAGGCGTGCTTTATTGGTTTGGTCAGCCGGCGATTTGCCGGTGTGGTTACATAAAAATATGGGAGGGATTGGTGTTGTCTAGCGGGAATTCGCAACATTTGACCGATTGGTATACCTTTTCGCATATTATTCACGGATTTTTATTTTATCTGCTACTGTGGCTGGTGTTTCCCAAGATGCCGGTTTCAAAAAGGCTGCTGATTGCCATGGGCATTGAAATTGGCTGGGAAATCCTTGAAAACACGCCCATGGTAATTAATCACTATCGCCAGCAAGCTTTGGCGCAAGGATACACGGGCGACAGCATTATTAATTCTGTGGTTGATACGCTGGCCATGATGGCCGGGTTTTTCATGGCACGTAAATGGCCAGTGTGGAGTATTGTTGCCATTGGCCTTGGCATGGAGTTGTTTGTTGGTATGATGATCCGAGACAACTTAACCTTAAATGTGCTAAACCTTATCCATATATTTCCGGCGGTTGCGCGCTGGCAGGGAGGCGGGTAGCATGAGAGCACGCGCACATTCCGTCAGGGCTTTTTCACTGCGCATAGCAAAGCGCATAGTGAGGTGAATAGCGAAGCTTAATCCAATGTTCTCAAGAACTATGGAGTAATAGCATGGCATGTGTTATCCTTAATCTATGCCTAAAAGTTATCATCAACTAGAAAGAATTACTAAGGGTATTGCCAATCATCGCCGGATCCAGATTTTGGAGTTGCTCAAGGAAAAGCCCGAGCTTTCCATTATTGATATTTCAGAAAACCTGGATGCTAATTTTAAAACCATATCCGAGCATGTTAAAAGATTAGCTGCTGCGGGATTTTTGCTGAAAAGATCAGATGGCGCCAGCGTCCGCCATAAAATCACGGAGCGCGGCTTGGTTACTCTTAAGTTCTTGAGAACATTGGAGTAAGATTAGTGTGGTGAAGGCGTAATGAAGGTAATGTTCGGGTGGGTTAATTGAGAAAAGTTAGTATGGAAAAGATGTATGATGTCATTGTTATTGGCGGGGGTGCTTCCGGAATGATGGCGGCAGGAACGGCGGCGGCGCGGGGCCGGCGCGTTTTGTTGGTGGAAAAAAATAATAAGCTGGGTGAAAAGCTGGCTATCACGGGCGGCACGCGCTGCAATATTACCAATGCAACGTATGATGTGCACAAACTGCTGGCGAACTACGGCCCTGCCGCTAATTTTTTATTTTCCCCGTTTTCCAAATTCGGGGTACAAGACACATTTACTTTTTTTGAGGGGCTTGGGCTGCCGCTGGTGGTGCAGGCCAACAACCGGGCATTTCCTGCCACCGAAAAGGCCACCGATGTTGTTTTAGCCCTGAAAAAATACCTAAAAGCGAGTAACGTTGAAATAAAAACGGGCGAGGCGGTAACAGAAATTTTACATAACAATGGCGTGGTAAGTGGCATTGTTACTGATAAAGCTACGTACCAAGCGGCTAATTACATTTTAGCCACGGGCGGGGTTTCACACGCAGAAACCGGGTCAACGGGCGATGGCTTTGCCTGGCTTTCAAAGTTGGGGCACACCGTAAAACCGCCAACACCAACCATTGTGCCCATAAAAACCAGCGATACTTGGAGCCACAAACTTTCTGGCACTTCTGTTGATGGCGCTAAAATTACCTTTTTCTTGGATGGCAAAAAACAATTCAGTAAAACCGGAAAATTATTGCTGACCCACTTTGGATTATCCGGCCCAACCATTTTAAACAGCGCTGGGCAGGTGGGGGACTTGCTTGCCATTGGCGCAGTTACCGCAACTGTTGATTTGTTTCCCGCCTTAGACCTTGGCGCGCTAGACCAAAAAATTATTGATTTATTCAGCATCCACAAAAATAAGCAGTTAAAAAATGTGCTGCGCGAAATAGTGTCCGCGGGCATCGCTGCCGGGGTGGTTGAATTGCTGGAAAGCGATAAAGAAATCCATATGGGCAGCAAAGTGCAGGCCGTGCCAAAAGAGCATCGCAAAAAAGTAACCGCCCTGCTAAAACGCCTGCCCATCACCGTAACCGGCCTGATGGGTTTTGACCGTGCCGTGGTGGCCGACGGCGGTGTAATCCTGCAAGAAATCGACACCAAAACCATGCGCTCAAAACTCTTCACCAACCTTTTTATCACCGGCGACTTGCTCCACATCAACCGCCCCAGCGGCGGCTACAGTCTGCAACTCTGCTGGACCACGGGCTTTGTGGCGGGGAGCAGTGTTTAAGCCATTTTGCACTTACTTTGAACGCTTCAATCTATGTCTGAAGCATTCGTTTTGTATTGAAATAAGGACAAAATGGGGGTAGAGTAAGAGAATTAAGATCAGCAGTAATATGAAAGCAATAGGCCAAAAAGAAAAAGCGGAGATACTGGAAAAAGCCAAAGAATGGTGGCGTGAGGAGTTTGCATTGGCACATAAAAAGAACACTCTTAAATTGAGTTCATTAAAGAAGTTTGATATCAATCCTTTTACATGGTCATACCTGGCATATTTCCTTGAGGGCAATAAAAACCCTGAAACATTGGCAAGAGTCCTTCTTTATCCGCGGATACTGGGCACATCGGTCAATACAATTTTTGGCAGCAGATTCCAAGGTTTTATTTCAAGGGTTTTTGAAGGGGTGCTCGGTTCTGCAATTTCCGGCATAGACCTTGAATTTATTGACAAATTGGATGGCAGGAAAAAGTATTGCCAAATAAAGGCAGGCCCGAATATAGTTAACCGTGATGGGGCTATCAGTGTGAAAAACCACTTTAAAAGTGCCAGGATGATAGCAAAGACAAATAATTTGCCGCTTAATGTGGATGACTTCATGTTCTGCCTTTTATATGGTGAGCCATGGCAGAAAAACAGTTTTATCAAGAATATTGAAAAAGAATATGTAGTAGTGGTTGGCCAGGAATTCTGGCATAGGTTTACTGGTGACCCTGATTTTTATGCTGACTTGATAAAATCAATCGGGGAGGTAGCGAACGAATTTAATATGAAGCGGACAGTCAGGAAAGTGGTCAAGGCATTGGCGGTTGAAATCCAGCAAAAATACGGCGGTAAAATTTAATAAAAGATATCCACATAAGTAACCATTGCATAAGGCAGTGGTTATTTTTATAATTAATACATAAAGTATTAATTTTTTATTACTCCATGTATAACTTGTTGACCATTGCCGAGGCCTCAAAACTTATTGGGGTTTCCCCCGATACAATAAGGCGGTGGGACAAGAAAGGATTGATACGGGCCCAGCGCTCAGAATTGAATTACAGGCTTTTTAATGTGGATGAAATCAAGCGCATACATAATAAAATTTTAGGCAAGTCCGAGGAAAATAATTATGAAATCCTCAGGTCGGGAAAGAAAACAAAACACAAAGTGATTGAACTTTTTGCCGGCGCCGGCGGTACGGCTTTGGGATTTGAACATGCCGGCCTGCAACACGAACTGCTTAATGAGTACGACCAGAATGCGGTAAATACGCTGAAAAAAAACCGTCCTGGCTGGAAGATAATCAATGACGATGTCAGGAATATCAACTTTAAAGGGATTCAAGCTGATATTGTGGAAGGTGGTTTTCCTTGCCAGGCTTTCAGCCATGCAGGAAAGAAACTGGGTTTTGAAGACATAAGGGGTACGATGTTCTTTGAATTTGCCCGGTGCGTAGATGAGGTACGCCCTAAAATTGCAATGGGGGAGAATGTAAAAGGCCTGTTGACCCATGATGGAGGCAAGACGCTGGAATCAATTGTGCAAATTCTACAAAGCATTGGATACAAGGTCGCACACAGGGTTTTAAAATCACAATATTTTGATGTGCCGCAAAAACGGGAAAGGCTGGTTATCCTTGCCGTCAGGGATGATTTGGATTTGCCGTTATTGTTTCCAAAAGAAAAGGATTATATTGTCTCACTGCGAAGTGCGTTAAAAGATTGCCCACAATCTATTGGCCAGCAATATCCCAGGAAAAAGAGGGAAATAATGGAGCGGATCCCTGCCGGGGGATATTGGAAAGATTTGCCAGAAGGCTTGCAAAGGGAATATATGGGTGCAAGTTATGGGATGCCGGGCGGTAAGACGGGCATGGCCCGCAGGCTGTCATGGGATGAGCCGAGCTTAACGTTGACTTGTGCCCCGGCCCAGAAACAAACAGAACGGTGCCATCCCGAAGAAACGCGGCCTTTGACGGTGCGGGAATATGCCCGCATACAAACCTTCCCTGATGAGTGGGAATTTACCGGTTCTGTGCATGCCCAATATAAGCAAATTGGCAATGCCGTGCCAACGAACCTTGGCTACCATATGGGAAGATGCATGATTGCAATGCTTGACAATAAGCCTGATTTGGCAACAATGGATATGGCAAGCCCGATTGCAAAAGCTTAACATGCCAGGCTGCCATTACGATGGCAGACATATTCTCAAAGGAAAAACGGAGCGAGGTGGTGTCAAAAATCCGCTCCAAGAATACTAAAATAGAAAAACTTGTTTTCCGGGAACTCAGAAGGAACAAGATATATTTTTATAAACACTATAAAAGCCCTTTCGGCAGTATTGATGTGGCCTTGCCCAAGAAAAAGAAGGCTATTTTCATTGATGGAACGTTCTGGCATGGCTATAACTTTAAAAAATTGAAGAAACGGCTTCCGGGCAAGTTTTGGATACCAAAAATAGAAAGGAACATTAAACGGGATAGGCGGATTAGAAGCAGGTTGAAGCGTAATGGATGGGTAGTTTTACGGATTTGGGAGTATGATATTGAAAAGAAATTTGAAAAATCATTTTTAAAAATTAGAAATTTTTTAAATTAAAAATATAATAATGGGTTTAATTATACAAGTAAAAGTTAAAAATTTTAAAAGCTTTCGCTCCCAGGCTAAATTTGATTTCGCTGATTCTACCTATCTAATTGGTGTTAATAATGCCGGAAAAACAAATATCTTCCATGCTATAAGAGCATTTTTTGACGAAAGCTACTTTGCTGATGGGTCTTTTATTAATAGAACAGAATTTTCCAGAAAACAGGCGGGATATAATAGAAGTGAAATAACAGTAACATTCAACTTGGATAAGTTAATTACTAAAAGTAGAAAAAATAGTTTAATTAAGCAATATGGTAATACGCTATCGGTAACAAAAATTATTACGTATATGCCTGACTCGAATACATTGTCAGTGAAATGGAAACTTAACGATCGGGAATCTGATGACATGCCAGAAGAATTTCGATGGCTATTAAGTAAGATAAAAATAACATATATTCATCCCCAGGAAGGTAAGCAACTTTTATCTAATGTTCAGAAAAGATTGCGTCAGCGTTTGTTGGCAAACTGGGGCAGGGGCTCTGCGTTAACCCATAGCATTGAAGACCTGAAAGAGAAGTGGATTCAAATGCGTCAGTCAGCCAATAGGTATCTTTCCCAATCGGTCAGTGATTCTTTGCAGGCATTTTGGCCCAATAGTAGTGTTAAAATTGATTTACCAAAGAATATCCAAGACATCATAAGTATATCTGATATAAATTTTAGCGGATATAAGGATGCTCCAGAAATTGAGCTTACTTCCCAGGGAACAGGTGCACAAACTACAGTTCTGTATCTTGCACATTATTTATTAGACAGTGACAGGTCTTTAAATCGTGGCGAGTATCACCCGGTATGGTTGATGGAGGAGCCAGAATCATTTTTGCATGCAGATCTTCTTTCAAAACTTTCTAAGCAGATAAACTCTAGTGACTGGCAGAAAAATATTCAGATGATTATTTCTACGCACTCCCCAATTTTATTGGCTACTAGCAGGCTAGCAGGGGATAGAGTTATATGGAATATTTTAGATGATAGAAAGATTGGCATAATCAATATTGCGAATATTGATGATGATGAAATAAAAAATGTAGGGAAATTAATGGGTGACCCAAACTTTTTTGCTTACTTCCTGGCTGCTCAAGATAAACCACTTATATTTATTGAGGATAAAAAGAGTGTCACCGTGGGAAAATATATCGAATCGGGAATTGATGTAGCAAGGGGTCTTAATGGTGTTTCTGAGATTGGAAAATTCTTGGAAGTATTTATAGCTGCACCGTTTATTCCTAACAATAAAATTTACTTCATTATTGATCACGACAAGGGAAAGGATGAATTAGCCAGGTTTTACGATATAGCAAATCCAGACAAAGAAAAAAATGGTTTCTCAAGGTTTAAGGTAAAGAATAGCAAAAATATTTATTTGGTCATACTGCCTAGTGATTTTACGTCAGAAAACTTATTTTTGGAATTTGATAATCACCTGCAAGAATGTATCTCAAAAATTTGGAATATGAATACCTGGAAAATCAACTCCTCTATACCAACCAATCTGTCAAGCTTGGGGCCACTTTGTAGAAGAAAAACTATCAAATCTAAGGATGAGGCAGTTTCTCTAATTAAAAATCAAGAAGATGTTAAAAGTCTCTTTTGGGAAAAAGTCGAAAAATTCAACTACCAAATTGGGCAGTCAAATACAGTTGTTCTTAAAAATTTATTAAATTAACTAATGAACTTGTGACTCAAATAATTTTAATTTTCATTATCAGCGCGACAATAGGCTTCTTGGTAGCCTGGTTTTGGTTCAATAAGAGGGAAAGAGAGCTGCAGAGGGAGGCGAAGATGGAAATGGGAAGGGTAGAGAAAGAGATACAAAAAGAGCGGGAGATGTGGTATGGGTTTTCGGAGTATAATGAGAGGGTGGCTGCGCTGAAGGCGGCGCGGAAAGCGAAGATTATGGAGAAATTGAAGGGTGGCGGAAACATGCATACCGGCCAGGTGGCGGATTTGTTGGATATTTCCCGGGCTACGGCGTTCCGGTATTTGGAAGAACTGGAAAAAGAGGGGCTTATTATGCAGGTGGGTAAAACAGGGCGGGAGGTGGAATATAGGTTAAAATAAACGCTTCACACATAGATTGAAGCGTTTGCGCTTTTGATGAAATTACATAGATTTATTTTGCCATTTACCATTTCCGGCGAGCAGGTGGAAATTACCGACCCGGAAGTGGTGGGGCAGATTAGGAATGTGCTTAAGCTGAAGGCTGGAGAGCAGGTTTTATTATGCGACGAGGGAATGAATGAAGTGCTAGCTGAAGTTACAGAGATAGTTCATAAAGTTATCAAGGTGAAAGTTATCAAGGAGCAAAGAAACGAAAATGAACCTCTGCGAAAAGTTATGCTGTATTGCGCTATTTTAAAGCGGGAAAATTTTGAATTGGTGGTGCAGAAGGCTACCGAAATCGGGGTGGCCGAAATTGTGCCGGTGATTACGCGGCGCACGGTGAAGCTGGCGTTGAAACAAGAACGCTTGGAAAAGATTATTAAAGAAGCGGCGGAGCAGAGCGGCCGCGGGGTAGTGCCGAAACTGCACGAGCCGATAGAATTTGAAAAAGCTGTCGAGCAGGTAAAAGACAAGCAAAATATTTTATTTGATTCGTCTGGTAGTATTCCAGCTTCCAGCTCCCAACTTCCAGCTTCTATAGCAATCTGGATCGGCCCCGAAGGCGGCTTTGATGAAACGGAAATTGCTGCTGCTAAAACTGCGGGGTTTCACATAGCCACCCTTGGCAAACTGACCCTGCGCGCCGAAACGGCAGCCATTGTGGCTAGCTATTTGGCGGTCAACGGATAAAAAATCTTCTTGCCTTAGTATTTTTTTTGTGATACAGTGCTTGCATGGCGTCATCGCGCCCTGGAGGAATAGTACCTCGGCGGTCTCATAAGCCGCAGGTCCCCGTGCAATTCGGGGGGGCGCAACACAAATAATCCAAAATTTAAAAATCAAAATGCAAAATTAAGGTATTTTGATTTTAGATTTTGCCGGCGTAGCTCAGTTGGTAGAGCGGAAGAATCATAAACTTCAGGTCGCAGGTTCAATCCCTGCCGTCGGCACATGCCCATTTTTAAAACGAAAAACGAAAATTTCTTTAAAAATTGGACGCCAGAAATGGCATATGTTTTAGGATTTTTCACTGCCGATGGGAATATGATTAAGAATAAGCGAGGAGCACATTTTATTTCCATTGAAATTATAGATAGAAGTATTTTGGAAAAAATGAAAGAAGTTATGGGTTCGAACCATAAAATTGGTGTAAGAAATTCAAAAAAGAATAACTATCAACAAAGTTATAGGTTGCAAATCGGTAGCAAGAAAATGTTTTCTGATTTGTCAGATTTAGGATTAACACCCAGTAAAAGTAAAACAATCGATTTGCCGAAAATCCCTAATCAGTACTTGCCTGATTTTGTGAGAGGTTACTTTGATGGAGATGGTTGTATAAGTTTTGGCACATATTTCAGAAAAGATAGAAATAGTACAAAATTTTTATTAGCGATTCATTTCACTTCCGGTAGTAAAATCTTCTTAGAAAGCTTACTAAATAGGCTGAGGGAGACGCTTAATATTAAGACAGGGTTTATCTATTCTAAAAGTGGAGCGTTTGATTTGACGCTGAGTACGAATGACAGCAAGAAGTTATTTAGCCTGATGTATGCCAATCTAGAGAACAACTTGTTTTTAGAAAGGAAATTGAGTAAGTTTAGAAGAGCATTAGATTCATCAATTAATAATATGCGGGCATAGCGAAGCCTGGTTATCGCGCCTCCCTGTCACGGAGGAGATCAGGGGTTCAAATCCCCTTGCCCGCGCTTGTTATATGGACAACGTAAAACTGGAAAAAGCGAAATATGAGGCGCGGAAGTTTTTGCAAAGCCAAAGCACGTTGGTGCTGGCAAGCATTTCCAATAATGTGGAACCGGAAGCGGCCACCGTTTATTTTGTTGGCGATGATGATTTTAACTTGTATTTTATGGCGTCGGCAACTAGTAAAAAAGCCGAGAATTTACGCACCAACGGCAAGGTGGCGTTTGTTATCGGCCGGGGGCCTGAAATTATCACCATCCAGGGCGGGGGAGTTGCCAAAGAGTTGCCGGCGGCCGAGGCGGAAACTTTTTCCGGATTGATCAAAAAAGTGGCGCTGGAATCTGCCAACCAGTGGCCCATTTTGCAGTTGGCCCAAGAGGGTTTTTGCACGTTCAAGATTGCGCCGGGCTGGATGTCATATTTAAATATGGAAAAAGGGCGATTCCCGGAAATTGCCGGCAGCGAATTTTACAAAATAGTATAACATAAAACGAAAACCGCCGCAGTGAACTGGGCGGTTTTTTGTATGTAAAGGGCACAGTGACTAAGTTGTGCCCTTTACGTTTACTGTGACGGGCAGGATTTGCATTCCTTACACGTTGCGCGCGATTTGCGCCGCGTAAGGAAGCCAATGCGTAAACGTCACAGGGTGTAGCAAGAGTTAGTCGCTGCCACCATAGAAGCCGATGCAGCGGCGAACCTGCAAGAGGGCCAAGGGGCATCTATTAATATCAGTGCGGACGCGGCATCGTTAAATTCCATTGACGCCACCATTGATACCACTATTGATGCAGCCATTGATGCAGACGCGGCAACCGATATTTCAGCCGATGCCGGCGCCAGTGTATCCCTGCCTTCAAGCGTGGATGCAGCCGTAAACAGCGTGCTTGATGTATCGCTTGGCATTACCGAGTAGTACCTTCTTGTGCGTTAAGCCGAAAGCCCATGCGGGCTTTTTGGCGTACCAGCATTATATGTTAATCTTTGGGTAATGTTGGCTTGCTAGACATATGGGGCATGCGGGTATAATATGAATAATTGATTAAGAATGTTGTAAGTATTAAGATTGCCATACGTTATATATGCCAGACAAAGCCCTTTTAGAGCGACAATTTACCGAAGCCTACGATGCCTATTCAGATGCCATTTTCCGCTACTGCTACTACCGCGTTTTCGACCGAGATAAAGCTAAAGATTTCATGCAGGAGGCTTATTGCCGCACCTGGAAGTATATTGCTGAAGGGAAGAAGGTGGATAACTTGCGGGCATTTTTATACCGCACGGCCAACAACATCATTATTGACGAATTCCGCAAGAAGAAAAGTTTTTCCCTAAACCAGATCATGGAAAAAGGCTTTACCCCCAGCATTGATATGCGCGAAAAAACGGAACATTATTTTGCCGGCCAGGAAATCATCAGTATTGTAAAATCGCTGGATGAAAAATACCGCGACGTGATTATTTTGAAATATGTTGAAGGGCTTTCCACCAAAGAAATGGCCATGGTACTTGAAGAAACGGAAAATAATATTTATGTCAGGCTGAACCGCGGGTTTGCCAAGGTGAAGGAAATCATCGCGCAATCGGAAGCGGCCCTTCAAGCGAAAAAAGTTAAATCATCGTAAAAAATCATGCAAAACACCGAGAACCAGTTTGACAAACTGCTTACTACATCACAATCCATTTCCCTTTCAAAAGAAGAAAAGGAAGCAACCAAAGGAAATATCATCAAATTCATGCAGGAGCATCCGTTTGATGGCAACGCCCCAAAAAAAGAGCGGCCGCGCGCAATGCTAGCAGGATACTTCGGCGGGGCGCTTGCCAAACGGCTGTCGTATTCATTTGCTTCACTGCTGCTATTATTCGGCCTTGGTTCAGGGGTGGCGTTTGCCGCGCATAATTCGCTGCCGGGGGATTTGCTGTATCCGGTGAAAACCGGGGTGAATGAAAAAATATTGGGCTGGACCATGGTTTCACAAGAAGCCAAAGCGGATTATGATATTGCTTTGGTGCGGCTCCGCCTGGAAGAAATTGAAAAAGTGTCCGTGCAAAAAAAGCTGGATGGTAAAAAAACCGCCACCGTGAAGAATTTGCTGGACAGCCACATCGCTTCTGCCAAAGGCCGGATTGCAAGCATCAAACAACAAAAGGGCAGCAACGCCGGTGTTGAGGCAAGCGCCACCTTGGAAGCTTCATTGCAAGCCCACGCCAAAATAATCGGCACGATTATAGAAAAAGAAACTGAAAATGGCGCCAAGGCTTCCGGCATCAAGGATTTTTTGCCAGAGGTTAAAATCCGCGCCAATGAAGCTGTCAAAGAGCGCGAAGATGAAGCCAAAAATACCGCCACAGCAACCGAAACCACAACAAAGGCCATGGTTGATGCAGAATTGGGTAAAACCGACATGGATTTTAAAGATCTGGCCGCGCTGATGGTGTATAAAAAGCAGGAAGTTTCCGTCAAAACATATGCCAGGGCCGAAGCGGATTTGCTGGTGGCCAACGAAAGCATTGCCAGGGGAAAGGTGGAATTGGCGGCGGGGAACTACGGCGCGGCGCACGGGTTATTCCAGGATGCGCGGCGCGTGATGCGGGAAATACGTATTTATATTATTAACGAAGCCGGCTTGAATCTGGATATCAATGTTAATATTATTAAATAAACCGTACAAGGTTAATGACTATGGACCACGTACCTTTGAGAATACAAAAGTTTGCGTATGACATTGTTTATTACGTGCTGTGGGCGGTTGAGATGGTATTGTTCTTGCGGTTTTTGCTGAAACTGTTGGGGGCCAATCCGTACAACAGCCTGGTTTCGTTTTTGTACTCCACCAGCCGGGTGTTGATGGGGCCGTTTGATGGCATGTTCGGGATCTCTTCGGTGGACAATATGGTGCTTGAGCCATCGGTTTTGGTGGCCATGGTTTTTTACGCGCTGGCTGCCTATGCGCTGGTAACCTTCATTGGCATGATCACCCCTGCCAATAAAATCAATATAAGTTAATAATATACAATCATGAACAAAACACTAACCATAGGGATTATTGCCATTGCAGTGCTGTTGGCTGGAATTGTCGGTTTTTGGATGATGTCTCAAAACATGCTCAAGCTTAACCCGGACCAATACACGTTCAGCAACAGGGGTAATAACAAAACAGACCAGGGCACGGTAGTAGTGGCCATAACCGATGCCGCTGCCAATATGGGAAATGTCAGCGCTGTCAATGTAACCGTGGACAAAGTATATTTGCATAGTGAAAGCCAGGGATGGGTTTTGGTTTCTTCAAATGAACAAACTTTTGAATTGCTTGACTTGAAGGCAAAAAAATCACTTGCTTTGGTTGCCAAAACCAACGTCAAAGCCGACACGTATGACCAGGTGTGGCTGCATATTTCAAAGGTGATGGTAACGGAATCGGGAACTGCCAAAGAAGCCAAACTACCCTCCAATGATGTGCGGATTTCTGGTATAGTGAAAGTGGCCGCCAATGCAACGGCCAGCGCAACCATGGATGTGATTGCCGACGAATCGTTGCACAAAACCGCCAATGGAAAATTCGTATTTGCGCCGGTTATCAAATTTGAAAGCCGGAGCCAAGCCACGGTCAATGTGACTGCTGATAATGTGGTTACCATTGTGAACGGGAATGTTGATTCCAGCAAGTCAGCAGGCATGGATGTGACCGGGGAAGTGAAAGATAATTTTAAGCTGGATGCAAAAGCCGTTATTGAAATCAATGCCGGCGCGGTCCAGATAAAAGGGTCGTCAACGGATACTATTAATCTAAAATAATAATTATGGACAAAAAAGTAACTACGATTGCCGTCATTGCAGCAGCATTGCTCATCGTTGCCGGTATTTATTTTTCCTGGCAGGCATATTCAACGCCCGTGATAAGCCCCATGGGCCAAAACGGTGAAGGCGGAGAAACGGCGGAAGAAGGTTTAAATAGCGGGGTCAATTCAGGGCCATCCGGAGCCAAACTTGCCTACACTGCGGCGGTGGAACTGTACGGCGACCGGCGCATCCAGTTTGACGAAACATGCGTGGCGCTGCCAAACTATATGGCCTTAAAAAAGGGCACGGCCATTATGCTGGATAACCGCGCCAGCGTTGCCCGGAAAATTTCCGTGGGCGGCGTGGCCTATAACATTGCGGCCTATGATTACCAGGTTATTACGTTAAGCACCAGCGCGCCGTTGCCCATTACGCTCAACGTTGATTGCGGCACCGGCCAGCAAAATGCCAGGATTTTATTGCAACAATAGGGTTTCCCCAAAAAGCGCCTGTACATAGGGCGCTTTTTTGTTTTATAATGCTGGTATGAAAAATAAGCCTCAAAAAGTGGCAATTTTTGATGTTGACGGCACCATTTTCCGCTCCAGCCTGCTTATTGAAGTGGTAAATGCCCTTATTGAACAGAAATTGTTCCCGAAAAAAGTTTCCAGTGAATACACGGCGGCATACGACGCGTGGATTAATCGAAAAGGTTCTTACGAAGATTATATCATGGGGGTGGTGCGGGCATTTGAAGAAAATATCAAAAACTTACGCCACAAAGATTTTATGCGGGTGGCAAAACAGGTGGTGGCGCTGCATAAAAACCGGACGTATGTGTACACGAGGGATTTGATTGGCGCGCTTAAAAAGAGGCAGTATTTTATTCTGGCCATCTCACATTCACCCAAAGAAATTTTAGATGAGTTTTGCGCGCATTTGGGCTTTGATAAAGTGTATGGCCGGGTATATGAAGTGGGTAACAATGGTAAATTCACCGGCGGCACGTTGTATTTGGATGAAATTTCCAACAAGGCCAATATTTTGCGCCGCTTTATTGAAAAAGAAAATTTGAGTTTGGAAGGGTCATATGGGGTGGGGGATTCCGAAAGCGATATCAAATTTTTAACGTTTGTTGAAAATCCGGTTTGTTTTAATCCGAACAAAGGATTATATAAACACGCCCAAAAAAGCGGCTGGAAAATTGTGGTGGAGCGCAAAGATGTTATTGTGGAAATACTTAACAATAAAATTATATGACAGAAACCATTTCTTTTGATGATTTTAAAAAAGTGGAAATCAGGGTTGGAAAAATTGTGGCCGCGGAAAAAATTGAAAGTTCAAATAAGTTGCTGAAACTTCAGGTGGATTTTGGTGCGGAGCAAAGGCAAATTCTGGCCGGTTTGGTAAAGTTTTACACGCCCGAACAGTTGATTGGGAAATTGTGCCCGTTTGCCTTTAATTTGGCGCCAAAGAAAATGGGCGAACTGGAGAGCCAAGGAATGATTTTGTGCGCGGATTCAGGTGAAGCGCCTGTGCTATTGCATCCGGATAAGGATCTTCCAACGGGAAGCATAATTAAGTAAAAAAATGGCAGATAAATATTCAGCAGTTTGGGTTTCGCATTCTTCCATGGGCGACTTTATCAAGTGCCCCAGGGCGTACTTTTTGCACAACATATACCGCAATCAAAATGGCCGCAAAATAAATATTGTGAATCCGCATTTATCCTTGGGCATTGCTGTGCATGACACGCTGGAGGGCTTGCTGAAATACCGTGCCGAAGACCGGTTTAAAAAGCCGCTGATGGCTACGTTTGAACAGAATTGGAAAAAGGTTTCCGGCAAAGTTGGCGGGTTTAAAACGCCAGAGGAAGAAGCAGAGGCAAAAGGGCGCGCCGCCGCCATGGTAATGAGGGCGGATAACAACCGCGGTTTTCTGGAACGCCTGGCCGTGCGCTTGCCAGAGCATGCCAACAATATGCCGCCCAATTTTTATTTATCCGAAGATGATAATATTATTTTATCCGGAAAAATTGACTGGCTGGAATATGTGGAAGCAGATGATAGCGTGCGGGTGATTGATTTTAAAACGGGTAAAAACGACGAAGAAAAAACTTCTTTGCAACTACCCATTTATGCTCTACTACTTAACGCCTTGCAGAAACGCAAAGTTTCCGGCGCGGCCTATTGGTATTTGGAAAGAAATGATGGGTTAACAGAAGTGGAACTACCCGATTTAGCGGCTTCGAAAGAGCGCGTACTTGAAGTTGCCCGCAAAGTAAAAGCCGCCAGGGAAAAGCAAGAATTTGCTTGTCTCCGCGGCCCGGCCGGTTGCTTCGCCTGCAAACCCTATGAGAAAATTTTACGTGGCGAAGCAGAGCTGGTGTATGTTGACGAAACCCGTAGGACAGAGATGTATATGGTGTAACGTTTATGTTTTCGCGAGGTTATCGTTAAGCCATTGACATATACACTGGCTTATGCTATAATCAGGTATAGTAAGAATAGCACATTTACAGGTTAAAATTACTTGCGTCCAGGCAAGAAAACGGCGAAAACCCAAAAGGAGAAAACGCCATGAGTACCCAAACCCAGTCCCACAAGTTCGCAGCGGTCATCCTGCAGAATCTCCCGGAAGTTCCGGAAGACAGGATGCAAAGCTGGATCGAGAATCCCCGAGCGCTTCAACAGCTTCTCGCTGGTCTCAATCCTCCCATTAACGGATCGGCTACCGTCACCGAGTTCCCGGTCTGGAAGACCGTCAAACTCCGCACCGGTATTGACGCCGACGGCTACCGTAAACTGATCGAAGGCAAAAAAGTCGGTACCCAGAAGATGCGCATCGGCGACTACGCCAATGACATTCTCGGCAAGCCCGCTTTCACCGTCGTCACGGAAGAGACGGAACTCGACCTCGTCGTCGTCTCGGTCAAAGAGCTGACGGGTAAGAACGAAGCTCCTCTCAAGGAAATCTTCGCCCGTGCCAAGGAGAAGGGTCTCCAGCTCTGCCCCAATCAGGTCGGTCCCGAACTGCGATTGCAGTACGAAGACCAGTCCAAGGGCGAGTGGGTCATTATCGGCATGGAACCGATTACCGGCTCGGACGGCGGTCTCAGCCTGTTCAGCGTGGAGCGCAGTGACTATGCCCT
>Ga0209541_10008543_pt1 | contig 16853 bp, 12 predicted proteins | sample RifCSPlowO2_01_FD_184027 | JGI IMG/M metagenome (GOLD analysis project Ga0209541, IMG submission 184027) | Groundwater microbial communities from Rifle, Colorado - Rifle CSP2_plank lowO2_0.1 (SPAdes) (version 2) | ecosystem: Environmental > Aquatic > Deep subsurface > Groundwater | place...
GGGGTTGTAGTAGGGGTGGGAGATGGTTCCGCTGTTACTGAAGCATCAGGGTTAGATTGAGGGTAAGGTAATATGTAAAAATTATTATGAATGACATCCTGAGCCGTCGGGTTCCCAAGATTGTAAGTGGGAGGAGTAACTGAATTCCCCTCAAGCCAATCAAAAAGCCTCACGGCATTACCACTAACCTTAGAAGCCCACTCATTCTCCTGTGACGGGGCCGTCGGCTCTGACAGATCTCTATCTACCTCAAAGGCTAAAACCAGTGGATGGTTTAAGAGGGGGGTCAACCAACTGACTAAATCCTGACTGTCACCACGAAGTAAAATGGCATCCTCGGTCTCAAGAGCTGGAGGATAAGTGCTTTCCTTGTAAGCGAAAGCACTTCCCCCTTCAACAAAAGGCCATGTGGAAAATGGAACCACAATTCGTTCGTGTGTAGACCTATTTTCTAATCCGATGTATGAAACAACTTGGTCTTTAGAGGGCGTTGTAAAACCCAGGAGGACTCCTTGGATTTCAACGGAAAAACGTTCGCTATCTGCAGGTTGTCTATCTTCATAAAATCCTATCGGTAAAATCTCGTCCCCATCGGCGCTCCTGAAAAGTCTTCTTTCTTCTTCAACTGCTTCAAACGTCATTTCAGGTGTTCTGTTGAGAAAGTTGTCTATATTGCCCTTAACTTCCTCCCAGGACATTACTTCTACAACAGGATCTTCAATAGGAGGCCGTACAATATCTAAAGTATTTTGTTGCGCCTCGCCAGGAACCTCTTCCGCGCGTGTTCCAATTATTGGCCCACAGGCTGCTGCTACCACTGGTAGAGTTGCTATTACTGCCCCTCTGGCATATTTTGAAGAAAGTGCTCTTTGAAACCTGTTAACTTTCCCCTTCTCTTTTGATGGCAATTCCTCTTTGGCGGCCTCTGCTTTTCCTATCGTTACCGCAGTTGCGTCTTTCAAATCCTCATCGTTTCCGAGATTGAGATTTTGAAAATGGGGGTCAACTACTTCGATATTTCTTGAAAGTGCCCGTGCGATTGCAACGTCGGAGTCTGCTTCTGCTATTGCCTCTCTTAATCTTAAAGACGCATCTGAGGTTGGAGCAACACTATATCTGCCTATTGACCTTCCCAATTCTTGAACCCCCGAAAAAACAAGCGCCATATCCCTATCTGAAAATTTTCCTCCTTCTCGCTCGGTCAAATTATCGGCCATCTCTTTAGCCATTTTAGGCTATCCTTTATACACGAAGCAATACTATGTGTGTGGTTCTTAATCTCACTTTTATTCGCCAATTAAGATATATAGCAAAATACTTTTATTTGCAGTTTTTGGAATAACATTTTAGGCACATACGAATATCTTTCAAGTTGCAAAATCAAGCAAGATAAGTATACTTTTATTTATGAATGCCCTACAGCAAAACGTACCTCCTTCACAAACCCCCATACCTCCACAGCCTGGTATCCCAAATTCGCCTGTTCCTTCAAGTAATAAGCCCAAAAAAATACAAAAGTTTTTGCTAATTTTGGTCGTACTTTTCTTTCTGGTAATATCGACAAAGATTGTCTATGACCTTTCAACTAAATCAACTTCCTTGAAACCTAATTTTTCCCAACCTCAACCTTCTACAATTGAAAACCAGCCCGGGACAACTAATGATACTAATACACTGAGATCTCGCCCGGAACCTGTAGATATAGAAAATAAATTAGTTTCGACCGCTGGTCAGCCGGCAGATGCGACAAAAGTAAATAACTTTGTTCAAAAACTCTCGGCTTTGGGAGAAAGTCTTTTTAAGGCAGAGTACAAAATCGAGGTGGGAGGTAGAGTAAAAGAGAGACCGACACAAAACGAAGGAGGTACCTACCTTGTCTTAGAGGATGTATCTGACCCCAATAAAGCTGTCACTGTGCAGTTTACTAGCGAAGAGATTCAAAAAATTACAGTTATAGCGGTTGACAATAACGGTAATTCTGTAGCGCTTGGGCTTAATGAGATTAAGGAAGATGACCTTGTAAACATCACATACGTAGAAAATTTGCTTCCTGGCCAAGATTCCGGCTATATAACAGTTGTAGTAGAAACAAGAACTTAAGCTTCGGTTCGAAAAAAAGATAGAAAAACAGCTAAGATTCTCCTATCTCAAAACGTCAAACTTTAATAGCACAAAGCTAAGCAAAAAACTTGCTACAATTAGAAATGCGCTCATGGCATAGATAATAATTATTTCGCCTTTAGTCTGCTCATGTTTCTCCTGTGCAAGACCCAAAAATATAAAGAATATCCATAACATAGTAGGGATAAAATACGTAAAGTCAAAGAAAAAATTTGTTAGTAGTGCGAAGAAAGAGGCAGAAACTGCTAAATTGTTCTCCTTTAAACTCTCCAGCAAATCTCTAGAAACGAGATATAACCAATAAACAAAAGAAAGCCCTAGTATGCCCATTCCTACCAAAACCTCCAATATTATGTTGTGGGTAACAGAGGAAAAGCTCAATAACTTATCATCAAAGCAACCGAAACACTCAGTAGATATACTCTCAAAATTGCCATAGCCTACTCCCAAGGGATGACTTATTAAACCAGTCAGAGCCTGAAAATAATATGGCCTTGAAAAAAGAGTTGTCTTTTGGATTCCTGCAAAAAGAAAAAGGGCAACTATTATAAAAAGAAGAATAGCGAGAATCTTATTGTACTTTTGAATCCAGCCTTTGTAATAAAAGATAAAATAGGCTCCCGTTGCAAGAGCCAGATAGGCCGATTTTGAAAGCGAGAGAATTAAAAAAAATACACCAGGGATAAATAGCAAAAAATACAAATATTTTTTCCTGACAAAAACCTTGTGTATTACAATAACAGTAACTATCGCCCAAATATCGCCAATATGGTGATGATTAGCAATCGCAGGATAAACCAGGCTAAAAGGGGCCCTACCGAATGGCGCAAAGTTTAAATATTTGTAGGCCAAGGCAAAAGTGCCAAATAAAATCCCCAAAATTACAACTATATTTTCAATAGCATTTTTTGATTTACCCTTTAAATTAAAAAAGGCTACCCAAAATACTCCTCCGCTAACATAAAGTACAAGATGTCCCAAACTTGACGGCCAATTCAGGCTCCAAAATAAGCTTAGGGCAAAAAGGAAAATAAAAAGGCCATAAATTAAAAAGCCCTTTGGAATTATTATTTTTGTCTTTTTATAGGCGACAAAAGCCAAAAGCACAACACTTCCCACCCCGCCCAGAGCTAAAACATAGCTGGCTCCGTGGCCTAACCCTCCAATGAAAAGAACTACTCCTGTTAATAATGAAGCGAATTTCCAAATTACAGTATTAGTCTTTCCAGCAAGAGGGAGGGGCTTTATCTTAATCGCCACTTGATTATTATTGCCTATATCAAGCCCGATTAGAATAAGTAAAAAGGAAGTTTTAATCCCCTATTTGGTGACGAATATTCCCTTTAAGATTATATCTTCTATTATCTCGTCGTCTACCGTCTCTAGAGAGATTAATATATAGTTGGGAAGATCAAGCTCGGTCTTAAAATAAGGATTCAAAGCATCGAATTCCCAACCAAAAAGATTAGCATATTGTTCTTCGGATTCCTTATATAAAATGCCGGCCGGGAAATGGTCTCCGTCATCTATACCCAGCCACATTTGATAAAAAGTAGCCTCGGGAGGGTCTGGAAGATTAGCATGCACCGCCCAAAAGATGTGCCCCGGCATAACACTACGGTATGCCGTAGATGAATAATCCGTTCCGGCAATATTATTCATAACTATTGATTTACCGCCAATATAATAGTCGACTCCTGTAGATTCACTCGTTTCGGTGTTTGAAATCGCAGGGGCAGTTGTAGTCTTGGGAGATTCTGAAGCAGGAGCTGACTTTTGCAGCAAGGGTTCAACTATCAAAAAGTAAGCCAATATCTCGCCGACTACTACAACAACAATTAAAATGATGATTATTAAAAATTTCTTGGAAGGACGTTTTGGGGTAATTGTGGAAGTCTGTGGTTGGGTAATATCTGCACTTCTTAGTACTTCCGGTGTGTTTTGAATCGGCAGCTCCATGGTTAATATAGTCAGTATAACATTTAGAAAAAATAGTGAACAAATTTAGTCAAGGCTTTAAAAGAGAGCGTAAATAAATGGACTTATTGGCGAAGTGGTTGACAGCGCAAGCAAAAAGCCTACGATAATAAAAATTACTATTGGCGGAACCAACCACCACTTTTTTTCCTTCCAAAGAAATTGGAGCAGTTCTTTAATCATTTTTTGGTCACCACAAAATCTCCAATTACCAAAATATCAATCTCCGTTGCCAAAAAACAGTTTAGCGCATCTTCGGGGGTGCAGACAATGGGCTCGCCTCGAACATTAAAGGATGTATTTATCAATATCGGATTTCCGGTCTTTCTCATGTAAGCATCGACTAAATCGTAATACAATGGGTTATCGCCTCGTCGAATAGATTGGAGCCTGCCGGTTCCGTCGACATGAACCGTAGCCGGGGCAGCTTTCTTGCCTTTATCTTTAAAAGGCAAAACCAAAAGCATGTAGGTGCCGAGCTTTCCCACCCCTTTGGAGAAATCTTTAAAATAATCACTAACTTTATCCTCTAAAATAACTGGCGCAAAAGGTCTAAACATTTCGCGTTTTTTCACCTTTGCATTTATAATATCCTTCATTTTCGCGTCAGACGCATCTGCCAAAATGCTCCTTGCCCCCAGTGCCCTTGGTCCCCATTCCATTCTCCCCTGAAACCAGCCTACCACCTTCTTTTTGTTAAGCTGTTCAACTACCATATCTATAAGTTTTTCCTTGTTGGTATATAACTTAAACGAAAGGCCCTTTTGCTTTAAGGTTTTTCTAATCTCATACCAGGCGAAATCCGGACCCAAATAAGGACTAAGGCCTCTTATAGGCTTCTTGGAAAATTTCGTATGAATGTAAAAAGCAGCTCCCATGGCTCCCCCACCATCTCCCGGATCCGGAGGAATAAAGACATTTTTAAAGGGAGTTTTTTTGACAATTTTTCCGTTAAAGACTGAATTTAGGGCTACGCCCCCCGCAAGGCAAAGGTTTTGATTTCTGTATTTTTTATAAGTGCTTTTTAATAAATTAAGCTCGACCTCCTCAAGTTTCGCCTGAAGTGCCGCGGCGATGTCTTCGTGGTGAGGAAGGACCTTTGATTCGGGGGTTCTCTTGGGATAGCCGAAATGTTTCTCTAAATTCTTAGAAACCATATAGTCTGCCCAGGTGTAGTCGAAGTACTTCATATCTAAAGCAAAACTTCCATCGTTAAAAACAGAAATAAGCTTGTCCATCTTTTCTCGGAAAGGCTTGGAACTACCATAAGCGGCAAGGCCCATGACTTTGTATTCATCGTTATTAGCCTTAAAACCCAAATATGTAGTAATTGCGCTATAAAAAAGCCCCAGAGAGTGAGGAAAGCGAATTTCTTTTTCGATTATAATTTTCGGACCCTCTCCAAAACCCATGGTTGTTGTTGCCCATTCACCAACTCCGTCGATTGTTACGATTGCGGCTTTTTTAAAACCCGAAAGATAGTAGGCACTGGCTGCATGAGACAAATGGTGCGGAATAAAAACTACCTTACCGTGAAAATAAAATTCTTTTTCAAGAAGCTTTTTAATCTGCAGCTTCTCGTTGAACCATAAACCCATGCTCTCAACATAGACCTTTGCGCTTTTGGGAAAGTGCTGAAGATGTTGGCTTATTATCCTTTCGAATTTAAGAATGGGTTTTTCGTAGAAAGCGATATAATCAATCTCATTTGCTGAAATTCCGGCGCGTCTTAAGCAAAAGTCAATTGCGTGCCTTGGAAATCCATTGTCGTGCTTTTTGCGTGTAAATCTCTCTTCTGCAGCAGCTGCAACTATTCTGCCGTCCTTTAAAATACAGGCTGCTGCATCATGGTAAAAACAAGAAATACCTAAAATAACCATTTGTTAAAACATTCTATTTATATCATCACTACCTGTCTTTTTTACCCAAGTAGATTTAGTCGTAAACAGCCTAAGAAAACTGCTCCTGGTAAGTTTCGAGACTAGCGAGGTAAGACCGATACCAAATAAATAAACAAAGAAAAGCAGAATTTTGTTGGTAAATTCTCTAATATTCAAAACCGCTTTTCGAATAACATTAAGACTGATGAAGATACTATTAGTTCCCATCTGCCTGTCACCGACCATTCTGTTGGGAAGTGCTTACCCCAAACTTGTTTAGATGTTGAATTAGAAGCTGATTAAGTTTATTAAATTGGCTAGCCTCAGAATCTGCCTTGTTTTCTCTCTCTTGAGAGTCCTTGTTCAAAAAGTAAAGCTGTCTAGACTTGTTTTCTAAATCCGTTATTAACTTCCAGCTATCGCTCGTTCTTATCGCTCTTTGAAAAGTATCATAACGATAATCCGTCTCTGGAAATACATCTAAAGCTACTCTGTTTCCTCCCATAAGGGACTTGAGAGACCGCCCACTCATTTGCCTTTCTAACGTTTCGCTTTTTTCTATTCCGACCAGATCAAGAATTGTAGGCATAAAATCGATACTTCCCACCTGTTCGCTTATCTTCGTCTCGCCCTTTAGCCCTGGAAATGCGATTATTAAAGGAATTTTTATCAATTCTTCATAGAGCGAATGGCCGTGATCAATTCTTCCGTGTTCATATAATTCCTCACCGTGGTCCGAAGTAAGGATAAATAAAGTCTTATCTTTTAATCCCATTTCCGAGTATTTTTCGACAAATTGGGCAAATTTTTTATCCGCCCTTTGAACTTTTTCGTCATATAGCGAAGTTAGGAATTTTACGTCCTCTGGAGTAAGAAAAATTTGTCCTCGCGCCAAACCTTCTTCGCGCAAGTCTTTTTGTTCTTCTTTAGAGCCGTCGAGTTTCCCGCTATATTCAAAATCCAAAAATCGAAAGTCATATCCCCCTTCGGGAACATACTGACCATGGATATCATAACCATGTAAGAATACGAATATCTTCTCGTCCTTGTTTTGGCTTATCCAGTCGAGAGCTTTAGGAATTGAGTCGGAAAAACCGGCAAATTCCTTATCGTCTGTATAGATATCAAAGCCTTTATCAAATCCGAATTCGTGATTTACCCCCGCACCGCCAGTAAAGCCGCCAGTTTTATAGCCGTTTTGTTTAAGAATCTCGGCTAATGTAAGCATCCCAGGAGAAACCTTTTCTAGATTAGTAATTTCCTCCTGGCCGTCGTTTGTTACGGTAAATTTATTTAGAACCTTATGTTGAGACGGATAAACGCCAGTAAACCAACTCATGTGCGAAGGAAGTGTCCATGAGGTAACACTTATGGCGTTGGTAAAAACAAAACCTTCTTGAGCAAATTTATCTATTGTTGGAGTAGTATTTTTTGTATAGCCGTAGGCTCCGACATGGTCTGCTCTTAAAGTATCAAAAGAAACCAAAACTATATTGCAATCGATACATCTAATTGGCTTTTCATCCCCCCCGGTTCTGTATCTGATAATAAACAATGCTCCAATACTAAAAAGCAACAAAGCCAAAACCAGAATTATTTTTGATTTCCGAGCCTTTAGCGCCGTAAACATTTTGCCTTCTTTGATTTTACCTCTCAAAATAGCTTAGCATATGTTAGGCATGTCTGAATCTACTCACCCGTCGTTTGCCAAAAGGAAGAGAACTTTCTCCGTCGTGTTATTAATAATCATTGCCCTGGCATTGATACTTCTTTTATATAACAAGCGACAGTGTAGCCGACTGGGGTGTTTATCAATCGAAGGCCTTGATAAATTTAAAGTACAAGAGGTCTATCAGGATGATGATAATACCTATCGGGCTTTACTCTCCAAAGATAGCGATTTACTACGGATAAATATACGCACAGGTATTTCTGAAACAGAAGCCAAATCCGACATTCAAGCTCAAGTTACGAAAATCAAGGCATTATTTGAAAATGCCGCTTCTCCTTATCCCGGAGAGATTTCCGACGAAATTGAGTGTGGCGATGAATATAAACCTGTCTTTTCAGAAGAAAAAATCCATGGTGTTGAAATTTCCTATTTCACTGGATTTTTAAACAGTCGCCTAGTTCTCGGTGCCTGCACAGAAGACCAGGCAGTTTATAAGGAAATCTTCGCACTCTTTTATTGCCCTAAACAACAACAATTCTATCAAATAGAGCTAATTGCGCCTGAAGAGGTATTTAATCCTAACGAAGACAAATATAAACAAATACTCTACTCTATTGAATGCCCTTCAGATTGAATCTAGCTTAAAAATATCCTTCTTCTTTCAATCTCTCTCTTTTCTCTTCGTCAATCCAATCTGGAAACGGGGAATATAAATCTCCGTACACGGGGAGACTATCAATAACTCGATTATATTCATCTAAAAGTCGCATTGCTTTTTCTTCTTCCATATTAATTAAATTGGTTGTTTCTTCCGGATCTTTAGCGAGATTATATAACTCAATGGGTTGTAATTCTTTCATTATTAACTTCCAATCTCCTTTTCTAAATGAGCTGACATAATCCCTTGCCCCTTTTTGGGCAATTTGATAGTCGTTAACTGAAATTTTTGGGTTTTCGATTAAAGTAACTAGGCTTTTTCCTTGCGCCTGGCCTGGCGTATCTATTCCGACTAAATCTAAAAGTGTCGGCATAATATCAACATCTTGTGTTAAACCCTTAATCACATTGGGTCTAACTTGAGGGATTTTAATAATAAGGGGGGTGTGAATCAGTTCTTGATATAGATTACGCGTAAACAGGTTGTAGCTATACTCTCTAAATCCATCTGCTTTATTAGATCTAATAACTATAATTGTATTGTCTGAAAACTGGCTAGAATTTAATACTTCTAGTAAGCCGCCCAGCTTACTATCAATAAGCCCTAGCATGGCTAAATAGTTTGACCTTATGTAAAGGATGTGATCGGGGTTTTCAAGGTCGACATATTTGAAAAAAGCCTCTCTGTAGGGCTTCCAAGCATCTTTCAGATAAAGCGCCAGCGTGTCACGATTCATATTATATTCAACATAGAGGTTATAAATTTCATCCCTTTTTTTGGTTAAGTCTCCCTCAAATACATCAGAATTCGAATCTATCGCTTCCTGCGTAAAAATTTCTGTATAGTGAGTTGCTAAATAATCTTTGAATATCTCATCATATTCGGCTCTGGTTCTCGGAATCCCTTCAGGGGTTGGGTGTTCGTTGGCTAACCTTTCATTGTTATATGGCAGGTAGGGAAAGTGAAGATCATTAAGATATATGTACAACATAAAAGGCTTGCCTTGGTAATTGAGCTCTGATAAAAACTTGTCCGGTGTAAATTCGTCTTTATAAATATCGTGTACATTTATTGTTTCGCCAAATCCTCTATAAATTAATTGATTGAACTCAGTAAATCCATACAAGGCTGTTTTGTAGCCTTGGCCTTGCAAAAGTTCAGGTAAGGTCAATAATTCATCATCTAACTCTGTAAATAACTCATTCCAAATATTGTGTGAGGATGGGTAAAGAGACGTGAGGGCCGATACGAAGCTAGGGCGAGTTAAATCAGATTGACTAATATTGTTCTCAAAAACATTAGCATTGTTTATAAAAGCGCAAAGGTTTGGGGTATTATCGTAGTCTTTTTCGCAATTCAGAGCATCCGCCCGCAGTGAATCAATATCAATAACTACAATATTGCAATTTTTACATATCGGGATTTTAATTTTCTTCGCATGGTTTAATAAAATAAAACCCGCGAGAATTATAATAGTAATTAATAAATAATTGTGGAAATCTGTAGGTAAAGGATTGATTCTTTTCATACTTTCAAGAAAATCCAACTACTCACGAAGCATTTTAATTAAAAGATTACTTGAATACATTTAAGGCCTTGCCCTGGACAAAATCGGGAATTTTCTCCCCCAAGGCCTTCATGATTGTAGGATATTGGTCTATCATTTCGAAAGGCTCATCTCCTATAAAATAATTCTTCTTAACACCTGGCCCGGCAATTATGAAAGGCACCCACATTCCAGGTACGTCCTTTGACTCAATAGCCTGTTTGTAGCCGGTAATCAGCGATTCAGAAAATATTTTTAGGTCCTTGGACATCTCCTCATTCCACCAATAACCCGGGGCATTGGCGATAACCAAATCCCCAACCCTTTCAGGGTCTAACTGCATGAACTCTTTTGCGTCCTCCCACTTGACCACCTCTGTAAGGGGTTTTGTCCCATCGGTATCCTTAAGAGATTCCAGCGTATCTATTACTTGCTGTCTAAGTTTTTCATATTCAGGGCCGGACGCTCGCTGATAATTTCCGTCCAGGCCTTTGGGGTTAATATAGACGTGGGCCATTTTAAGGTAGATTACTTTGGAATTTTTCCAGTCAATTATCGGCTCTCCGGTTAGAGAGTCTATAGTGAATTTAAGCCAGCCGTTTTTTGCAAATAAGTTGTTAAGAAAGACATTTTTATCAAGCGGTACTGCTCCGTGGTCGGAAGTAAATACGATGTAGGTATTTTTGTCGGAAACTTTTAGTATTTCGCCTACTATATCGTCCAGTTTTTTATACATATCCTGTACCTCTTGCCAAAGCTTTTCTCTTTCTTCGTCGCTGACATCTCCATAACGAGCACTTACAGGGTCGACATATCCCATCCACCATCGTGTGGTAAGCATCTGATTTGGAGTATAAATATCGTGAATGATTACGTTGGGTGCAAATTCCTCATATATTGCAGAAACCGCCTTTTTGTGCCACTCGAAGGACATATCTGCTTCATCCTCAAAAGTCTTTTTGTCTTCCGGATAATATATCAGCTGGGCGGGGAAGTTGTCTGCAAAGTCAACCATCGGGCCTGTGAGCTTTTGGACCATTTCTGACGCCTCTTCGGGCTGGGTAATGTAGCTATTAAGATTGTTATAAAACAGTCGTAGCCGGAAGAATCCGTCGCTGTCTAGTTTTATAACCGTGGCTCTAAAATCCGATTCAACATCGACTTGCTTGTCTTCGGCTTGCCATTTAAGAGTTATTTCTTCCCAATCGCTCCACTGTCCCTGGGTGAGGTTTGCAAAGATAGTTTGTTTGTCTTTCGAAAAAGATACTTTGTCGTAATTTTTTTTCAAGTCGTCGGTAGAATCATATATATAGGCATATACTTTGGCACCCCAGGCATCAAGGGTGACTTCCATTGGCGCCGAATAGCTTTGAGGAGGATTTAACCATCCCTTAGGTGTTTGAGCATCTATATATTGCGTAAGCTGTGGCCCGAAGTAAAAGAGTCTCGTACCACTTCCTTGTTTTATTCTCTGAGCCAGATTTCCTTTTGTTTCGAAGTTGATTGCATGGAAGTCCGCTCCCCAACCGCCCCAGCGACCCCTAAGGACTACTCCTTGATTAACTTCAGGCGGGGTTGAGCCCGGAACCGAGATGATACCTACTTTATAACCGGCCTCTTCTAAAGTTTTCCAAATAGGCGGAACTTTTTTAGCGGTAGAGCGAAATCCCGGGACGGCAACCTTATCAAGAGGCTTGCCCAAAGCTCGCATGGGGCCGTCATTTACTCCGTGAATTTCGGGATAGCTACCGGTTAGAAGAGTGGCGAAATTGGTCGGAGTGTGACTTGGAAAGTTTGGATAAGAATATCCGTAGGAGCCTTGCTCCATTAATTTTTTGATATTGGGAAGCTTACCTTCCTGCGCCCATTTATAAACGTTGAAAAGGTTAGGTTCTGCTCTAACTCCGTCGGGGATGAACCAATAAAGTTTCAGAGACTTCTTTGTAGTAATCTTTTGGAACCCAACTATAAGAAGTACGACCACCAACCCAGCTAAAAGAATCCTTTTAAACAGCTTATCGTTAACCATATTTCAATATTACATTACTACAAATACCTGCCATTTTAAACATGTTAATATTAATTATAGGAATTTTAGAAATACATCACGCCACTTATTTTCAGATTTGATAAATAAAGCTCTTATCCCCCCTTTTTTCGTAGCCTGATAATATGCTTTATCAATATTTTCATCTTTGAGTAGGTTATCCAAATTATTCTTTTTTATTGAGTCGTTTATAATTTCAATAGGATAGCCTAGAGTTTTTTTAACGAATATTGCGTTGCCTTTGTAATGGTCTGTAAATATTCTATCCTTAGTTTTTCTTGAATCAAAAATTACACCGAAAGACCTTCCTGAGGCTATGGTTCCCAAGGTAGTGTAGGTTCCTGAAAATCCTATCATCGCATGCGATTTTTCAACAATCCGAATATAACCAGCCAGTGACACTTTGGGTACTAATTTAAATCTGTGATTTGAAGTTCTCATCTTACCAATAAGCCATTTCAGCCGCATATAATTTTTGGTGTTTTTGGCCAAAACCGAAAGAACAATAAAATTCACAGGATAATCAAGTTTTATTCTGGTAATTTCTTTAATCATCCTCTTTATTCTTCCTGCTGCCCCTCCTGAACTTAAAATTACATTTTTAATTTTTGAGGCTGGTGGCGGTTTCACTTTTAGCATATCCGGCATTACCGGCAAAATCGAAGCTTCAATATTACCCTTTGATTTAGGTAATCCTTTACCTACATTTACAGGGTGGTTACTTATATATAAATAATAATTATTATTAAAATTCATATAAGTAGGATGCACGCACATCCCCATCTGGACAATCGCCAAGGGTTTCCTTTTAGATAATATTTCTCCTATCTCTGCTAAGGCAGAGGGGGGTTCATTTGTAAATGCAACCTTCAAAGAATTCGGGAAAATTCTAGAAATCTGTTCAATCATAGGCTTGTTTAGTTTAATTTTTAACTTCTCTTCCTTGGAAAAACAAAGTTGAATCGCTCTATCTAAGTTTTTAGCCTTGTATTTAGGTAATTTTCGAGCTAAAACCTCCTCATACATTTTTATCACATATAGTCGATTAAGCACGTCTTCATCAGAAGCAAAAATATAATTATCAATCCCAATTGGGATAAGTGGTTTTGATTTTATATAAAGCGGTTTGTCTAAAATCGTTTTACAAATTAACGACTGAGCTATCCGATGCGAATTGGGCATACCCATGCTTTGGTATCTTCTAAACTTCGGATTAATTAAAGTAAGGTTGCCTGTGTCAATTGCGTCCCCGGTGACAAAAAATGTAGTTGGAACTTCAACGGGAGAAATATCTAGTAGATCGCGCCAGTCTTTGCCATAAAGAAGACTCGGGCTGGCACCTACAAAAGGTATACCATTTTCATCGAGCTTAACAAGCAGTTCAAAAGAGACATCGAGCGCGGCTGCTATCTCTCTAAACTTATTTATTACCAGATTGACGGCAACGGATATACCCATCTTTTCCTTTTTTGCAAGAATATTGAATTCTCGATTGAAATATTTGCTGAGGTGCATTATCTTGGTGATTTTTATCAGACTTTGCTTAAGCTTATTGTCTTTTTTATCCCATCCTTCAGAGAAAGTCTCGGCCCCCATTTTATTAATTTGCGTGCCTTTGTGTAGTCTGCCACGTAATCCCCGGCTTCAATTTGTAAATATTTCTTTGACCAAGGAACAGTTTTTACTCTTCCCTTGCCTACTATTTTTACAACCATATTTGCCATATCGATAAACCTAGTTTTTTCTCCGCTGCCTATATTGAAAATTTCTCCGTCTGCTTTTTTATATTTCACTGTGTTTAATATTGCTCTCAGGGCATCATCAATATATAAAAAGTCTCTAAGCTGCGACCCATCTCCATATACCAGAATTTCCTCATTCCTCTGCGCCTTATTAATAAAATCATTTACTATTGTCACATTACCTACGTTTTTTGAAAATCTCGGTCCATAAATTGAAGAAAAACGCAGAACGATTGCTCGTAAACCATAAAACTCATGATATAGCTTCACATATTGACTCACCGCGTAACGGTGTATTCCGTAAAATGATGTAGGATCTGGAACAATATCTTCTTTTACAGGAGTTTTAATTACCCGCCCAAGCTCCATTCTTGACCCAGAGAATATTATTTTGCATTTTTGATTGTACTTTTTACATGCATACAATATATTCAACGAGCCAATACAGGTTGTTTTGAGGTCGCTAAAAGGGTCTTCCATGCTTTCCAATTTTCCACCACCTGCAAAATTCAATATAACGTCTTTTCCTTTAACCAGCCGTTTAATCAGCCTTAAGTCTGCGACATCGCCTTTGATGGAAGTAATCTTGGTTTTTTTACTCCTGAGAAGCCCTCTATAGATATTCGTCTGCCTACTTAAAACAGTAACTTTGGCACTGTCGCTATCAATAGCTCTCACCAAGCTTTGGCCTATAAATCCTGTTCCTCCAACAATCAAAATATTTTTATTATCGAAGACTTTAGAATCCATCTAAGCTTTCCTGCTATCAATTAATTCGAATTATATTACATTATGCCAAAATTCAATCGGTTTCCCTACTTCTAAGGAAAGTTGAGAAATATCTTCTCTTAACTTGTGCACTAATATAAAAACCATATAATGTAAGTGCCTATGGGCCAAAAAAAACAGCTGAGTATTAGTGTGTTGGTTGTAAGCAGAAATCGGTGGCGCGATTTAAGTCAATGTCTTAACTCAATCGCAAATCAGAAACGAAGGCCCAATGAGATTGTCATTGTTGAAAATAACGACAAAAAAACTCTTCTTAAAATAATTAAACAACTAGATACAAAAATTCCAATTAAATACTATCTCGAAAAAAGAATTAATATCGCCCATGCGAGAAACACTGCGGTTAAGAATGCCAGCTGTGACTTAGTTGCATTTACAGACGATGATTGCGTTGCCTCAGAAAGTTGGGTAAATAAAATATACGAGATATTCACTAAAAGCCCGAATATCGCAGGAATGGTTGGCAGGTCTTTAAACTACTACGGCAAAAATAAGATTGCCCAACTGGAACAGATACTAAATGAAGCTTGGTTGTCACAATATTTGAAGTTAAATAAATCGACTAAATTAACATCGGGAGCGTTTATAAATACCAGGAATTTTGCAGTTAGAAGAAGCGTTTTCGAAAAATATCAGGTTAAATTCAATCCGTTTGCGCCCTACAAGATAGAAGATACTGACTTTGGTCTACGTCTTTTCAAAAAGCTTAACTCTGCGACTGAGCAAATCTTTTATATTCATGAGGTTGTTGTTTACCATAAAAATTCGACAAATCTTCTGGATTTTATGCGTCGTCGCAATCTGTCTAGGAAAGGAAGGTCTTGGCTTATCCGCACTCACCCTAAGTTCGAACAGCAAATGTTCATAAGAGACTCATCTGTTTTTTCAACTCTACAGAAGAAAAATCCGGCGGTATGGACACTTTTCTTCCTAGAAAGACAAAGAATCCGTTTGGAACGCTTATTTGGAAAAGTAACCTAAAAATGGACGGGAGTCAACTTAAAAAGTTAAAAGTAGCCATAATCCATGACAGCTTGACCGAAGCAGGAGGGGCTGAGCGTGTTTTGGAAGAAATGTTAAGAATATTTCCACAAGCTGATTTGTATACCTCTTTCGTTAGAAAGACCCCCCAATTGCGAAATATTATTAAAAAAGTCAAGAAATCATGGAAAGGAATTCCTTTTATAAACATTTACAAAACGATATCCAAGCTTTTTGTATACCAATATTGGGAAAGCCTAGATATGTCTAAATATCAGATTGTGATTTCTTCCTCCGATGCACTCTCCTCTAAGTCGGTTTTGACGCATCCGTCGACATTGCACGTTTGTTACTGCCATACTCCCCCTAAATTTCTCTATCCTGAATATCCGCCTGTGGATGAGACCAGAATAAGTTTGCGCTTCAGAACTAAAGTTCTGCTCTCTATACTCAGAGCTTACGATTATATTGCCGCCCAACGTCCAGATATATTCATTGCAAACTCCGAGACAGTAAAAGCAAGAATAAATAAATATTATCGAAGGGATTCCACCGTCATTTATCCTCCTGTTGATATCCCTGTTTATAAGCCAAAGAAGAATAATCATGGTGATTACTATGTTTATGTCGGTAAATTACAAGGGTCAAAAGGTGTTAAGTTGGCAATAAAGGCATGCAATAAACTAAAAAGAAAATTGATAGTTATTGGTGATGGATGGCAAAAAAAGGAACTTAAAAAAATTGCAGGAACACAAATAAGGTTGATGGGATTTCTTAGCGATAAAGCAAAAATCGCCTATCTAATAAAAGCAAAAGGGTTTATCTTCCCATCCCGAGACGAGGATTTCGGGATAGCCCCTGTAGAAGCAATGGCCTATGGAATTCCCGTTATTGCGTATTACAGCGGAGGGCCCAGAGAAACTATTGTCGAGGGAAAAACAGGCATATTTTTTAGAGAATATACGACTGGCGCGTTAATTGATGCTATTAAGCGCTTTGAGAAAATGCACTTCGACCCGATGAGCTGTTATAAGCAGGCGGCGAAGTATTCCAAAGAAAAGTTCAGAGAAAAGATTCTCAAGTTTATCACCAACGAGTATGACAAACATAAAAGAAATAATTAGTGAGAAGAAAATTGCTATTGTCCATGATGCACTGCTGGAGGACGGTGGTTCTGAGCGAGTACTACTTGCATTGTCGGAAATACTTCCAAAAGCCGGGATTTATACATCTTTAGTAAATACCAACACTCAAACATACAAAAAACTTAAAAAAAGAATAAAAAGGATCTGGTCTAGTAGTCCTTTGCTGGCTTATCGCGCTAGTTATTTTAAGCCATTTATCAATCTTTATTGGGAGAACCTAGACCTGACCGGTTACGATCTGGTCATCAGCTCTTCCCATTCATTTTCTTCGAAATCAATCGTTACAGGCCCAGAC
>Ga0209541_10008544_pt1 | contig 16852 bp, 11 predicted proteins | sample RifCSPlowO2_01_FD_184027 | JGI IMG/M metagenome (GOLD analysis project Ga0209541, IMG submission 184027) | Groundwater microbial communities from Rifle, Colorado - Rifle CSP2_plank lowO2_0.1 (SPAdes) (version 2) | ecosystem: Environmental > Aquatic > Deep subsurface > Groundwater | place...
GAGAGTGGGCTGAGCGTTCGGATAAAGCTCCAAAACCGCCGCCGCCAGCAAGTGCGCTAGCGAATGCCTTAAATGTTGGATTTTATCTTGTTCCATATACGTTGTAATGATAGCATTTTATGGCCCTTTTATATACCTTGACTTTTTTTTCTTGTATGTTAACATAAAGGCGATACGAAGAACACGAAGTTCTTTGAAAAAAATTTGTCATACTTAAAATTTATGAAAAATGGCAACTCAAAATCCTACTTTGAACTTGGACGAAAGTCTGTTCAATTATTTCTGTTTGGCGGTCCTAGATCGTTTCCGTCAAATTGATGGCAAAGAAATACCCGAAATAAAATATGTCCTTTATTGTAATGATAATGGGCAAACAAAAGAAAACCAAATAAGACTTCCTGGGGGCGGCGTCCAGTTTAAGGATATTGCTGATGCGGTTGGTGTTTTAATTGAAAACCAAAAATATCAGAATATTAAAGAACACCTTAAATGGTTTCTTTTGGAGGTTAATGAAAAAGAAGAAAAATTTAGGGAAAATTTTAAACATTTCCCCGAAAACAGCCTTGAGGAAAAGAAAGTAAAACACACGGCTTTTATAGAGGCGCTGAATTATTTGGGAAGTGCCGCTCTGGAAACATTTTCTGAAAGTGTTTTAAGAGAAATTCTTAAACAATCCCAAAAACAAACCATTGTAAGGGAAATGAAGGAAGAAACAGACAACGAAGTAGTTGTAATAAGGCAGTATATGACTGCCAGAACAGGAAATCATTGTAAATATGGTTTTCTTGTAAAAAAGATTAATGGTTCAGATAGTTATGCTGGGTCCTCTGAAGGGGAAATAAGATCAAGTGATTGGATGCCCGCTGAACAATTATTAAGAGAAATTTTCAAAGGGCACAAGAATTTTCTCCAAGAATCCTTCTTGGAATTGGGGAAAAAGTATCATTTTAATAATCCAACCTTAGCTAGGCAATATGCCAAACTGGTGTCAAATTATTAAAACAAAAAGAGAATTGATATCCATAAAATAACCGACTATTTGGTTGGTTGTTTTATGGATATTTTTTTTTGATTTTTAACTCGGTTGATTCCTGGGAACAGATTTGACCATACGGAGGGGAACCCTCCGTATGTCGCCAGACATTGTAGAGGAAACCGCCATATGTCCTTGCGCATTACCCTACCAGGTTGACTTTTTTGATTTAATATGATACACTTTCAGCGTAAAAATCTTTGAAAAAATAATAACTAAAAACCAAAGCCATGAAAAACTATTGGAGAGTTTTAGTAATGGGATGTATTGTAATTAATACAACAGTCGCTTTTGTGAATTACACAGGAGCCTGGGTCCCAGAAATTGATCAAAAATTAACAATACTTATAACAAGTATTGTTACTGGTATAGTAGTATTGATTTACTTGAGCTGGCCAGACTCAACTCACTTAAAAAATCAAAACTAGAGAAATGATTATGACCAAAAGCTGAGGGATAACTCAGCTTTTTTTTATTAATTCTAAACTAACATTCTACGCCATTTTTGAGGAATGTGAGAATATTGATTTTTGCAGAGTAGCGTATCTCTTATTTGTTAATTTAACCGAATTAACAACCAATAAAGTAAGCAAGAACCGTTCTTGCTTAAATTGCTTAAAATTTCTTCATCATTTGCTTTTTGGGGGACAGATTTGTTAGAATACCCCCATGGTCGTCAGAATGAGAAGTACGCGCGGGCATACCGGCAATCGCCGGAGCCATCACGCGCTAAAAATAGCGAATCTTGGTAAGTGCGCGCATTGTAGCGCGCTTAAATCTGGGCACGCTATTTGTCTAACTTGCGGTCATTATAAAGGCCGGCAGGTTCTTGATATTTTAAAAAAAACAGCCAAGAAAACATCTTCTGGCGACAAGAAAAAGAAAAACTAGTGACTAGTGACTAGTGACTAGTCCCTAGAACCTAGCCCCTAATCACATGGCAAACAGGCACCTTTCCAGATCAATAGCTCTTCAAACCCTCTTTGAGTGGGATTTTAGAGGTTGTAAAAATGAACTTTTACCAGAAATTCTAGAACGCAATATGGCCGAGTTTGGACCGGGATTGGAAAATGATTCTTTTACGCCCGAACTCGTAAATTTAGTTTCTAAAAAACGCAAAACTTTAGACGGAATAATAGAAAAAGCCGCGCCCGAGTGGCCGTTGGATAAAATTTCAGCCGTGGATCGTGCGGTTTTACGGTTAGGTTTAGCTGAACTTTTATTCGGCGATCGCAGTCAAGTGCCACCTAAAGTCGCCATTAATGAAGCCATTGAACTTGCCAAGACTTTTGGCGGTGATTCAAGCAGTAAATTCGTGAATGGCGTGTTGGGTGCGATTTACAAGGAAATTGGCGAGCCGGGCAAAGAAGAAACATCCAAACATAAACCCAAAGAGACCGATCCCAACAATCTTCCTTTAGAACGTTTGGGTGGCGCGGTGGTTTACGCCCGCACGGCCGAAGGTCTTAAATTGGCGTTGGTTCACGATGTTTTTGGATATTGGACGCTTTCTAAAGGTAAATTAGAAGGGGAAGAAAATGAGATTGAGGGCGCTTTACGCGAAATCAAAGAAGAAATCGGATTAGATATTATTATTAAAAATAAACTTGGCGAAAATGAATATGTTGCCTCGCATCCAGAGAAGGGAAGAACCCGTAAACACGTTGTTTATTATTTGGCTGAGGCGGTTTACGGACCGCTTCAACTTGCTCAATCTGGCGGACTGGATGACGCGCGCTGGTTTCCATTAGCCCAAGTCGCTGACCTAAAAATTTATGACGATATCTTGCCAATTATTACTAACGCTTTAAAAATTCTCAATCCACAATCATGAATTTGCCTGATTTTACAAAATTTGAGGAACATACAAAAATTTTTTTTAAGGACAAGGTTCTACTCAAGCAGGCCTTTGTTCATCGTTCTTATTTGAATGAAAATCCCAGCGACGGATTGGCGCACAACGAACGTTTGGAGTTTTTAGGCGACGCCGTGCTGGAATTGGCTGTAACCGATTATCTTTTTCATAAATATCCCGATAAAACTGAGGGTGAACTTACTTCTTACCGTTCATCCCTAGTTAATTCTCAAATTATCTCGGATGTTGCCACAACTTTGGGTATGAATGATTATCTTTTACTTTCCCGAGGCGAAGCCAAGGATGTAGGCAAAGCCCGAAATTATATTTTAGCTAATACTTTCGAGGCTTTTCTAGGCGCGGTTTATTTAGATCGAGGCTATAAAGTCGCGGGGGATTTTGTCGCCCGCACCCTCTTTGCTTTACTGGATGAAATTATCGCCAAAAAACTTTTTAAAGATGCAAAAAGCACAATCCAAGAATTTTCTCAAGAAAAAGAAAATGTAACACCGGTTTATAAGGTCTTGCGTGAATCAGGGCCCGACCACGACAAACATTTTACCGTCGGAGTTTTTTTTGGAGCGGAACTTGTGGCCGAGGGTTCGGGTCAATCTAAACAGGAGGCTGAACAAAAAGCCGCTCAGGCCGGTATACGCGCGCGCAACTGGAAGAATTGAAATGCTAAAATCTTTAGAAATCTCCGGTTTTAAATCTTTTGCCAAGAAAACCGTTCTGGAATTTTCCGATCCAATCGTGTCTATTGTCGGCCCTAATGGTTCCGGTAAATCCAATGTGGTGGAAGCCGTGCGTTTTGCTTTAGGCGAACAATCTATGAAGGCCCTGCGCGGCCGTTCCAGCCCTGACCTTATTTTTAAAGGTTCTAAAAATCTTTCCGCGCCTTCGCGCGCGGCCGTAACCGCTGTTTTTGACAATCATCGCCGAATTTTTTCTTTCACTAATAAAGACAATGCCGCAGTAGGGGTAGATTTTAACGAAATACGTGTTACTCGCGAGGTTTATCCGGATGGACAAAATCGTTACCTCATCAATGACACGCCAATCCGTTTAAAAGATGTGGTGGAAGTGCTTTCTTCCGTGCATGTGGGTTCTTCTGGACATCATATAATTTCCCAAGGCGAAGCTGACCGTGTATTGTCAGTTTCGGCGCGCGAGCGCCGTGAGATGGTGGAAGACGCGTTGGGGCTTAAAATTTATCAGTACAAAATCCGCGAAGCCGAACGCAAATTAGAACGCACTGGGCAGAATGTAAAAGAAGTTCAATCTTTACGGCGCGAAATTGCTCCACATTTATCTTTTCTTAAAAAACAAGTTGATAAATTAAAACAGACTGAAGTTTGGCGTACCGAGCTTCAATCTCTCTATCGGGATTATTTTGTCCGTGAGTCATTTTATTTAAAGACCACTACGGCTGATTTAGCCAAACGTAAACATGCGTTTATTGTAGAATTGCGTGAATTATCTGAAAAAACTAAAGAAAATACCACAGGTCCGGACAAGCAAGTGACAGAGTTAGAAAAGGAAATAAAGCAATCAGAAAATTCGTTTCAATCCGTTCGGGCACTCAAAGAAGAATTGGGGCGTAAACTTGGCCGACTGGAAGGAGCTTTGGAGGTTATGGTTAAAACCCCGCATACAGCTGGAGCCAAGGTGGTAAATTTTGAAGAGATTGAAGAGCTTGCGGCCGAGATTGAAATAAACCTAGACGAAGCTTTAGCCATTGAAGAACTTTCAGAAATTGCCCCTATTCTAGAGCGGGTGAAAGAATTAGTGCGTAAATTTTTGGATAAAAGAAATTCAATATCAGATTCTACTCCCATTCAAAATACCGAACTTTCAAAATTAAAGGAGAGTCGGCAAGAAATTGCCGATGAACTTAGGCGTGTTGAAGTCAAGGAAAAAGAGATTTTATCTAATACCGCGTCGCTCCGCCAAGAATTGGCGGAGCGACGCGAAGCCGCGCATGGGCGTGAAAAAGCTTTTTATGAAATTTCGGCTAGGAAAAGCCAGACTGAAAATGCCCTTAAAATGCTTTCAGTGGAAGAGGAAGGACTAATTACCGCACAATTGGCTTTTGAAAACGAATTAAAAGAAGCCACAGTATTAGCCGGAAAAGAAGCTACAATTTTTGATTTAGAAGATAGTAAGTCAGATATTGATCGCACATTACAAGTGGTTAAATTAAAAAAAATAGAAAAGATAAAAATTCGATTAGAAGATGCCGGACTAGGTGCCGGGGAAGAAGTGTTTAAAGAATATAATGAAGTGGAAAACCGTGATCAGTTTTTAGCTAAAGAATTAGTAGACTTACAGGGCAGTATTCAGTCGCTTAAAACCTTAATTCGCGAGCTTAAAGAAACACTTCATTTGGAATTCACCGGAGGTGTGGAAAAAATAAATGAGGCTTTCCAGGAATTTTTTACGACTATGTTTGGTGGTGGCAAAGCCAGTTTGACTATAATTAAAGAAACACGGCGCTCTATACTTAGTGGCGGGCAAGGGGATGAAGAAGAATTATCGGAAGAAGAAAAAAAAGAAGGCGACCCCGAAGTCGGAATTGAAATTAATATTTCTCTACCGCACAAAAAAGCCAAAGATTTAAATATGCTTTCGGGCGGCGAGCGTGCACTGACTTCCATTGCTTTACTCTTTGCTATGACGCGCGTAAATCCGCCACCATTTCTTATTTTAGATGAAACTGACGCGGCGCTGGACGAGTCAAACTCACGCAAGTATGGCGACTTAATCGAGAAGCTTTCTAAACTTTCTCAGCTTATTTTGGTAACCCACAACCGTGAAACTATGTCTCACGCCCATGTCCTCTACGGTGTAACCATCGGCACCGACGGCGCCTCCAAAATCCTCTCGGTCCGGCTCGACGAAGCTTTGACTGTTGCGAACTAACGCCTCACCCCTAATCCCTCTCTATTTATAAATGGAGAGGGGAAAGCCGGGGGCTGGGGAGAGGTCAACTAACATGTCAACGTGGCAGGTTGACATGTTTTGCTAACGGGATTTTATTTTATCTCCACTACTTTATCGGGTTGAAAAAAAGAATTCAAACTGACAAGATTTTTGGTTATTTTTTCGATTTCTTTCCCTTTTATTTTAATTTTCAAAACCAATCCCTGCATCGTGTCTTTGGAAAATTTCTGGTCGAAAACAAAGTTGCCTAAACTATAAGCGATGAAACCATCTTTGTATTTTTCTGTATCTTGAACGACGTGCGGGTGATGTCCGATGATTAACTTGGCACCCGCGTCTATGGCCGCGTGCGCCAATTCCTCCTGCCGTGCGTTATGTTTTTTCTTATATTCCTCGCCCCAATGAAAAGAAACAACCAAAAAATCCGTTTGTTCCGCCGCTGTCCGAATAATTTTTTCAAAATCTGGGTCACTGGCCAGAAGTATGCCGGCGCGTTTATCCTGAACCGCGAAACCGGTCGGCCCAACGTCCGAGAATCCAAGAAATCCGATTTTCAGTCGATTTTTTTCAAATATGACGGGCTTGCGCGCGACTTCCTTATTTTCTCCGCCACCGGTCGGCAGAACGCTCGTGTCAGAAAATCGTCGCAATGTGTCTTCCAGCGCGGCCAGCCCCCAGTCGCCAATGTGATTGTTGGCCACCGACAGCACATCGAAACCCGCTGTTTTTACGGCCTCCAGCGCCTCCGGCGCCATGCGGAAAGAATATAAATTACCTAAATTCTTACCTTGATCGGAAACCGGCCCTTCTAGGTTGCCGAAAGTTATATCGGCGTCCCCCAACCAAGAAATTTTTTCAAAAAGCCGATTGAAATTATTTTCTAAATTTTTATTCACCGAAGCTTCCACACCGCGGTCCAGCATTAAATCGCCTGTGAGAACAAGATCGGCTCGGTTTATGAATTCCGGTTTTTCCATACGAAACTCGGAAAGATTTTTCAAATTAACAGCGGTAAAAATTTCATTTTTAAGATATTTCAAAATAGCGTTCGTATCCGTCACGCGGTCGGCGCTATGTAACACAATAATAGCTATTTGACGATTATCGAATTCAGAAAATGGCAGAGCGAAAAAAGCGATTCCGGTTTTTTGAGCCGCGTCGGTATAACCGCTTTTACCCCCCATATACTCTTTAATCTGAACCAGCTTGTTGATATTTTTCCAAACAGAACTAACCGTGCTGGCTTTTTCTTGCCGAGTTATTTCCAATATTGATTTTTCGTAATCCTTAAGATATTTTGCCAGTTTAAAAAGGTCAGTGACCGTCGATTTATTTTCCGAGGAAAGGCCTGATGGATCGCCGAAGTGCGTGTTTTCCATCCCGATATTTTTAGCAATCTCGTTCATTTGATTTATAAAATATTCATGACCGCCGTGCTCGGCTAATACTTCGGCAGCGTCATTTGAAGATTCAAGCAGTAGGGGATAAAGAAGGTCGAAAACGGCGATTTTTTGTTCGGCCTTGAGATGACCGCCACTACTGGGCGTATTTGCCGCCCTGGCTGAAACTGTCGCTATGTCATTTTGATTCAGTATTTTTATTGAAGTTAAGGCGGTAATAAGTTTAGTCACGGAAGCAATAGGAAAACGTTCCGTGTTCCCTTTTTCCATAATTATTTCTCCACTGTCCAAATCCCCAACCAAATAAGAAGGCGCGCTGACGGCGGGCGAACGCCCGCCGTTTTTAAAGAAATAAGAGCTTGTTCCAATCATTTTCGGTGGATTGTCATTGGTGCTGGAAACCGAAACTAATGTTCCCAACTCGCTCCAATCAAAAAGCCATTTCGCGTCTTCTTGGTTTAGGCGTACGCCATCTTTATTGAAATTATTGTTAATTTCGGAACCCCCATGGTAAAAAGGCACGCCGTGTATGGAAAAATCACCTAAAAATTGGATTGCTAAAGGCAGATAAACTCCGGCTTCATGCGAAAAATGCTCCTCTTTTTTTTGTAGAACGCGGTATTCTCCAGCCGGTACTTTTTCAAAAATATCTGCCCGCCTACCGGCAGGTAGGGAATGAATAGAGTTTATTATTGTAAAAGACTTTAATAATTCACTTTTTTCATAAACCTCTAATTTATTTTGCTTGAAATCAAGACGGATTATTTTTTCAGCAATGTTTGGTTGAAAAGTTTCGGCTGGAATATCGCCGAAAGCCGGTTTCCATAACGGCAATGACTTTACTAATAAATCAATCGTTTTATTTTCTTCCGCTAAATATTTTTTTAAAGCCGAAACATATTCTTCAGTCTCCGCGTTTCTAGCCGGAAGGTCCCAAATCTCGCTGGCGCCGCGCGCGAGCACAGCGGCCAAAACTATACCGCTTATTATTGCCAGCGATACAAACGCGGTGGATTTAAAAACCTTTACCATAATGATATTTTACCACAGTAGAGAATTGTTGCCTCGCTTTTTCTTTTATGTTAAGATCTGTCATATGTTGAAATTACGACTTTCACGTGTCGGCCGTCGCAATGATCCACATTTTCGCGTGGTGGTGACAGATTCCAAAAATGCCGCTAAGAGCGGAAAATTTTTTGAGATTGTTGGTTCATATAACGCCCGCGCCGGCAGTTTTCAAGTGGACGCGGAACGCGTAAAACACTGGCTAACAAAAGGGGTTAAGCCGTCGGACACGGTGCATAATTTTTTGGTTTCTAAAAAAATAATTGAAGATAGAAAAAAAAATTCTCTCCCGCGTAAATCTCCGACCAAAAAGCGCAAAGAGCTTAAAACCGCAACCACGGCTTGATTTCAGAAAACCTTAAGAGTATAATTTTATCAGCAGTATTTCGGTCGAAACTGCCTGATTAAAAGTCTTGAATGAACGACGAATATGGAAGCTGATAAAAAATTTCTAGAGTTCGTAGTCAAGGCTTTGGTTGACAACCCTAATGATGTCAAGATTGACCGCAAGGTGGACGAGATGGGCGTGCTTATATCGCTCTCCGTAAATTCGGCGGACATGGGTAAAATCATCGGCCGTAGCGGTAATACCGCCAAGGCCATTCGCACGCTTCTGCGCGTGATAGGTATGAAAAACAACGCCCGGGTCAATCTGAAAATTAACGAGCCTGAAGGCGGCCGTCCCGTCTCCAGTAACGAAGGGAGCCAAACCGTTGACCAAGCCATGGAGGATTTGAAGGGAATATAGATTAGGTGCTAGTAATTAGGTTCTAGTGCAAAACCCCGCCCCTCGACAAGCTCGGGGCGGGGTTTTGGTATAATGCGGATATGCGTTTCTATATCATTACAATTTTTCCGCAAGCTTTTGATTCATATTTAAAAGAATCCATTGTCGGTCGGGCAATAAGGGGCAAAAAAATCGTGGTTAAATTTTATAATCCGATGGATTTTTGCGAGCCCAAAAAAAGGGTGGACGACCGACCGTATGGCGGGGGGCCGGGAATGGTCTTGCGCCCAGAACTTTTTCTAAAAGCTTTTTCTAAAATAAAAATAAAAGACAAAAAGAAAACAAAAATAATCTTATTCTCACCTTCCGGAAAAAAGTTCAATACTGCCTACGCGAAGAAATTAGTAAAGCAAAAATATACCGACATTATTTTAATTTCCGGCCGTTATGAGGGCATAGATGCTCGGGTGAAAAAAATTTCCAAAGCGGAAGAAATTTCAATAGGAGATTATGTGCTGACCGGAGGTGAGCTACCGGCCATGGTTTTACTAGACTGCATTTCCCGCCAAATTCCGGGAGTCTTGGGTAAATATGAATCGCTCGAAGAAGAGCGCATCTCTTCCAGTGAAGTTTACACCCGGCCGGAGGTTTTAAAATGGAAGGGTAAAAACCACAAAGTTCCCAAAGTTCTGCTTTCCGGCCACCACGACAAAATATCCTTTTGGCGAAGCAAAAGATAGAAATCCACAGTCCTAGTTGACATCTTAAAGCAGGTGAGTATAATGGGAACACAACGATTGAGTCACGATAGTCGTAAAAAAGAACATATTCTAAAAAAGTTTTAAGCCATTAGTATATAGATAGGGCATTTCTTGTGCTCTGTTTTGGTTTATATATCATATTTCGTATTCTTTCCCATTTTTTTATGTCAATTTTAAACTCTATTTTACCTAAAAAATATTTTTCCAAATATCGTCAGCCCATGGTGGAATTTCCCAACCTAATTCGCATGCAGTTAGATTCTTTTAAATGGTTGGTTGAACACGGTCTCAAAGATATTTTTTCCGAATTTTCACCCATAAACGATTATTCGGATAAAAAGTTTAAATTAGAATTTTTATCTTTTACTTTATCCGAACCGAAATATGACGAGTATTATGCCAAACTAAATAAACTTTCTTATGGTGGCGCGTTGAATGCTAAAATTCGCTTAACCAACAAAACTCTAGGTACATTTAAGGAACAGGAACTTTTTTTAGCTGATTTACCGCTTATAACTTCTCACGGAACTTTTGTGGTTAATGGCGTAGAACGTGTCATTGTGCCCCAGCTGGCGCGCAGTTCTGGAGTTTTTTTTACCGAGCGCGAAATTCGTGCCCGCCGTTACGTTGGGGCCAGTATTATTCCGGCGCGCGGAGTTTGGATTGAAATTGATTATGACGTGGATGACATTATTTACGCGCGTATCGACAGGAAACGGAAATTTCCGATCACTCTTCTTTTGCGCGTTCTAGGTCTTTCTAGTAACCAGGCAATTCAGGAAGCGTTTTCTTCCGATCCTTTAGCCGGACCGATATTGCAAAACTGTTGGGAACATGATGTTTGTAAAACCCCAGGCGAAGCTTGTGTTGAAATTTACAAAAGATTGCGTGATGGTGATTTAGCCACGCCGGAAAATGCCCGCGAATTTATAAACGGGCTCTTTAGCCGTGAACGTTATGATTTTTCCCCGGCCGGCCGTTTTCGTTTTAATCAACGTTTTGGAAAAAGTATGGATGCGCAGGAACTTGAACGTCGGACACTCTCAACCGATGATTTAATAACCATAATCAGTAATATTATTCGTCTACAATCGACCGGTGGCGAGGTGGATGATATTGATCACTTAGGTTCGCGACGAGTGCGTTTTGTGGGCGAGCTTCTACAACAGCGCGTGCGTTTGAGTATGACCCAAATTAAGAGAAATATCCAAGACCGCATGTCCACGATTGACGTTTCAACAACTATGCCGGTTCAAGTTTTAAACCAACGTCCGTTACAAGCGCGCATTAGGGAATTTTTCACTCAAAACCAACTTTCTCAATTTATGGATCAAGAAAATATTTTGGCGGAGCTTGAACACTTGCGTCAGCTTTCGGCCATGGGTCCGGGCGGTTTAACGCGCGAGCGCGCTACTCTTGAGGTTCGTGATGTCCACACTTCGCACTATGGACGCATTTGTCCCATCCATACACCAGAAGGGCCGAACATTGGTTTAGTGTTACATATGGCAACCTACGCCAGAACTAACCAGTTTGGAATTATTGAAACCCCATACATTAAGGTAAAAAATGGACATATTACCGGAGAAATTGTTTTTTTAAATGCCTCTGATGAGGAACAATATACGATTGCACATGCCGGCACACCCTATGATAATTCTGGAAATATAATCTCAGAGCGCGTTGAAGCCAGAATAGGCACAGGACCCGGATTTGTGGAGCGTAGTAAAGTAGATTTTATTGATGTGGCCACAAACCAAGCTTTCTCGGTGGCTACTTCTATGATTCCTTTTTTAGAACATAATGACGCCAATCGCGCGCTTATGGGCTCTAATATGCAAAAGCAAGCCACGCCCTGTGTTTTACCTGAAGCGCCCTTGGTTGCGACTGGTACTGAAGCGCTAGCCGCGATTGATTCTGGGAGATTAATAGTGTCTCAAGAGAATGGCACGGTGTCTTGCGTTGACGCTCGACATATTATAGTAAAGGGTCATAGGGGTGATTCCACTTACAATTTAGTAAATTTTAATCGAACTAATAATTTTTCTTGCTTTCATCAACGGCCGATAATTTCTGTCGGAGATAAAGTTAAGAAGGGGGATGTTTTAGCTGATGCTTCTTCTTCAGTCGGCGGTCAAATTGCTTTAGGACAGAATATATTTATGGCTTTTATGTCTTGGAGCGGATCTAATTATGAAGACGCTATTATTCTTTCCGAACGGTTGGTTAAAAATAGCAAGTTCTCAAGTATTCATGTTGAAGAATTTATGTGCACGGTGCGTGATACTAAACTTGGTCCTGAGGTGACCACGCGGGATATTCCAAATGTTGGCGAAGCCAAACTCAAAGATCTTGATGAGGAAGGTATAATCCGCATCGGAGCTGAAATAAAAGAAAACGATATTTTAGTCGGTAAAATTACCCCCAAGGGCGAAACCGAACTTACTCCCGAGGAACGTCTATTGCGTTCAATTTTTGCCGAAAAAGCGCGCGATGTAAAAGATTCTTCTTTGCGTTTAGAGCATGGCAAACGCGGGCGAGTTATTAGTGTGAAAGTTTTTTCCCGCGAGAAGGGCCACATTCTTGAATCAGGTATTATTAAAAAAATTATGATTGAAGTCGCCCAGTTGCGTAATATTTCCGTGGGCGACAAACTAGCCGGTCGGCATGGAAACAAGGGAGTTATTTCTCTTATTCTTCCAGAAGAGGAAATGCCTTTTATGGCCGATGGCACGCCCGTTGACGCGATTTTGACTCCTTTAGGAGTGCCGTCGCGTATGAACATTGGTCAAGTCTTAGAAATGCACCTTGGTTTAGCCGCCGGTACCTTAGGGTATCAGGCCATAGTGCCACCTTTCAGTGGGGCCTCGATAGAAGAAATTAAAACCGAGCTCAAGGCGGCTAATTTTCCAGAGAATGGCCGTATACGGCTTTTTGACGGGCGTACCGGCGAAGCTTTTCATCAGGATATAGCTGTGGGTATAATGTATATTCTTAAATTACGGCATATGGTTGAAGATAAAATTCATATGCGTTCAACCGGTCCTTATTCGCTTATTACCCAGCAACCATTAGGAGGTAAGGCCCAGGGTGGCGGTCAGCGTTTTGGAGAAATGGAAGTTTGGGCCTTGGAGGGTTATGGAGCCGCGCATACTTTGCGGGAAATGCTGACCGTAAAATCGGATGACATTATGGGTCGTTCGCAGGTTTTCGACTCGCTTATTCGCGGTGAAGATATAAAAGCGCCAAATGTGCCGGCTTCTTTTAAAGTTTTGCTTAATTATCTGCGCGGTCTGGCTTTAAATGTTGAATTGATTAAGAAACCTCGCTCAAAAAAATAATATGAAAACAATAGAAAACACAATTGATTTTAATGCCATATCTTTAACTCTAGCTTCTCCTGAAAATATTAAGGAGTGGTCATATGGCGAGGTAACTAAACCGGAAACAATTAACTACCGTACTGGTCGTTCTGAGCGCGGTGGTCTTTTTGACGAGCGTATTTTTGGGCCGGAAAAAGATTACGAATGTTATTGTGGAAAATATCGACGCATTCGTTATAAGGATATTATTTGCGAGAAATGTGGCGTGGAAGTTACGCGTTCTATTGTGCGCCGTGACCGTATGGGACATATTGAATTAGCTAGTCCGGTGGCACACATTTGGTTTCTGCGCGGCGTGCCTTCGCGCTTAAGTATACTTTTAAATATTCCAATGAATGATTTGGAAAAAGTGATATATTTTGCCGGTTATGTTATCACTAAAGTTAATAAAGATGAAAAAGAACGAATTCTTCAAACACTGGAAACCGAGTATAAAAATAAAACTAAAAATGCCGACGTGGATACGCGTGAACGTTTACATGAACTTATGGTTATTTCCAAAAAAGAACTGGCTGAAATATATGAGGGTAAGGTCTTGAACGAGGCCCTACACCATCATTTTGTCGTTAAATATAGCAGTGCTTTTGAAACCGGTATTGGCGCTGAAGCCGTTTATGAAATTTTAAAAAATCTGGATCTCAAGAAACTTAAAACCAAAACTGAACATGATTTAGAAAAAGCCGGTGTGACAGAACGTGAACGTATGCAACGGCGTTTAGGATTACTGATTTCTTTTATTAACGCCGATATTCGACCGGAATGGATGTTCTTGACTGTTATACCAATTATTCCGCCGGCTTTACGGCCTATGGTTGCGCTTGATGGTGGACGGCACGCAACTTCCGATTTAAATGATCTCTATCGTCGTGTTATTAATCGCAATAATCGTTTGAAAAAACTTAAAGAAATCGGCGCGCCAGATGTTATTTTGCGGAATGAAAAACGTATTTTACAGGAAGCCGTGGATTCACTTATAGACAATTCAATGTGTCAAAACAATTCGACGGCTGTTTCCCAATCTCAAAAACGTGCCCTCAAATCTTTATCTGATAATCTTAAAAGTAAGCAGGGTCTCTTTCGTCAAAATTTACTCGGCAAGCGTGTGGACTATTCTGGCCGCTCGGTTATCGTGGTTGGTCCACAACTCAAATTAAATCAATGCGGTTTACCAAAACATATGGCCCTGGAACTTTTCCGTCCTTTTGTTATTGCCCGATTAATCCAAGCGGAAATGGCGCATAATATTCGAAGCGCTAACCGACTGATTGAGGAGCGAATTCCGGAGGTTTGGGCTATATTAGAAGAAATTATTACTAATAAATACGTTTTACTTAACCGCGCGCCAACTTTACACCGCCTCGGTATTCAGGCCTTTCAACCGGTTTTAATCGAAGGCAATGCCATTCGTATTCATCCTTTGGTTTGCACGGCCTACAATGCCGACTTTGATGGCGACCAAATGGCTGTTTATGTTCCGCTTTCGCGCGCCGCCCAAAATGAAGCGCATAATTTAATGTCTGCTCCGCGCAATCTGCTTAAACCGGCTGATGGTAATCCGATCATGCATCCCAATATGGATATCGTTTTAGGTATTTTTTGGATGACGAAATTAGTAAAGGGTGAACGCGGAGAGGGACAATATTTTGCCAGTCCTAATCATGCTATAACCGCTTATGATTTCAATACTGTATCTTTTCGGGCAAAAATTAAGGTTATACCCACAGATAAAATTAAATACAAAGTTTTTAATAAACAAATTTTTGAAACCACAGTAGGACGTCTTCTGTTTAATAGTGTTTTGCCGGATGATTTTGAATACATAAATGAAGAGATGAACAAAAAACGTCTTTCGGAAGTAGTTAATAAATTGATTTTACGCTATGGTATAGATGGTACGCCGCCTATCTTGGATAAGATTAAAGATTTTGGATTTCAATACTCTACAATTTCTGGTACAACTTGGGGGTTGGATAATCTTAAGGTTCCGCCGGAAAAGGAAGCTATTGTAGCCGCCGGACGGCTTGAAGAGGCCGAGATTTTATCGCAACACGCGGAAGGGTTACTGTCTGAAGATGAAAAATATCGGAAACTAATTGAATTATGGGAACAGAAACGCGCTTTAATTGAAAAAGCCATTCCTAATACGCTTGATCCAAACGGTTCTACTTATGACATAGTAATTTCTGGCGCGCGCGGAACAATTGCCAGCTTGGCTCAAATATCCGGAATGAAAGGTTTGATTGTTAATCCGGCCGGAAAAACAATTGATTTCCCGATTATTCCTTCATACGTGGAAGGCCTCTCTCCGTTGGAATATTTTATTACCACCCACGGGGCGCGCAAAGGTTCCGCTGATACGGCTCTCAACACCGCCCGGGCTGGGTATTTAACGCGCAAGCTTGTGGATGTGGCGCAAGACGTAGTTGTGTACGAAAAAGATTGCGGTAGTAAAACAGGAAAAATCGCTCGGCGCGAAGATATCTTTGGCATTGAAATATCGTTAGCCCGCAATCTGCGCGGTCGAGTTTTAGCCGAGGATGTTAAAAATTCCTCCAGTAAGGTTGTCTATAAACGCGGTTATTTAGTTACCAAGGAAGATGCCGAGGCCATAGATTTATTGGGGGTTGAACAAGTTTTGGTTAGAAGCCCACTGACTTGCAATTTACTTAAAGGCGTTTGCCAGATGTGTTATGGATTAGATCTCGGTCGCAATCATTTAGTTGACGAGGGCGAGGCCGTGGGTATCGTGGCGGCTCAGGCTATTGGTGAACCGGGCACCCAGCTTACTCTGCGTACTTTTCATAAGGGTGGCGTGGCCGGTGTAGATATTACTGCCGGTTTACCGCGGGTGGAAGAAATTTTTGATCGGCGCAATCCTAAAAATCCGGCTGTTGTGGCTAAAACAGACGGTCGTGTTATTGCCATTGAAACCCGCGATTTGGAAGGCGAAAAAGAAACAGTAATTTCTTTGGAGATAAAAAGTGGATCAGTTGAAGAATATAAATTGCCGATTTTTCGAGCCTCTATAGTCAAAGTTGGCAATTCTGTGCGTGGCGGGGATATTTTATCCGAAGGTTCCGCTGACTTGCAGGAGATTTTTCAGTATGGAGGGAGGGAAGCAACCGAAGATTATATTATGCGCGAGGTTATGAAAGTTTATGAACTTCAGGGAGTATCTATCGCCAAGAAGCATATAGAAATCATTATCCGCCAAATGTTTTCCCGCCGGCGCATTATTGATTCGGGCGACACCTCGTTTTCTCCAGCCGATATTGTGGAAGCCGTGGAGTTTGAGCAAGAAAATGCGCGCGTGCGAGCCGAACAAGGACAGGAATCTCAAGCTAAAATCATAATTTTAGGTATTACCGAAACAGCGTTAAATACCAAAAGTTGGCTTTCAGCGGCCTCGTTCCAAAACACAAATCGCATACTCATTCGTAACGCGGTTAAGGGAGGGGTGGATGAATTACACGGTTTGAAAGAAAATGTCATCATTGGCCGGTTGATTCCAGCCGGCACTGGATTCCACAAATTTTCCAACGAAACTAACGGCTGATTAGGGGTTTAGTTCATTTTACTTTACTATGTCGCCGGTTGAACAAATAAAAGAACGGCTTTCAATCACGGATGTGGTTTCTTCGTATTTGAAGTTAGATCGCGCCGGTGTGAACCTGAAAGCCCGTTG
>Ga0209541_10008546_pt1 | contig 16851 bp, 22 predicted proteins | sample RifCSPlowO2_01_FD_184027 | JGI IMG/M metagenome (GOLD analysis project Ga0209541, IMG submission 184027) | Groundwater microbial communities from Rifle, Colorado - Rifle CSP2_plank lowO2_0.1 (SPAdes) (version 2) | ecosystem: Environmental > Aquatic > Deep subsurface > Groundwater | place...
AGAAACCGAAAGACATAAAAAAGTTTTATAAGGAAATAGAAGAAAATATGAAAAAACTAGAAAAAAAAGGACTCATCCATGGAGACCTTTCAGAATACAATATTTTAAATGATAATGATCATCCTGTGTTTATAGATTTTAGTCATGGAATAAAAGATAATTACCCCAATGCTGAAGAATTAAAAGAGCGAGACAGGAGAACAATACAAAACTATGCAAGAAGAAATGGAATATCAATATGAGCTAAAGATACCAAAAGAAAGAATAGCTGTCTTAATCGGAGAAAAAGGTCAGACAAAGAAGATGCTGGAAAAAAAGCTCCACGTAAAAATAAAGATAGATTCAAAAGAAGGAGATGTAGTTATTTCTGGAGAGGACAGTATCTATTTGAACACAACACAAAGTATCATTAAAGCTATTGCAAGAGGATTTAATCCAAAGAAAACCATTGATTTGATTGACGATGAAACAACGTTTGAGATTATTGAGATTACTGACTTCATTGGAAAGAGCAAAAAGAAATTAGAAACAGTGAGAGCACGATTAATTGGAACACAAGGAAAAGCAAGAAAAAACTTAGAACAATTGACGGAAACAAAAATCTCAGTGTATGGAAAGACTGTATCCATTATTGGATATTATGAAGACGTAGCCATTGCACGAAGAGCTATAGAATCCTTGATTGCTGGATCACGACATACAACCATTTATTCATGGATTGAAAAGCAAAAAAACAAAAGAATGACAGAAAAACTAAGTGGAAGAAAATAACAGAAAAAAATCTCTTGAATGGCAAAGTTCACAAGAGTAAGAAACAATTCTTTTTCTCTAAAAGATTTCATTATTTCTTCTTCGCAGCAGGAACAGAAACACTCGCAATAGGTGCAGCAGGCGTAGCACTTGGTGCAGCAGGCGTAGCACTTGCAGCAGCAGCTTTCTTGGCAGCTCTCTCTTTCTCAGCAGCTTCACGACCTTTAGCCAACTCAGAACGCAAGGATTTGTAAGAATCCAATTTATCTTTAGAAGATTCAGTTAAACCAGCCATAATCTCTTTGTCATATATACCATTATCTACTTCTTTCAGAATATCAAGAACAGGTTTTCCCTCAACTAAAAAACCACAGGATTGACAAGTTCCTAACATAGTTTTAACAGCAGCTTTCAAATCACGAACTAACAAAATATCTTGTTTCATCTTAGCAACTTTAATGACCTGTTCAATGGTTAAATTATCAACTTTCAGCTTATTAGGTTCACCAGAAGCTTTTTTCAAATTCAATTCTTTCTTTAACAATTGTGCAGCAGGGGGAGTACCAACGCTTAATGTAAATGCTTTTGTTTCTTCATCAACAGTAACCTTGACAGGAACTTTCATGTCTTTGAAGTCTTTTGTTTTCTCATTAATCTGAGCAATAACCTGCCCCATATTGACGCGTAAAGGACCTAATGTTCCACCCAAAGCAGGACCAGCACTAGCCTTACCTCCATCAACAAGAACTTCTACAGTAACTTTCTTACCCATAAAAAATGCAGAAAAGAAACAGATTTATAAGGCTTTCTTTCACAGCTCTTGTCCACCTTCTCCTTCTCTTCCAATCACTTTAATAGAATCAATCTTAACGGTAATAGGGATAGGAACGGCAGCTTCCAATAACTCAACAACAACTTCTTCTTTCTGTTCATCAACACGCTTCACACGTGCTTTTTCTTTCTTGAAAGGACCAGAAATAATTTCAACAATATCGCGCTCCTGAATATTAACAACAGCTTTGGCTTGCTCTAACATAGGTTCTATTTCTAAATAACTTAAAGGTTTAGATAAAATTCCTTTTGTATAGGGAACACCAAAGGCAGCCTGTTTAGCATCGTCTTCAGAAGCAACCTCTAAGAAAATATAACCCCTCATACCATGAGCATAAATAATAGAATATACTTGCAATTTTTTCTTCTGAACATTGCTGTCAATGAAATCCATAGCTTGTTCTTCTCTATTCGAAGTCGTCTTTACTGCATAAATTAAATTTTTCATTTCCATTTTACAAAACCAACTGCCATAAAATATTAATGATAGCTCCTAAAAATCCTATGAGTAAAATACCCAAACCTGTAACTTTGACAATAGTTTTTAACTCTTGTGTATTAGGCTTTTGTGTAACCTGCCAGACACGTCTGCATTCTACAAGAAAAGAACGAAAACGTACCATACGTGAAGGTTTAATATCTACTTCCATAAATAACTATGAACAAAAGAAAGACTATTTAAAGGTTATTAGAAGAATTTTATTCAAAGAAGTCTATCCCTAACTCTTCGCCCATCTCAGATTTCTTTTCTCCATTCTTTAAAGATCCTTTTTTTCTGCGTTCACCAAAGATTTGTGGAGAATGCACACCAGTCACAATCAACAAGGTTCTCACCGTATCATCTAAATCTTCAGAAACTTGTGCACCCCAAATCACACGTGCATCTTCATCTAAACGCTCAGTAACAGTCTCAACAATTTGTCGAGCTTCATCTAACGTCAAATTATTACCCCCTGTTACATTAATCAAAGCGCCACTTGCACCTGTAATATCAACATCTAATAAAGGATTTTGAATAGCTTTCTCTACACTTTCAAGAGCACGTTTTTCAGAATTGGCTTCACCTAAACCAATCATTGCAACACCGCCACCACCCATTACAGCTTTAATATCAGCAAAATCCAAATTAACAAGACCAGCCTTTGTAACAAGTTCAGCAATTCCTTTTACAGCATTCGTTAAAATCTCATCAGCAACTTTAAAGGCAGTATGTAAAGGTAAGCCTGGGCATAATTCTAATAATTTATCATTCGGAATTACAATCAAGGTATCAACATATTTCTCCAATTCTTCCAAACCACCAATCGCGTTGTCATAACGTCGCTGTCCTTCCATAGCAAAGGGAAGAGTAACAATAGCAACAGTTAGAATATTTAATTTCTTGGCAACATCAGCAACAACAGAGCTCAAACCTGTACCCGTACCACCACCCATACCACAGGTTAAAAACACAATATCAGAACCTTGTAGTATTTCTTTGATTTCTTTTTCACTTTCACGACCAGCATCTGCACCAACCTGAGGATTAGAGCCAGCACCTAAACCAGCAGTTAATTCCCTACCGACTAATAACTTGCGATCAGAACGAGCATACAATAAATCTTGTGCATCAGTGTTCATAGCAATCGTTTCAACGCCAACAATCCCCACATCACTCATGCGAGAAATACTATTGCCCCCACCACCACCTAAGCCAATAACACGAATCTTAGCACGATGCTGCCGCACCAGTTCTTCCAAAGCTTCATCAACGGGATTAGAAATATGCAGACCAGAACCTTTAGTGTAGGGAGCAGATACAGCAGGACGGGAAGAAAAAGATTGAGTGCTTCGTTCTTGTACACCACGTAATAAACTTTCCATAATAAAAGAAAAAAGAAAAACTTCTATTTAAAGATACTGTAACTTCAACAGAAATATTCAAACAAAGCTAATCGTGAAGTCAGGTAGTAAAGGAGAAACACGTTCCAAAAAAATCTTTTGTATTCCTTCAGGAATCTTTTGAGGAAAAGACAAGGCTAACTCACGTTCTTTCCTCTCTAAAGAATAATCCTTGGCAGCAAAACCTAACTCAGCAAGCACAAGAGAATGAATTTTTTCTTTGACATCATCTACGATGCCATGTAGTTGAATCTCATACAGAACAGACTTCCCAGCTAAAGGATGATTAAAATCAACAACGGTTCTTCCTGCCGTTACAGAACGAATAGTGCCAACCATACCAGGACCAGCGCTGATTTGCAAACCAGGATAAGGACGAATATTCTGTTGTGTTAAAGAAGAAGTAGAAACTGTTTTCACTAAAGAAGAAATCTTAGGACCAAAAGCCTCACCAGAAGAAAGAGAAACAGTAAACGAAGCATGATCTTCTTTAGCAACCAAAGCATCATCAACTCCCTTGACAATATGCTGTTGTCCAACACAAAGCACTTTAGGACCATATTTGATATGTTGATGATATAACCCTTCTTTCTTTGCAAGTCCTTCATTCGTTAAATCAAAAATTTGTCTGGAATCTTGAATACGTGCAACGAAGTCTAATTTCACAAAATCATTCTTCTTAATAAGTGTCATAAAAACATCAGAAGACAAAGATATATAAAAATAGTGGTGGAAAAACAAAGAACAAGAAAAGCTTAAATACAAACCTAAATAAGCAGAACATTAAAAGGGCTTGTCGGCTAACTTGGTTAGGCTTCGAGGTTTGGGACCTTGCGATCTCGGTTCAAATCCGGGCAAGCCCACTCTTAAAAAAAGAGAAGAGAATAATAAAGAATAAATTAAAAGAAGTATAGATTTTGAAAAATATACTTCTTCTTCTCTTATCATCGGAAGCACAACAAATAAAAAACTAAGAAAATAAATCCATCTTCATTCAATAACTTTATAAATTAAACACAATTCTCAAATTAAATCTAAGAACAATGGCGCATACAAAGAAAGTAGGATCTGCAGGGCGTTTTGGCGCACGATATGGAAGGAGAATACGAACAAAAGTAACAGCAATTGAAAAAGAGCAAAAAGCAAACCACAAATGTCCTTCCTGTTCAAAACTAAAAGTAAAAAGAACAGCCAAAGGAATTTACACGTGCAGATCATGCAACTATGTCTTTGCAGGAAAAGCCTATACTCCAGGAGCATAACAATGGTCAATTATCAATGCATGAGTTGTAAAAAAGACATTAGTCATGAAGAAGTAAAGAGAAGAGTAAGATGTCCACATTGCGGATCAAAGATTTTATTTAAGCCACAGACAGCAAGAATTACTGTTGAAGCAATCTAAGAAAATGGAAAACAAAATGGCAAAACTTCAGCACGTGGAACATTCTATGCAGCAATTATTGGGGCAAAAACAAACGATTCATGCACAGCAAATGGAACTTAATAATGCCTTGGAAGAATTAGAAAAAACAAAAGGACCAACCTACAAAATCCTAGGTGGAATTATGGTAGCAAAAGAAAAAAAAGATATAGAAAAAGAACTGAAGGAAAAAAAAGAAATGACCATCATAAGAATTAAGAGCATTGAAAAACAGGAAGAGAAATTAAAAGAGCAGATGGAAAAACTCCAGGAAGAAACGTTAAACAAAAAATGAAAACCCACCTTATCAATGAAGCAATAGAGTCCTTGGCAATGATTGAAGAAGATACAACAGTTCCTAAGAATATTAGAATCAGAATAAAGACAACGATAACAAATTTACAGGAAGAGGGAGATGAAAGTATTAAAATAGATAGATCATTAGAAAATCTGTCAGAAGTAGCAGAAGATCCTAATCTTTCTTCCTACACAAGAATGCAAATTTGGAGTGTAGTCAGTAATCTAGAAAGCATGTGAAGAGACTTCTAACTATAATAAAGAGAACAGAGAAGATATCCAAAACACGCTCTATATATTTCTATACTACTATTACACAACTACAGAAGAGAAATATTTAAATAGAAGTAAGAGCACAAACAAGAATTATGGGTGCATTTGATAGATTACGAGAAAGGATTGGTGGACGACCTGAAAGTTCTGATAGTTTTGCAGATGATTATGTAGAAATTTCTCCTGATTTAACACCAAAGACAGCAAAATCAAAAATCACAATTAGACCTTTTGTCATTGAAACTTTTGAAAACATCAAACCAGCCTTAGATGCCTTAAGAGAAGGGTATACAATTGCATTAATTAATATCAAGCCATTGAAAGACAAAGACTTGGTAGAATTAAAAAGAGCAGTCAACAAATTAAAGAAAACCTGTGATGCCATTGAAGGCGACATAGCAGGCTTCGGAGAAGACTGGATTGTGGTAACACCAAGTTTTGGAGAAATTTACAGGCACGAAGCAGCAAGTACTGACACGCAATAAAAATTCTAGGTAATTATGACATTCTAGTATAAAAATTAAGGTGATTAGTGTAAGATCACATACTCAAAAATAAAAAGCTTAATAAATCTTTTAGCAATAACAATTTTATGGAACAAATAACAAACGAAACATGCCCAATGTGCGGTAAAAAAACATTGACATTGAAAGAAGATGAACAGGATATTCCTCATTTTGGAAAAATTTCCTTATTTTCCATGCACTGTTCTTCCTGTTATTACAATCAATCAGATGTAGAATGCTTAGAGCGACAAGATCCTGCAAAGATAGAATTCACGATAGAAAATGAAAAAGATCTACATATTAGGGTAGTAAAGAGCGCAGAAGCAAGCATAAAAATTCCTTCACTAAAAATGTCCGTAACTCCGGGAATGGGTGCAGAAGGATACGTCAGCAACATAGAAGGGGTCTTGCAGAGATTTAAAAAGATCGTAGAAAGTGAAAGAGATACTACAGAAGAACCTGAAATAAAAAAGAAAGCAAAGAATCTCTTGAAGAAGATATGGAAAGTAGAATGTGGTGATGAAGCATTGAAACTAGTGATAGAAGATCCATCAGGAAATTCAGCAATTATTTCTGAAAGGGCACTAATAACAAAATTAAAAGAAAAGAAGTAAATATAAAATTTCTCGTCTCCGAACAAACAGAAGGAAAAACTACAACATATCATAACTAAGAAAAGATATATAAACATCCCAAAAGAACTAGAACCCATGTCTGAAAAGAAGATTACTATAGAAGAATTAGGAAGATTTGCAGCAGATAAAGGATTTATCTATGGACCAGAACCAGAAATCTACAATGGCATAGCAGGATTCTATACTTATGGTCCTTTAGGAAAGAAATTAAAAAATAATATTGAAAATGCTATTAGAAAAACATTCACGAAGCATGAGATCTGGGAAGTGGAATGCCCAACAGTCATGCCGGAAATTGTATGGAAAGCTTCAGGACATTTAGAGAGCTTCTCAGACAGAATTATTCTTTGTTCAAAATGTAAAGCAAATTTTAGAATAGACAAACTCATAGAAGAACAGTATAATAAAAAAGTTCCAGTAAAAGAAGAACTAAATTTCTTAAAAAAGCAAAAAGCAAAATGTCCAAACTGCCAGGGAGAATTTATTTGGGAAACAAAGAAACATGAACTCATGATGAAAACAAAAATAGGACTAGGCACCATAGCATATAACAGACCTGAAACAGCAACAACAACATATCTTCCAGTCATACGCTATATAAAATTTTTCAGAAACAAAACACCTTTTGGTGTCTTCCAAATTGGAAAGGCATACAGAAATGAATTAAGTCCACGGCAGAATGTTCTCAGAGGAAGAGAGTTTACACAGGCAGAAGCACAAATATTTTTATTAGAAGAAGAAAAAAACAATTTTGAACTGTTTGAAAGAGTAAAAAAGAAAAAGTTACCCCTACTAAAAGAAGGAGCAAATAAAATAGAAGAAATAAGTTTGGAAGAAGCACTAAAGAAAAAATATTTGAAAACAAAAGCCTATGCATGGACATTAGCCTTAGCGTATGAAACCTATCTCAATATGGGTATTGAAAAAGAACAAATCAGGTTGAGACAACATGAGCAGGATGAAAGAGCATTCTATGCATTAGATGCGTGGGACTTAGAGGTAAATATGAAGTCTCTTGGATGGATAGAAATGTGTGGTATTCATGACAGAGCAGACTATGATTTAAAACAACACGAACAATTTTCTAAAAAGAATTTAAAATGTGAAGGAAAATACTTGCATATCTTGGAGATTGCATTCGGAACAGACAGGCCGTGCTTAGCATTACTAGATAATGCCCACCATGACGACAAAGAACGAGGGAATATTGTTCTCAAATTAAAAGCATCCATTGCACCGATACAACTAGGAATTTTTCCTTTAGTAAATAAACTAGAAAAAGAAGCGTATGAACTCTATGAAAATACACTAGAAGAATTTTCTACAATCTTTGATAAGTCCGGTTCTATTGGAAGAAGATACGCACGGGCAGATGAATTAGGAATTCCTTTTTGCATTACAATTGATTTTGATACTCTAAAAGACAAAGCAGTAACAATCAGAGACAGAAATACGACAAAACAAGAACGAGTAAAAATAAAAGACTTACCAAAAAGATTAAAAGAACTTCTTGAGAACTAAATATACAAGGGCCTGTAGTTTAGCTCGGTAAAATGATCGGTTGGCAATCGATAGACCTCGGGTTCAAATCCCGACAGGTCCATAAGAAGATTTTTAAACAAAGAAAAAAGAAAAGAACAATGAAAGACTGTATTTTTTGTAAAATAGCAAAAAAGGAAATACAGCAAGATCCCATCTATGAAAACGAAAGAACAATAGCTTTCTTAGACATCCATCCTGCAACAGAACAAGGAGGGCATACCTTAGTGATTCCAAAAAAACACTATGAAGAATTCACAGACATTTCAAAAGAAGATCGTGAAGCATTGATAGAAACAGTTCAGAAAATAACAAAAGCATTGATGAAATTTGGAAAGGGTGTAAATGTTCTTTTAAATAATGGAAAGACAGCAGGACAATATGTAATGCACACACACTTCCATGTAATTCCTAGATTTGAAGAGGATGGCATATTGACAGAAAAATGGAAAACAAATAAGTATAAAGATGGAGAAGCAGAACGGATAGTAAAGAAGATTAAATCTTTTCTCTAGATTCCAAAGGAACAGAAAGAGATAAATGACATGGTTTTTTTTCTTGATATTCTCCAAGGTAAAGAGGACAACGCGAACCCTCACCATTCCTTCCTTCAAAAAGGACTATACGAGAAGCATAACAACAAGAATCATTTCTTCCATAAAAAGAACAAAGTTTTACAGGAGAAGGACGTTGAATTGTTCCTGTAGCATCAGAAGCCCAAGAAAGATATTCTTGCCCAAAGGTATTAACAAAAGAAGAAACATCCACCTCTCTTTCCGTACTTTCACTCATACGGGAAAAAGATACGGTAACAGTTCCTTAAATACTTTTAGATGCTTCAGAATAAGATACAAAGATTTTTATAGAATTCTACGCCCCAAGCACCTATGCCTCGGTAGTCTAGCGGTAAGGACGCCACTCTCATAAGATTATGAGAACTGAGCCTAGAAAGGCAATGATCAGAGTAAGGTGGAGATCGGGAGTTCAATTCTCCCCCGAGGCAGATTCTTTAAAACAAGAACTGTAAATCTTCCAAAAAAAGATCAGAAAGATTTATTAAGTTAGACATATGTATAATCAATAATATGGCAATTCAAGTAAAGGTAAGAAAGTGGGGAAATTCTATTGGAATAGTCTTGCCATCAGAATTCTCTGAGAAACAAGGAATTAAAGAAAATGATAAAATCACCATAGAAATAGTAAAGGAAGCGAATATTAAACATCTTTTTAACTCATTAAAAACTAGTATGTCTGGGCAAAAATTCAAAAGCATGGTGAAAAAAGAATGGGAGAAATAAAAACATACTTTTTCGATACATACTCTTTCTTCGAAATAATAGAAGGAAGGAAAGAATATGAAGAATTCATAAAAGAAGTAGGAATAGTAACAACAAAAATGAATTTGATGGAGTTACATTATGGTTTGTTAATAAAGAAAGGAAAAGAAACGGCAGATAAATATTATGATGAACTCTCAAAGTTTACAGTAGAAATAGAAGATGAAACAATAAAACTTGCCAATGTATTCAAGAGTATCAATAAAAAAATGAAATTATCATATATAGACTGCATAGGGTATATTCTTGCAAAAAAACTTAATATCCCATTTTTAACGGGTGACAAGGAATTTAAATATCTAGACAATGTAGAATTCGTAAAATAAAACTCATTTTGATATAAATAAAAATTACAAAAGATAATAAGAAATTTCTCCTAAGAGTCTCACAATAACGTTTATAAAGAAAAATACCCATGCAATAAAAAAAGAGGAAAATGATATCCAACATCTTTATTGAAATTAGCATCATCCTTCTCATAGCGGTGATTATCTCTGGAATTATGAGAATCTTAAGACAGCCTTTAGTAATAGGGTATATCATTACAGGAATTATCGTAAGTCCTCAAGTCTTAGGAACCTTAAGATCCACAGAAGCTATTCAAACCTTTGCGCAATTAGGAGTAGCCCTTCTTTTATTTATGGTCGGCTTAAACTTAAATCCAAAAACAATCAAGGAAGTAGGAAAGGTATCCATCATCACAGGACTAGGACAAGTTTTTTTTACATCAATAATAGGTTTCTTCATAGCAAAAGCATTAGGATTCTCAACCATAGCTTCCGTCTATCTTTCAGTAGCATTAACATTTAGTAGCACCATTATTATTATGAAATTACTCTCAGATAAAGGAGACTTGGAAACATTATACGGGAAAATCTCCATTGGTTTTTTAATCGTACAAGACCTCATAGCTATTATTATTCTTATGATCATTTCTTCCATACCGAAAGGAATGAGTTTTTCTTCTCTAGCAGGAGAAACACTTCTAAAAGGAATAGCACTACTTTTAGGTTTATTTTTAGTCACACATTACATTCTACGATACATCACAGCTGCGATTGCAAAATCTTCAGAATTTCTTTTATTATTTTCTCTAGGATGGTGTTTCATCATTGCCTCTTTATTCTCCTACTTTAATTTCTCCATAGAAGCAGGAGCACTCTTAGCAGGAATTTCTCTCTCAATATTCCCTTACAGATATGAAATGAGTTCAAAATTAAAACCACTAAGAGACTTCTTCATTGTCATGTTCTTCATTATCTTAGGATCACAAATGGTCTTCACAGAAATACCTTCCTTGATCATACCAGCATTACTTTTATCTGTATTTATACTCATAGGAAATCCCTTGATTGTTCTTATCTTGATGGGTATTTTAGGATACACAAAAAGAAACAGTTTTATGGCAGGACTAACAGTAGCACAAATCAGTGAATTCTCCTTAATACTCATTGCAGTAGGAGTAAATCTGGGGCATCTTTCTTCAGAACTATTATCACTGACAACAATTGTAGGATTAATAACGATAGCAGGATCAACCTACATGATCATGTATGCAGATAAAGTCTATCCCTATCTCTCAAAGTATTTATCTATATTTGAAAAGAAGAAAAGTCAAGAAGAAAAGTCAAGATTGGAGACGCAGCACAGCATCGTTATTTTTGGCTACAACAGAGTAGGATTTGACATCCTAGAAGCAATTAAGAAAATAAAAAGAAAAGTCTTAGTCATTGATAACAATCCAGACATCATTGCACAATTGACAGGAAGAAAGATAGAATGCAGATACGGAGATGCAGACGACCTGGAACTCTTGGAAGAAATTAATTTAAGAAATAAAAAGATGATCATTTCAACTATACCAAATGTAGAGACAAATCTCTTGATTATTAAAAGAGCAAAAAAATCTAGCACAAAGACATTAGTAATTGTAGTAGCACATCATATTGATGAAACATTAAAACTCTACGAAGCAGGAGCAAATTACGTATTAATGCCGCACTTGGTGGGCGGGCACTACATGGCAAAACTTATCACAGAATATGACGTAGATTCAAAAAAATACTTTAAGGAAAAAGAAGAGCACATAAAACAATTAAGAAGAAGAAAAGAAATGGATAAGATACAGTCAGAATTTCACAGCAAAATCTAAAACGTAAATCTAAAGAAAGTATTACTACTGAACCCATAAATTTTCTATGAAAAACAAAAGAAAGAATTCCTCAGAAAGCATTGAACAAAACCTTTATATTACTAGATACCAGAATCAAAAGAGAAAAAGAGGAACATGATAGACCTAATCCTATTAACAATACTTTCCTATGCCTGTATGGCTGCCCTTCTCTCAGGAAAAGAAACAGAAAGACTAGAAATACCTAAGCCCCAAGAAAAAAAAATAGTACAAGAAACAAAAGAAAATTATATAGCATCTAAATCCGAAACAGGGAAACCTAATCTAGAAAAATTAGGAGAAGAAGATATTCTCTTTAGCTTGGAAGAGCAAAAAATAATTTCCTTACCAGACCCAAAAGATCCCTCAGAGATTAATATAAGATATGCATTAATTCCCCCATACAGCTATGCATATATTACATGGAATGAAGAAACACATGAACTCATTTACAATATTGAAGAACCTGAACTTAGAGAGGAAGAAGAAAAAATACTCAAGACTTTAGAAAATGGAATAAAGGAATTAATCAACTTAAGTTTCATAGCAGTACAGGATAAAAAAACAATTCTCGTCTACTTAGAAAAAAATATCAGGGTTCTTTTGACAGAGTTAGCAATTGAACTAGACAAAGAAACCTTTCTCAAATATATGTACTATATCTACAGAGACTTCGTAGGCTTGAATGAAATAGAACCATTGATGAACGATTATTATATTGAAGACATTGAATGCAACGGGCTCAACACACCCGTCTATATCGTACATAGAAAATACAGAAATATAAAAACAAATTTAATATTCACAGACATTCACAAGATGAGTTCTTTTGTAGAAAAATTAGCACAAAAATGTGGAAAGTATGTATCCTATGCAGAACCATTGCTCGACGGATCTTTGCCGGATGGATCACGTGCAAATGCAACTTACTCAACAGATATTACCTCTAAGGGACCTTCATTTACTATCAGAAAATTCACTAAATCGCCTTGGGGTCCAATTAAACTCATGCAAAAGGGAACAGCAAGCGCAGAAGTATTTGCCTATTTATGGATGGCAATAGAATTCGAACAGAGTATGATGATCATCGGAGGAACGGGAACGGGAAAAACATCTTTCATTAATGCCATAGCATTCTTCATCCCACCACAGGCAAGGGTAGTAAGCATTGAAGACACAAAAGAACTCATGCTAGAACACGAAAATTGGTTGCCAAGTGTCGCACGTCAGGGAATGGGATTGACAAATCTAGTAGGAGAACGTTACGGAGAAGTTTCTTTGTTTGATCTACTAAAAGAAAGTTTTAGACAGCGTCCAGACTATGTCATCGTTGGTGAAGTAAGAGGTAAGGAAGCATTTGTTTTGTTCCAAGGATTCGCAAGCGGACATCCTGGAATGGCTACCATGCACGCAGAATCCGTCGAAACACTCATTAAAAGGCTGGAAACGCCACCAATTAATCTCTCAGGTTCTCTGATCATGACTTTAGGAGCAGTAGTAGTAATGTCACAAATACGAATAAAAAATAAACTCTTAAGAAAGGTAACAGCTATAGAAGAAGTCATTGATGTCAAAGAACAATTAAGAGGGAGCACAACCAACAAAGTAATATCTTGGGATCCAAGAACAGATCGTTTTATGTTAAACCAAAAAAGCAAGGTATTCCAAACGATTGCAGAGCACTATGGAATGAATCTTGCAGATGTTGCAAAAGAATTTCAAACAAGAGCTAAATTACTGAATGAAATGTACAAAAGAGGGATAGATGCATCAAAGCAAGTGCAAAATATTATTCATGAATATTACAAGGCGCCTGACTTAGTAAAGAAGAGGTTTGGATTATGAGTATTCACATGTTAGAACAAAGCATAGAAACTTTAGTAGAACTAACAGGGAAATATGAAATAATGAAAAAGAAAAATGAAGAAAGAGAATTGAACCGATTAAGAAATCAAATTGCTATTACAACAGCAACAATTAATCATCATCTAAAAAATGTCTGAAATGAATAAATCCGCCAGGAGCATGCTCAATGCAGTCAAGAGATTAAAAAAAACAAGAAACCCTGAAGAAAAAGAACAGCTAAAGCAACACATTGAAGATAAAAACAGGGAGATATTCAATAATGCAGGAATAAAAGAATTAAAGAAAGAAGCAGAACAAGAAGTAAAAAAAATAAGTATACCATCGCCAAAAAGAATACAACAACTTGAACAGGAAACATTCAAAAATTTAACTAAAGAAGAAAAGAAAGAATATCTCAAAGTTTTAGGATTGAAGCCGAGAGAACTAAAGAAATTACTGAAGGAAGAAGAAAAGAAAAAAGAATCAAAGAAGCTAAAAGAAGAAGATTACTCCATTTACGAGCCAAGTAAATATGGAAAGATTGCCAACAAGTATGCAAAAAATCATGCAGACGAATTAGTAAAAAAATATCCTGAACTATTTGAAAGTCTTTTCAACGCTTTTGAACAAGTGGACATCAGCATTCTCTCAAGAACATACATTAGCATGATGATATTTTACAGCATTCTTTCTCTGCCAACATTTCTTGTCGTATTCTTCATACTAAACTTTGCATTCAAATTAGGATTCTTCACTGTCATTCTTATCAGCATCGCTGCAACAATAGCAACAGTACTAGGGTTTTATTTCTATCCGGCAAGTCTGAAAGGACAAAAAAATAAAAAAATAAAGCAAGATCTTCCATTCGCCATTGTACATATGAGTGCAGTAGCTGGATCAGGAGCGCATCCTCTCAGTATCTTTGAACTAATAGCGCAAACAGAAGAATATCCTGAACTAAAAAAAGAAATTAAGAAAATCCTCAACCAAGTGAATCTCTTTGGATATAACTTGACGACAGCATTGAAGAACGTAGCAAGAACAACACCATCGCCGGAATTTAAGGAGCTCCTAAATGGTATGATCTCAACAATAGAAACGGGAGGAGATCTCAAAGCATACTTAAAAGAAAAAGCAGAAGAATCTCTTGACACTTTTAAACTAGACATGAAAAAAAGAACAGAGGCAATTGCCACCTATTCAGAGATATATACAGCAGTACTAATTGCATCACCATTATTGTTAATCATCACACTCGCCATCATTAATTCCATCGGAGGAAGAATCGCAGGACTTAGTGTAACAACAATTGCATGGATCGGCATAGGGGGGATCATGCCTCTTTTGAACATCGCATTCATGGGTTTCCTGACTCTATCGGAAAAATGAATATTGAACTAAAAACTAAACATTACATTGCCATAGGATTTGGTTTCTTGATTCTTCTCATAGATTTCATTTTCTTATTTAATTTCACAGGAGACATAGGAGCAAAGACATGGGTCTTCAATCCTTTGATTGTCATAGCTTTTCTCATCGCACTCCTTCCAATTCTCTTAGATATTATGCAGGACAACAAAGATCAAAAAGAAAAGGAAGCAAAATTTCTGGAGTTGGTAAGAAACATTGTAGAAACAGTGCGCTCTGGTGTAACGATACCCAATGCTATCGTCCAAGTAGCAAGAGTAAATTATGGAACCTTAACACCACACGTGGAAAAACTTTCCAATCAAATCACCTGGGGCTATCCCTTGCATGAAGCATTAACAATTTTTGCAAATGATACAAGAAACAGCGTCATAAAAAGATCCGTTGCTATTGTCATACAAGCTGAACGTTCAGGAGGAGACATGGGTTCTGTCTTGGAGGCAGTCACGCAGTCAGTCTTGGAAATTAAAAAAGTAAGAGAAGAACGAAAGGCAAATGCCTATACACAGACAATACAGGGATACTTAATTTACTTTGTCTTCATTGTAATCATGATTATTCTGCAAGTATATTTAATTCCAAAACTTAGCGAAATAGGGGGAGAACTTTCAGAAGGATTAAGCGGAGCAGGCATTGGAGGTTTAACAGGACTCTCAGGAGGAGCAGGAGCATCTTTAGAACTAGGACCTATTTTCATAGCAACAATTATTATTCAAGGATTATTCGCAGGGCTTATGATAGGAAAATTTGCAGAAGGAGATTTTAAATCAGGAATGAAGCACTCTTTAATCATGGTCATTGGTGGTTATTTAGTGATGAGCACTATTAAAGGAATAGTGGGAGTATAAAGAAAATATTTGTAAAAAGCAAGAGGCAAGATTTATTAACAATAAAAGAAAGAAAAGTTAAATGGATAAAAGAGGAATCGCAGAAGGTATTGACTGGGCAATTGCATTAGGTTTATTTCTTGTCTACGTTACTTTAGTATTTGTCTTCTTCAAGCCAGGAGTAACTTCTTATTATGATCAGGAAACCTTGCTAAATATTGTCCAAGACAATTCATTAAAAAATCTAACATGGGAGATCACAAAAATACCCCTCTTCATAGCACCTCTTGATAGAAGTGCACAAGGACAAAAAACAATTGAATTGAAAGGAACCTATCCACAGGGAGCAGAAAGCTCAAAAATACAAAAAATCATGAATGACAAACAGCAGGATCTTTCAAAAATAGAAATCTTTTATGTAGAACGAGAACAAGGAGATGTAAGACCAAATCCAGATGCTATCGTAGAAGAAGGAGAAAACTCAGAAAGAGAAAGAGTACAAAGAATCAGAGGAACAGAAAATTCAGAAGAAACAAAGGAAAGAGAAAATGGGTTGCAAATGATCCTAACAGAACAAGGAAATATAGCAATACCAGTGTTCTTAGCATGGGAGCAGGAACTATCAAAGAAAACAAAATACCTTCTCATACACGCATCAGAAACACTAAACTTCCAGGAAGCAGAAGCAGAACAAGGAAATATTTTAACAGCATGTGAATGGACAGGAGAAGAAGATTTAACAGATGAGAAGATACAAGAATTAGTAAGTGCAGTAGATTCAGAAAGTATTTGTAAAGTTATTTACGTCGTAGGAGTAGAAGATAAAATCACAGGAGTTTCGTTAGAAAAATTTAATGCCTTATCAGAAGAAGGATACACAGAACTAAAGCGAGAATGGAACTTTCCTGCAACAAAAGATTTTAGAATAGATATTATCAATAAAGAAGGAAACATCCAAGAATATTATCCAAGGGAAGCAATTATTCCTGAAAATATTAACGTCTATGCACGCCTCATTAATGGATTTATCTTAAACGATGAAGGAAACAGAGAGCCAGTCATAATAAGTATAAAAACATGGTAAATAAAAAAGGATATTTGAGGGTTATTGA
>Ga0209541_10008548_pt1 | contig 16849 bp, 20 predicted proteins | sample RifCSPlowO2_01_FD_184027 | JGI IMG/M metagenome (GOLD analysis project Ga0209541, IMG submission 184027) | Groundwater microbial communities from Rifle, Colorado - Rifle CSP2_plank lowO2_0.1 (SPAdes) (version 2) | ecosystem: Environmental > Aquatic > Deep subsurface > Groundwater | place...
GTTTCATTTTTTGAGTTGGAGGAGTTGATGTAGGAAGAGGAGTTGTTACAGGAGGAGGGGTTGGGTTTGTTGGTTCGGGTTGAATTGGAGGAGGAATTATTTCTGTTGCGGTTTCTTTTATTTCTGTGGAAGATTGCTCTGTAATTGGTGTTTGAGGTGTGGTACTGGAATCAAATGGAGGAGGAAGATTTGATTGAGTAGGAGAACAACTGATTACAAATAGGGTTGTTATGGCAAGAAAGAAGATTAAAAGATATTTTTTCATAGGAGAAGGATAGTTTATGTACTTAAAAAGCTTTCTTTTATCGTTATCTCTTTTGTGATTAATTCTTGATAAATATGCCAGGCGGCTTTGCCGCTTTGGAGGAGGGTGTTGATGAAGTTGAAGGCGATATTATGTAACCCATTATGTGCAGGTGATTCAGTAATTATACAGTCTGCTAAATTGGCGATGTTGTGTTCTTTGATACTGTTCATCCACGCTAACGAGAAGGCGTAGGCTTTGGCTTCTTCATCGTGAGCGTTGCCAAGCGTTTTGGTTAAGACGTGGCCAAGTTCGTGACCTAACGTGAGAAGAACGCGAGGAAGAGTGTCGTTTAAGACGAATATTTCGGAGAGGAGGCCTTGTGCGCCACGGTTAATGGAGAGGCCGATTGTTGAGTGATGTGGAGCGATTTTGCGGAATTCTTGTTCGTTGCAGATGCTTATTTTGATGTTTTCAGGAAGAGGGGTGTTGAAGAGGAGGGAGAAGGTTTCTTCGACATAGGGGCGGATTTGTTCTGCATTGCCGACGAAGATGCTATGTTTGCCGGGTTTAAGAAAGCTGTCTGGTTTGAAGTGGTATTCTTGATGGATTTTGGGATGGTGATATTGGGTTTGGTTTTTGCTGTAGGAGTGAAGTTTTGGGGAGTAGCTGTAATTGGATTGTTGTGGCGGTGAGGAGTGGGGAAATAGAGAGGAAAATGAGGTGTAGGAGTGAAATGAGGGAGTTATTTGTGCATAAGTAACGGTTGGTTCAGCAGAGGAATAGGCAACGGCGGAGTGGGCGATGTATTCTAAAGGGGAGGAGTGAGAAGAGTACTGAGGGGAAGAAAATTGAGGGGTACTGATATAGTGAGACATTTGGTACATGGTAGAAGGTAGATGTTTTAGGTAGTTTTAAAGGTTATGGAGGGGAGTGGGACAATTTGAGAGGGGGAAATTTACAAAATGAGAGATGCCAACCATAATCTTTATAAATAGGGTGTTTTCTAGATGTAGTATGGGAAGAATTAAGACGTCGTATTTGAAACGAAAAACAAAAGAGTTATTTAAACTGCATGGGGAGAAGTTCTCTTCAGAGTTTGGACATAATAAAGAGCAGACGAACGCGTATGCAAGTATTGGCAGCAAGAAGCTGCGAAATATTATTGCAGGGTATATGACGCGGTTGAAGCAGAAAGAGCAGTAGATTTTGTATTATCTTTCGTTTAGGGTATTATTTTGTTTAATGTTTTTAATTCGTGTTCTTTTAGATTATGACTTTTTCTACGTCATCTCAAACATAATTCTTATATAGTTAGGTTATTTCTTAGGATTAGATAAAAGAGGTAGAGAGATGTTGCATTTAAAGCAGGATATTAAAGATTTGAAGCGCTTAGAACAGATAGTTGTTATTTTCTTTGAAGAGGGGTTGGGATATTATGTTACGCAGTCAAAGCTTGAAGGGTATTTGCCGTTTCTGAAGCGGATGTGGATGAGCGGGTCAAAACAGAAAGATGGAGAAGCGCAGGCGAAACGGTTGCGGAGAGCGTTTGAGCGCTGCGGGCCGACGTTTGTGAAGCTTGGGCAATTGTTGTCATTACGGCCGGATTTAGTGCCAATGGAGTTTGCGGTGGAATTTGAGAAGCTACAGGATAGTGTGGAAACGGTGCCGTTTGTAGAGGTGAAACAGATTGTTGAAGAGGAGTTAGGAAATTCTATTCCTACATTATTTGCACAGTTTTCAGAAAAACCAATTGCGGCGGCGTCAATGGCGCAGGTGCATAAAGCGAAGCTTCATAGTGGTGAGGTTGTGGCGGTGAAGGTGCAGCGGCCAAGAATACGAGAAATTATTGATACTGATTTAGATATTTTATTTTTTATGGCGTCGCAGATGGAGAAGCATAGCACGTTTTTACATCATTATCGACCAGTGGAGATAGTAAAAGAATTTGCATTATGGACGAGAAAAGAGTTGAATTTTTTAGTGGAAGCGCAAAATGCGGTGCGATTGAAAGAGGAGTTGAAATTGGAGAAAAAAGTGACGGCACCAGAGATATATCACAAATATTGTTCGAAACGTGTGTTAACAATGGAATATATTGAGGGAGTGAAGTTAGGGGATGTTGAAGGATTGAAAAGATTACATATTTCACATGAGAAGATTGTGATGACGTATTTTATGACGATTTTACATCAAGCGTTGATTTGCGGGTTTTTTCATGCAGATCCGCATCCGGCAAATATTTTTGTGCAGAAGACGGGGAAATTAGTGTTTCTGGATTGCGGGATTATGGGAGAATTATCTGTAGAAGATAGGCATGCGGTGACACGATTTATTTTATCAGTTCCTGAGAAGAATTCAGAGAAGAGTTTGCAATGTATCTTAGCACTTGCACGAGATGTTGAGAATGCAGATTTGATATCATTTAAAGAAGAGGCATTGCCGATACTGCAAGAGGTGTATACTAATGCAATTGGACAGAAGAGTATTGGACGCGCGGTGTATCAAATTATTAGTAAAGGAGCGAGGTATGATGTGCATTTTGATCCAAGCCATGTATTGATGGCGAAGGCGATTTATCAAGCGGAGGGATTAGGGTTGAAGTTGAATCCGAAGTTTAAAGTGTCTGAGGGTATGCATGTATTTACAGAGAAGTATTTGAATGAGTATTATAAACCGACGGCGCTTGCGAAACGGACATTGAAAGCGTTATGGAGCCATAAAGATTTGATGTTAGAGCTGCCGGATCATATCAATACGTTTCTTGATCAAATGGAGCGAAAAGCAGGGGAACGAGAGCAGCAGGGGAGAGGGGTGGATGCACAGTTGTTGCGAGTGGAATGGCAATTGGAACAGAGCAATAGATTAATGCACTTAGGGACGGTTGTTATATTATTAATTACGTCGGCGTTTTTGTTGTTGTATTTTGAGGGGGCACGATTGCTGTTTGGCGTGCCGTTAAGTTTATATTTATTTGTGTCTGCCTTGTGTTTTATTATGTATTTGTTATTTACGCATAAGAGTGCGAATAGAGAAGAGCGGCATCATTTGTAGCGAAGGACATAAATAATTACATATTTGTTATGTCCTTCGGAACACACAGTGAAGCAACGACTTCACTGGTGAACTGAATAGTTAAATAATGAATTGTCTATACTAAATAATAAATTAAAATGTGAAAAATTAAAAAGGTGAAATCATGAAAGATGCGGTGAAAAAAGCGATACAAACAGGATATGGACTTGGCTTATTGAGTATTGAGCAGGGGAAAAAGATTGCAGGAAAAGTACGTGCAGAGTTGAATTTGAATGATGAGGAAGCAAAGAAGTTGGCAACAGAACTTGTGCGTAGTTCGAAGAAAGCAAGTGAGGAAGTTGTGAAGTCGACAAGCAAACATTTTGAAAAAGCGGTGATGAAGAGCGGGCTTGTGAGTAAACATGAGTGGGTTATGGCAAAAGGGGTGTTACAACGACGATTGAAACAGAAGATAGCGGGGTTGAAACCGCAGAAGAAAAAAAGTGTGTTTCATCATGTGAAGAAAGCGTGGAAGAAGAAGTAGATTTATTTTATTATTACTTTTTAATAGTAAAATTTATAAATAAGAGTGGTTTTGGGAAGAGAATGAGAGTTCTACCTGCGATTACGAGTATTACCAGTATTGTTCTTTCTCTAAGTGCGTGTACCAGAGATGAAAAACCGTTTGATTGCGCCTATGAATTGATGATTCCTGCAAACTGTTGCGATAAATATTATGCGCAATACGATTACGAGGCGCCACAAGGTTTTACGTATTTTGCTTGTCGTGATACGCCCCGCAGTCAAGAGGGTATGACACATGTCTATGAACGAGCAATTGATGATACTTCTGCGAATGCTTGGGAAAGGGTATATATTCTTGATTCAGCGGGATGGAAGATTTGGGCTGAGGGAAAGCCAACTATTTGGAGTGCGGGGCATAAATAGAGAATGAGATTTACATTACTTTCCTATAATATTGAGCGAGGGTTTCATAGTCGAGAACATGTTCTAGAAGAAAAACGATTACTGGCGGCCAAGCGCGTGGTTGCAGAGGTGAAGCCGGATATTGTCGCGCTGACTGAAGCGTGTTATGGACGAAAAAATGCGCAAGGGATTCTGATGGATTATAAAGCGTTGTTTGGTTTTGAGTATGGGATGTTTGGTGGATTTAATATATTTGGACCAAATAAAAGTGATGAGGGTGGGAACTGTTTGTTGTCAAATTTTCCAATGCAGGCAGAAGCGGTGACACTTGCGTATAAAGGAGCGGTACGTGGACGAATTCAATTGGATGAATTGGAAGATAAAGTATTGATGATTGATGTTGTGCATCCGTCCTATTCGGTTGCGGATGCGGATAAAATTTCGACGTTACGACCGTTAGTTGAGAGTCGCTGTGAGCCGTATATTCTGACGGGAGATTTTAATACGGTGCATCCGGATGATAGATATGATTGGGATGCGGTGCGAGCAGGACTTATGAAATTTAATGCAGAAAAAGCGGATAGCGTCGTTAAGAATTGGCAGTATCCAGAGTTAGTGCCGTGGTTATTTGGACAAGGATTAGCAGATGCGTTTGCGGTTAGTCGACGAGAGGCAACAGTGCCAACGCCGTATGGGTCGGATCATTGGCCAGCAGGTGTACGTATGGATTTCTTTTTTCATTCGCAAGGTATTCGGGTTGTTGATGCGTATGTGTTGAAGAATAAGGATACGGAAATTGCGTCAGACCATTATCCGATTGTGGGTGTGTTTGAGGTTTAAAATATTTTTCGTGCGGTTACTAACGCCCGTTCGATGTCTTCTTGTTCTAGATTCAGATATGCATTATGCGCGCCAAGAAGATCAATAAATTCGCTGAGTGTGACGCCTGCTAATTTTGCCCCAAGGCCGATGCTTACTTTTTTTTGTTTATATAAGTCTACGGCTTTTTCTTTTTTTCCCGCTTCGACTAAGGTGCGAACTATTTCTGATCTATTTTCGTGGAGTACTTTTTCAAATAAAATTAAAGAGTCCTCGTCTAAACGTGCTGATACTGTTTCCATATTATTGTACCTCCTTCTTAAAATAGTCAATGAGTTTTGGCGAATATCGCCCTATTTTTTGTAATTGGCTTATTTTTTCTAATGTTTTTTCTTTGGTTATTACTTTTTTTTCATATAAGCGTACCAAAGCGCCTAATGCACACGTAAACGGTACTTCTTGAAGCTTACATAATTTAATCAATTCTCCATCATCGGTTAAGATAGCTTTATGTTTTGAGGAATCGAAAAGCACATATGCTGCCGCTTCTCCTTTGTCTAGGCGGAATTGGGACATGATTATACGTATATTTTTTTCTTCCACTTTAGTTACGTTTATCTTTCCTTGAGTAATCAACTTATGGATAAGTAAAGCATAATAGGATTCAGGGTAAAAGAGTGATTCTTCTTTGACTTGGGAAGGGATTTCTATTGGCGGACTTATCATAATAAATTGTTCCAAGCACCCAATTTTAGCTAAGAGAACTAAAGTGGAAGTGTTTGAAACTATCATTTACGTTTGTACACAATTGTATATATTTAAATCTTTTGGAAGTTTTTTGAATGATTAGTGTAACTTATCTTTTTACGCTCCACCTCTAACTAAATAGATTGTCACTAAATAGTAACAAATAAATCGAAAGATTTATAAATAGGGGGTTCTTTATCACTCTAACTGGTTGCTTAGATGATGATTTACTAAGCATGTTTGATATTGGTACCATGATTGACACACTTAAAAGAGGAACGGCACCTATTGAGGCTATTAAAGATCTCACAGAAATTTGTCTAGATCTAGCAGCGAATGCATCCGCAGATTTTGACCCGCAGCAAACTCTATCTTTTCCGGTGGAAAATTCTTATACACCGCCTGGACAACTTAAATTAAAAGTTTTTACAAACCTTAAACCAGAAACGTATACAGATGGCAAATTTAATGTTGCGGACTTTAGGTTTCGATTTACAAAAGAAGGGGAAAATTTGTATGCGATCTTGTCAGGAGATGGCGGATGGATTACGGTGAGTTTACATGGCCCCCATTCTTATTCTTCGCAATTTATGGAGTATTGTGGACAGGCACTTTTTTCAACGCCGAATTTTGCTAAAGATTTGATGGATGTGTATGTCAAGAATAATAATGGTATTTGTTTGAAGAATACTCAATCAACAAGCAATTCTCTGGATGTACTGCTTTCTTGCGGAATTCCTGAAGAAGCACTTACATCTAATCAAGATTTATGGAGTGTTCTTACGAATGCTGAGCAGAACATGATTCCGAGTGCGAACAAATCATGGTATGTCAAAGATAAATCGGGAGAAGAATGGGTATTAAAGTTATATGACAAAGCGGTTGCGGGAAATAAGCATAAAGCGGTATTTGCCGCAGCAGCTAATTATTATCTTGCTGCACACTTTAATTTTATTGCCCCGGGAAAAGAACCAGCACCATTAGAATCAGATCAATATTATATGGTTCTGCAAAAGCGCATCCCCGATGAATTTAAAAGAAATATGCCTCTTGAGTACTGGATATCGACATTAGCTGTTTTTCATACAGAAGCGGCAAAGATTCTTGCAGATAATGACGTGGCGATTTTGGAGAAAACGCCTCTTCAAGATGTTGATTTCTATCGAGAACAGCAGGGAAAGACAGGGAAAGTTATTCCTCTTGATGAGAAAAAATTAAAAGAGAGTATTGATTATCTTGCTCAACAAAGAGAACAAAGTGGACAAACATTAATTCATCGTGATTTCAAAGCAGATAATCAGTTTGGACCTTTTATGATTGATTTAGATAATTGCGCATTAGGCAATCCAGGAATGGATTTAGCGATGCTCTTTGCCCAATATCAAGTTCCAAAGCAACGTTGGGAACATTATTTGGGGATGTATGCAGATGTCAACGGATTCAAGGGCAGTCGTGAATCGGAAATTAAAGAATTGCAAGAAGCAACAACTCACGCAGGATATTATGTTACAACGAAAGAAATTTTGGGGTCTTATGGACGGAAAATGACTCTGCCAACGGCCGCCAATAATCTTCGTCTTCTTCACGCCAGAGATAAATATTTATCAGCTGCTTAAACTGACGATTCTTGAGGCAATATGGAGAAATCTTTTGGAGAGGAAATAGACTAATATCGGGATCAAAGTATTTCCCTCTTTTAATTTTTTTTTGAGATTGAATTCTTGAAGGTAGATTCTTTGTTCATTCCAAATTGTATTAGAAAATTGTTCCTCTTTCTTAAGATAGGCTTTGTACAATGCTTCAAAGTTAATTATTAATTTTGCAACATATTTTTTTTCTTTTGGTTTAGTTTTTATAATCTCTTCTAGTAGTTCAAGCTGTTCTGCGGCGACTTTTTCTAATTGTGTCACTACATCATAATATTCATATGACTTTTCTTTGCCAAAATTACGTATATGAATCATACGTAGGCAGTGATCGCGCATTTTACGTATGTTAAATCGTACTAATGTTTGAGCATTGTTCAGATCTGTTTTTTCCCAATTCATTTCTATCTCTTTAAGAAAAGTATTGTTTGTCTGAAATAATTTGATAATTAAATGTTCTATCTCTGTTTCATCCGAATGTAAAAATGCTTTTATGCGTATTTTTTTTTCGGTTTGTTCTACTAATTCCAAGCCCGTAAATGTATTGATGACTTTATTGATCTCTTGCAGGGGGGGCTGGATTTGGGTGTAAATGATTATTTCATTATACCCTGCTTTGTACATTGAGGCGATAAGACTTCTTAAATACGAAAAGTTATCTATCTTTTTAAGATGGAGTTCTTTGGTCTTTGGTTTATAACTCTCTTTGCCTTGGATTACAAGGTTTGGTCCGTCTTCTACTAATTCAATTTCTTCTCCGGCGGTCAGATTGTAGGTTTTTGTCCATTGGTGAGGAAGGGAGATGGTAAGTGCCCCAGATCCTTGTTGGACGATTTTTCGGCGCATATTGGTCAAAATGCACTTTATTATTTAAATCTTTCTTTATTTTTATATAAGTTATATAAGTTATATAAGAAATATTTAAATTGAATAATAGTTGTTATTGTTAAGTAACAAACAAATTAAAATTAAGAGGTCAACATAAAAATGATACATCAAACAGATAATAGGGATAATATAAAAGCAAGAGATATACTTTGTGAGAACGTGTTGAACTATTTTAGGGTTGATGCTGCTAAAGGTTCCATGGGAGAATACATCGCGCAAGGAGAAGAAGGCGAAGGAGATATTCTTTTTGCAACTGCTAGGGTTGGAAGTTCTGTGTCGAATGGTTCTCCTTTAGCAAGTTATGTTCGTTTATTGCCTATTCTTGTTCATAACCGAGGAAGTGAACTACGTATTCAGGCTTCGCCAGATACAGTACAGGTCGTCTACGGGCAGACTTTTTGTGGGGATAATTATGTTCCAAAAGATGATATTGTCTTAGAAATAAAGCTTTTTGAACCAAAAAATGCGGGCAAGGTCAGTCGAGAATTGGTAGACGAAGGCGAAAGACTTGGCCGAAATGTTCTTGCGGCGTATGTCTTAGGCTGGGCTGAATGTAAACAGAAGGAGTATGGAATTCATCCTGATGATGAGATTGGCCGTGCTATTGGCACTTTTGTAAGAGATACTGTAAAACCAACCGAGCGCGATATTATTGCGGGGTATCGGCAGCTCTTTGGTAAAGATTATATGAGAAAGGAGGTGATTTAAAATGAGTATTTCAAATTATCTAACTAAAGGAGAACTTTTTATAGGAGCTTTATCGATGGGAATGGGTCTTGGAATCCTTGCTGCCGGTCTTTATGTTGGTTTAAATCAACAGAATATAATGCCAGAAGTGGTGCAAAAAGCAAGAACAGAAGCGGCTACACAATGCGAGTATAAGAGAAGACAACAAGAAGAATTGTGTGATGCGCGAGTGCAGACAACCAAAAATGAAGTGGGATCAGAATATATGACTCGAGAACGCGATGTTAACACAAGATGTGCTGCACAAGTGAAAACGCTTGAAGACAAATTGGCTTCTCAATGTGCGGCAATGCTGGTTGAAACACCGCAAGACGCAACACTTTCAACAGCAGAAAATAATCAAAAAGAGCAAAATGTTCCAGAAACAGTTAAAAAATTACCTCCACTAAAAAAAGAATTACTCTTTTTGGAGAGATTACTGAATAGCGGTTATGAACAGAATCCATGTGGAGATTATACTCCGAGCGACCATAATAAGAGTGGATGTATTAACGCTGGAGGTGATTCTATTACCTTGATATATAATTGTCCAAAAAGTATATCGGCAATAAAATCATTAAAATTAAAAGATAGTGAAGAAGATATAGGCAAATGTGATTATTCTTATATCAAAATCTCTTGTCCTAAAAAGAACGATCGTTTTAGTTGTGAAGATAACACGTTGCAGAGTGGTATTATATTTAAACTATCAAAAGAACAGTATACCCCAGCAAAACAGCTATCTCGAGAACATATTATACCAGAATATTATGATAATAAAGACTATTTTACAGAATACAGAACATTATCTTTTGTATGCGGACGCGAGGGGATTTCTACATTGTCAATTTTTGAGAGGAATAGAAATTTAAGTTTAGAGTATGATTTCGCTACTTTACCTTCTGCTGATGCCAGAAAATATCAACATACATTCGATCAGCAGTTGAGTACATTATATACTAAGACAAAACAAGAAGTTGATCTAAATAATTAAAGGAAAGATTCTTTTTTTTACTCTTCTACTTTTTTTATCTTCGCAATAAAGAATCCCTCAGTATCGTTATCTTGGGGCCAGATACGTAATGTATTTTTTATTCTAGGATCGTATTTTTCACCGTTGAATTCTAAAATAGGAGGAGAGGTTTTTAGACCAGGTAATTTGACTTTGAGAAGTTCGGCGTTGGGAAATGTGTTGAGAAGGTAGTTGATGACGCCTTCGTTTTCTTCTGGTTCGACTGAACAAGTGGAGTAGACCATTTCGCCGCCGGGGCGGAGGTTTTCGAATGCTCTGTGGGCGAGTTCTTTTTGTTGTTTGGCAAGTTTAGTTATCATGCCGGCGTTCCAGATGTGGATGGTTTTTAATGATTTACGAATGGTGCCGGTGCCAGAGCAAGGGGCGTCAACTAAGATTTTATCGAATTGGAATTGGTAGAAACGTTTGCCGTGCATTAAAGAGATTAAAGTGTTGGTTAAGCCGCTGCGTTGGAGATTGATACCTAATGATTGCAGACGTTGGCCTTTGTAGTCATTGGCGACGATTAGACCGGTGTTTTGCATCATGGCACCCATTTGGGTTGTTTTCGAACCAGGAGCGGCACAGAGGTCGAGGACGAGGTCGTGGGGTTGCGGTTGTAACACTAAAGGAGGAATCATGGAGGCGGCTTCTTGGACGTAAATTTGGCCGAGATGATGTTCGAATAGATTGCCAACATCTCGACGTTCTGTGTGAGATATCCAGAATCCTTCTTTACACCAAGGAATGGGTTCGAGTTGCCAACCTTTGGCTTCGATTGAGGCTTTTATTTCTTTAACGGAACCGCGAACGGTGTTGATGCGGATACTGCGACGGAGGAAGGAGAGGGAATATTTTTTGAATTGTTCGAAATCGGTGAGTTTGGAATAGCGTTCGATGAAGATTGGTTTGAATACAATTGTTTCGGTTGTGGGGATTTGTTCGGGTTCTTGTGACATTTAGTCTGTTATTTAGAGTATATTTAAATGGGTTGTGGTTGAGAAAAGAACTTTGCCTCGTATTATATTTTTGCTGGTTTTGCCATATTCCAATACACTTCAAAAATTATCTTTATCGCTTGTGAAACCTCTTTATTTTTGATTATAATTCCAACCAAATCTCCTTTTACCGTATAAAGTGCAACTCTTTCGCCAAAAATAAAAATCATACAGGGAAAATCTTTAAGACTTTCAAGAAATCTCAATTCTGTTATTTTTTTGTAATCTTTTTCGTGAAACCTTGGCTCGTCAAACTTTTCAATGATGATTTTTGCAGGAATTTTATTAATTAATCTTATATTTGCAGCATGTTCAGGCAAATGCTTCAAAATCTCTACTGATTTTGAATAAGAACCAAAATAATAAATTTGTTGTTTTTCTCTAAAAACTTCTGCTAAAATTGTTGAAATTCCTTTAAATCCTTCGTAAATCTCAACGCTTGAAGATTCTTTTAATTGTTTTTTCAATCCTTCAAGTTCTGGTAAGGCAGAAATAATGAGTTTCTTCTTTTCTTCCATATCATTAATGAGTTTTTTTGGTTCTGTTGCTTCAAAAAAAGTTACATGTCCTTTTATTATTTTAGAAACTAATCCTTTTGAGAAAAGATAGTTCAAAGTATTATAGATAGTTGTTCTGGGGAGATTTATTTTTTTTGCGATTTTTTGAAGATTTATTGAACCTAGGGGTAAAAGTGCTAGATACACTTCAATTTCCTTATTTGTTAAACCATACTCTTTCAATGCTAATTCTGTATTTTTAGCCATAGTTCCTATTATTTAATCGCAATATATAAATCTTTCTACTTGTCATCCATTTTGGTGGACACTTATTAATATATTCATTCAACTTAACCGATTTAAGAGGCAAAATGACATTAGAAAATAAATTACAAACAATTGAAAGAGAAGCAGAAAAGCCCGAACAGTTTTCACTTAGAGATAAAATGAAGCATGGAGTTATAAATTGGGCTATCGATACAAGTGCAAAAACTGGAGCTTATGCTCCTCTAATGGGGGCAATGGAAGCGTATAATGGACTTGACTTTGATCAAATTTTACAATCTAGAGCAAGTGCTGCTTTAATCGATGTGGGTCTAGCAAGAGCATACATTAAAACCGCAGACTATTTAGGAAAAAAGTTTGATGTCGATATAAAAGATTCAAGTCCAAAAGCGTGGGCATTAGATGCTTTGGCTATGATTGGAACTCATGCACCAGTTTATGCAGGAATACTTGCGGCAGCAGGAGCAGATGCCAAACAGATAGGATATGCTTCTTTACTGGGTGCAGCCATTGGTCTTTCAACTTCAAAACCATTCAGAAAATACATTCTTGCACCATGGAGAACGTATTGTGGATATAAAAAATAACCCTCATTTATCATACCGTTTAAAGAAATCTGCTTCTACAAAGTGCAAATTATCCTTCTGTGGTATGCTTTGGGCAGGACCGAAGCCTTTCTTAAAATAAACATCTGTACGCGTCGTCCCAAGATGATTTCCAATATAGGTTTCTTCGGCGATGTCCCAGCTAAAATCGTGGTCTAAATCTGTGAGCAGTGTATAGGCTAGACCTGATTTGTAGCTTTCATCCACGCGGAGTACTTGCTGGTAGGTCGGTTGTGGTAATCGGGAGTCAGGAGGGGTTGGTTCGAATGCTCTTGCTATAAATACTCCGGCTACAACTGCTCCCGTGATTAATCCATATATGCCCAGAGGATTTGTTATATCACGAAAGTTTTTACGTCTTATCTCTTGTTCATATCTCTCATATTGTTCTTGTTGATATTGTTCATATTGTTCATATTGTTTATCATCCATATTTATCACCTTATTTTGAGTTTATTGTTTTTTATTAAGTAGTTATTATTTGTTATTTCTTAGTAGTACTATAATCGAAGATATATTTAAATACTAGGTTCCCCCTAAGGGTACCTATGGTTGTACTTGACACTGAATTATTACAGGAGATTGGTTTAACGTTTGCAGAGCAGAGGGTGTATTTGGCGTTGCTTGAGAAAGGTAATGCGACACGAGGGGATATTGTGAAGCTGTCTGGTGTGACGGGTTCAAAAGTATATGAATTATTGGATAAATTGCAGGGGAAAGGTCTTGTTTCGATTTATATGCAAAATAAAGTTAAGCATTTTAAGGTTACAAATCCGTTACAGTTGGTGCGATATGTTGAGCATAAAAAAGAAAAAATGGAGAGGTTAGAGAAGCAGACAAAGCAATTGATACCGGGTTTATTGCAGCTGTATAATTCGTCGCTTGAAGAACAGGAAGTGGAGCTTGTGAGTGGGTTACAGGGGTTGGAGGTGTTGTTTCGCGAGCAGATAGAATTGCTTGGGCGAGGTGAGGTCTGTTATGTGATTGGAGGAACGCGGGGGAGTAATGAGCAAGCGGTGCAGGCGTTTTTTGAGAAAATTCATCTGCTGCGCGAACAGAAGAAAATTATAACAAAGATGCTCTTTAATGTTCGGCAGAGAGAAGAGACGTTACGGTTATATTCTTCGAAGAAGTATCCGCATACGACTACACGATTTATTACGCATACGTCGCCTGTGGCAATTAATATATTTAAAGATCGAACGATTATCATCATATTTGGCAATAAGATTAGCGCGATTGCGATTACTTCAGTAGATGTTGCCCAGAGTTTTAAAGAGTATTTTATGTTGTTGTGGGGGATGGGAAAACCGTAAATCAAAGAAATGTTTATAAAAGAGAAAAAGATACATTCTATATGTTAACCAAACAGAAGATTATTACCGCACTTGAAGAGCATAAAGCAGAGATTAGATCGTTTGGGGTTACGAAGTTAACATTATTTGGTTCGTATGCGCGAGGCGAGGCGACAGCTAAGAGTGATATTGATTTTTTAGTGGAATTTAAGAAAGGACGAGGATTGTTTGCTGATTTTTCGGGGTTACTTAATCTTTTAGAGGATTTATTTCATAAAAAAATAGATCTAGGAGAACCTACATTAATACGATCAGAGTTTAAAGAAAGCATTTTAGGAGGAGAGAAGATTGAAGCGAGAATCTAGTGCTTATCTGAGGGACATTTTAGTTTCTATTTCTAGAATTAAAAGTTATACTGAAGATTTGAGTAAAGAAGAATATGAGAAAAAACAACTTATTGTTGATGGTACATTGAGAAATTTAGAAATAATCGGAGAAGCGGTCTCACAATTACCTGCGGAATTTAAAGAACGATACCCACAAGTGCCTTGGCAAGACATTAAAAATTTTAGAAATGTAGTTGCACATCATTATTTTATGCTTAATGCGGATAGAATTTGGGATATTATCACAAATAGGTTAGATTCACTGGAAAAGCAAGTTAAGGGTATATTAAAAGAGTTATAGAATTATCAAAAAAGAGGTGTAAATATGGCAATTAATGTAGCAATTAATGGTTTTGGGAGAATTGGGCGGATGGTGCTTCGCGCGGGATGGTCTGATAAGAAGATTAATATCGTTGCAGTGAATGATTTAACGGATACAAAGACGCTTGCGCATCTGTTACAATATGATTCGGTGCATGGGCGATTTGAGGAAGTTGTAACTTATGATTCTGAACATATCATTATTGGCAAGAAGAAGGTGCGAGTACTTGCGGAGAAAGATCCAACGAAGTTGCCATGGAAGAAGTTGAAAATTGATGTTGTTGTTGAAAGTACAGGGCGATTTACCAAACCACAGGATGCGGCGCTGCATTTGAGCGGGGGGGCGAGAAAAGTATTGGTATCTGCGCCGTGCAAGTGTGAAGAGAATGTGTGTCCTATTGATACGACGACGTTAGTGTATGGGGTGAATGAGAAAACGTATGATAGGAAGCGACATCATGTTATTTCAAATGCGTCGTGTACTACTAATTGTGTGGCGCCGGTGTTAAAAGTGCTGCAAGATCATATTGGTATCAAACGATGTTTTTTTACAACGGTGCATGCATTTACCGCTGACCAAAATATTGTGGATGGACCACATAAAGATTTACGACGAGGGAGGACGGCGGGATTGAATATTGTGCCAACGTCGTCTGGTGCTGATATTGCGACGATTGAAGCGATTCCAGCACTGCGAGGAAGAATTAGAGGATTTGCGCTGCGGGTGCCGGTTGCGGATGGGAGTATTACGGATTTTACCATTGAGATGGACAAAGATGTGACACCTGAGGAGATTAATGCGTTATTCAAACGCGAGGCGGCAGGAAAATATAAACAAGTGATTGAATATTCGGAAGGGGATCTTGTTTCTTCTGATATTATCCATAATTCGCATTCGGCTATCTTTGATTCGAAATTGACAAAAGTCGTCGATAAACGAGTATTGAAGATTGTGGCATGGTATGATAATGAGTGGGGATATAGCAACCGGATGATTGATGTGATAAAATTTATTGCATGAAGAATAGGAAATAATTGTTAAAAAAAATTTGTTTTTTTAATTTTTTATTATTTTTTTGAAAATGTTAAAATCCGAAACATTTATATTCTCAAAAGGTTTCTCTTTTAATAGGATTGGTGTTTATCGACGAGAAGATTTTCATCAATCAAAATTGAAAAAGATTTGAAAATCAAAGAAATGTTTTTCATATTCAATCAAAAAATGAGGTGAGGATTCATGGCAAAGAAAAAAGCAGCTAAGAAGAAATAAGATTATAGATGGTAGTTATAGGGCAACTTATGACTACCAGCGTTTTTAATTTTTTTTAAGAGGTTTAGTGTTTCTAAGTGTTAAAATTGAAAGAAAATGTGTGATTTACCTCCATTTGGGCAATTATTTAGTATATAATTGGGAAAGTGGTTGAGTTGTGTTTTTTGGAGGGATTTGTTCAGAAATGACTTTACCATTGCGTACGAGTACACGATAGGCATGGGCATCTTTTTTAGAAGTAAGAATACTATATGTGTCACCGATTATGGTGATGGCACAATTATTATCTACGGCGAGGCCTAGACCTCGTTTCTTTGCGATCATTTTTTCAAAGTGTTTTTTACGAGGAATTCCAAGAGTTTGGTCATTATAATGAGGACAAAAGATACCTTTTTGTAGGTTAAGACCTTTGACGTTGAGGTATTTCCATTTTTTAGGGTTATAAAATGACATGGAGTCGCTATGGCCGGAGGTAAACCAGCAGATTGCACCGGCGCTGATGCCGCAGAGAACAGTTCCGTTGCGCCAGGCGGCTTTGAGAAGGGTGTTAATACCCAAATGGTGCCACAGGCGCATCATTTTTAATGTGTTTCCTCCTCCTACATAAATTATATCTGCTTTTTCTATTTTTTGAGCGGTTTCTTTGAATGAGAAAGGTTTGTTTAATAAGTAGAGGACGTTAGTTGTGCAGCCGAGTTGTTTGTAATATTTTTGGATTGATTCTGCGTACTGTTGGTTGTCGGAACTTGCAGTGGGGATGAATAAAAAATGAGGGTGAGATTTGTTTGTGAGTCGAATGATAGCACGATCAATTGAGAGGGTGCTTTTTGTGCGAATATCGCCGCCGCCGATGGCGACGATTTTAGGAATGATGTTTGACATAATTATTTTTGGTCTATACTCTTTTTCTTTAGAGAGCAATACGTTATTCAAAATATAATCTTCTAATACCTCTTATTTTTTTGAGGCGTTTGATCATTTCAAGAAGCTGGGGGAGGTCTTTGGGAATGACGGCAAAAGAACATTCGGCACGATCAGAGCCTAGAAGTTTGGCTTTTGCCTCTTTGACTTCAAAGCCGGCGGAGGCAATGGTGTGCAAGAGGTCGGCGAGAAGGCCGCTACGTTCATCGGCGTCAATGGAGAAACGAATTTTTTTATTAAATGTTTC
>Ga0209541_10008549_pt1 | contig 16847 bp, 14 predicted proteins | sample RifCSPlowO2_01_FD_184027 | JGI IMG/M metagenome (GOLD analysis project Ga0209541, IMG submission 184027) | Groundwater microbial communities from Rifle, Colorado - Rifle CSP2_plank lowO2_0.1 (SPAdes) (version 2) | ecosystem: Environmental > Aquatic > Deep subsurface > Groundwater | place...
AGAGAAGGTAAAAATTAAAAACAGTAACCAAATTCTTTTGACCAAACTAAGCATTTAATCATTTTAAGACAAATTCTCTTGTTTGACAATAAGAAAATACAGTGTTAAAACCATATGGCGACCGCCGTTAATAAAATCAATATTTTAATCTCCAACAATTCCATAGTTTTTGCCAAGGATCTCAAGGTCGCTTATGTCTACTGCTCCGTCTAGATTAAAGTCTGCAAAACTTGCTTGTCCTGTTGCTGGTTGGTTGAAATGAGTTGCCAGAACGTAAAGATCAGCAGAGTCAACCTTATTGTAACTTCCGGAGTTAACTGTAAATCCGTCGCTGTCTCCGGAAAGGAGTGGTTTGTTATCCCTTTGGGAAATAAGTTCTCCGCAAGCCGTATTGCTTACAACTGTGCAATCAAGAGTCTGAGATTGGGTTAGCATTAGATTATTGAATAGTCTCCCTAAACTGATCTTACTTTTAACAAAGACGCTGTAAGCTTTACTCTGAGAGATGTTGAATGAAGCTTCGCTTGCAGTTTGAAAATAGTTACCGTTTCTCACCAGATCAGCATTTGCAACTGCAACTGATGATGTTCCATCTCGCAGTTCAATTTTGACATCCGACGAAGGAATGTTAGTCACTGTTAAGAAAATATTCGGAAGAAGAATTTTAAACCTTAATTTAACAATGATTTGACTTGTGGTTGGTGTGGGAGTTTGAGTTAGTGTAGGAATTACAGAACCAGTAGGTGGTGGAACATTAGTCGTTGGTCCATTGATATACATTTCAATATTGGTATAGTTTGAATCTAGGGCGTAACCAGCACTGTCATTCTGATTGAGATTTAAACCCCTTTGTTGTTCCCAAACATTAGGCATGCCGTCATGATCATCATCAGCACAGGGAGTGCCTGCTGCTAAAGTTGGCCAGCCGCCGACGTCAGCAGGAGAGGAAATGTAACCGGATCCATTGTGGCCACGAGTACCATCTCGCACACTCTGAATAACTCGGATGTCAACTGCATCACGTCGGATAAACCAATTGCCATTACAGTCAAGCCCTTGGTATGCTCCTACTTTATTGAGTACCTCTTCGTATGCAACCTGCGGTGATGTTGTGGTGATAGGAGGTGCATTAAATCGTGTATTCACTTGATTTACAGCAGTATTAAGCTTTTGTATACCATCAAGAAAATTACCCTCTACATAATAGCCTGCAGCAGGTCCTTTCACTCCACCATCTTGAATGTAGACAAAATTCGAAGCAGTATTCGGTCCTCGTTTTATATAGTTTTTGACATAGTTTGCATGGGTGCCGTTCTTCACAACTGAACCAAGACCGCCCGGGTTATAAATAAGATTATTTACCATGTCCACAGGTCCAACACTGGCACTGACTTGCGGTAAACGTTGAGTATGATGTGCAATCAAATTATGGTGGACGCTGAAATAGCCACCGCCATCTTCACCGAAACTTGGTCCTTTAAAACCTGGAGGCAAGCTCTCAGATGCAATATTCCATTGATAGGAAACACGGTTGGTTGCAAGCCAAGTAATTGTGAGCTCATCCCCTGACCAGCTGAAGGAATTGTGGTCAATCACCACGTTATATACTGTATTATTGGGATTATTTATTGATAAGGCGCGGGAATTCGTTTCTTTGGTTCCTGGACGTGAACGAATGTAACGGATAATGATTTCAGGAGCTCGCACCCGTATATGCACTGTTGAAGCTGAATTAGCTGCTTTTAAAGTGATACCGCCACCGGGAGCTGTTTGTCCGGCGATGGTAAGGTAAGGATTGACAATATCAATATCTGAATTGAGGGTAATCGTTCCGGCGACCCGAAAGATACAGATACGCGGATCAATAGCATCAATGCAAGCCCTAAGGCTACCTGTTCCGGAATCGTTAAGATTGGTCACTTCAATCACCTTTCCGCCTCTGCCGCCTATGGTTTGGGAACCAAATCCTTCAGCCCCCGGAAAGGCAGGTACTGCCGCAGAAACCTGGGAAGAAGCTCTTTCTAAAAACCTATTGCGGGCTTGAAGCAAGACCAAAGAGAAGGTAAAAATTAAAAACAGTAACCAAATTCTTTTGACCAAACTAAGCATTTAATCATTTTAAGACAAATTCTCTTGTTTGACAATAAGAAAATACAGTGTTAAAACCATATGGCGACCGTTCCTCCTAGAATCAACTTTTTTCCATATCAACTCTAATGCTTGGGCTCATTGTGGTTTTTATAAATGCAGATTGAATATGAGCTTTTCCAACCGTAGACAAAAATGCAGATGCATTATCCACAAGCGCCTTATCTTCAAAAGAAATCTTGCCGATCATCTGGTGGATAATTGGTGCTTTTGCTTCTGTCTTCCAGCGGACAGATCCTTTGGAAAATTTTTTAGCCACTTCCTCCGGTTTATCCGAAATCGTTCCGGCTTTTGGATTGGGCATCAATCCTTTCGGACCTAAGACTTTAGCAAATCTGGCCAACCTGGGCATATACTGGGGGTGAGTAATCAAAACATCGAAATGGAGTTCTCCTTTCTCAATATCGTCGAGCACTTTATCGTCAACTATTTTTACACGGATACTTTTTCCCGTTGAGTGTGGTAACTCGACTTCACCTTTTAAACCTTCTTTGTCAACATTGATATGGAGCTCTACCGACTCGTCGAATTTTGCGTATTTGATTTTCTTGAGCGTTTTAATAGCGTCTGACAAACTTACTGTTCGAGCCAGTCGAGAACTTACTTTATCTGCTTCTCGACTCGCTCCCTTCGTTCGCTCGCTCGAAGAATAAAATTTATCAACTTCCCTTTTAGCTTTCTTATAATTACTTCCCCTTACTCTTTTTTTTATTTTTTTGGCTTTTTCTTTACCTTGCTGTAGTCCCGCCGTTGGCGGGACGGAAGCCGGTCCCTCCAATATCTTCTTGGCTTTTTCCATTTTCTTGATAGCCTCTTCTGCCACATCAACCTGCACCATACGCTCGCCGCCCTTTAGTCCTTGAGCTCTAATCTTATGTTTGTCTCCTACTTTTGCAGATTTTTTTTCGGCAGAACGTCTTTTTTGTTCTTGCTTTTGCTCTTTCTCGACATCTTCTAAGCCGAGAGTTCTTGTTCTGATTTTTCCCATATATTTTTAAATCCTAAATTCTAAATACTAAACTCTAAACAATATTGTTTTGATTTTTGAATTTTTAATTTTGAATTTGTTTCGGATTTAGGGTTTAGTGTTTAGGATTTATTCCACATCCACTCCCATGCTTCTTGCTGTTCCGGCAACGATCTTCCTGGCTTGCGCAAGATCCTCTGTATTCAAATCTCCCAATTTTTCTTTCGCAATCTCTTCAACTTGCGCCTTGTTCAATCTTCCTACTTTTTGCGTATTTGGTTTACCCGAGCCTTTCTCTAAAGATATTTTCTTTTTTATCATTGCCGCAACCGGCGGTAGTTTTGTGATAAAACTAAAGCTTCTGTCTTCATAAACGGTGATAACGGCAGGAATAACCTGACCCTTCAATTTTGTCGTTCGATTGTTGTACTCTTTGATAAAATTCATGATAGGAACGCCATGCTGACCTAAGGCCGGCCCAACCGGCGGAGCCGGAGTTGCTTCGCCTGCCGCAAGATTTAACTTTATTACTGTTTTGACTTTTTTTGCCATATGGCCTCCTCGTCATCCCGAGTCCCGACGAAATCGGGACGAGGGATCTCATTACAACCTTAAGATTAGATCGTAATGGGATCCTTCGACTCGTCAGGTATACCCGTCTTACGCTGATTTGCAAATCATCGGCTTATCAAATCAGCTTAGAGGTGTTCACCCTGAACAGTTCACCCTGAAGGGTATATACTCGAGCAAATTCATTTGCGAGTGGTATACACTACTGTACCTGACTTCGCTCAGGATGGCAAAATTGTTTCACAATTTTGCCACCTGTAAAAAATCCAATTCCACTGGCGTTTCCCGATCAAATATCGAAACCAGCACCCTCACCTTCCCCTTCTCTTCATCAATCGCCTCAATCGTTCCTAAAAAATCAGTAAAAGGCCCCTCGGTTATCTTGACCGCCTCACCGACAGAAAACTTTGTCTTAAACTTGGGCTGTTCCTGCTGTACAAACTTCATAATCGCCTTAACCTCGCTGTCTGATATGGGTGTAGGCTTAAGACCTGCTCCTACAAATCCTGTCACCCCTTCTGTTGTCCTAACCACTAGCCAAGAATCGTCATTCAAAATCATTTTGATCAACACATACCCCGGAAAAACTTTTTCATTTGCTTTAGATTTCTTACCTTTTTTCACCACCACAATTTCTCTCATCGGGATTATCACATCATATATCTTATCTTCCACACCCAGGCTTTTTACACGTTGTTCAAGTGCGGTCTTCACTCTTGCTTCATAGCCGGTTTGGACGTGAATGACATACCACTTGGCATTTGAATCAGAAGGTCTATTAATTTTTAAAGCTTCTTGTTGTTCTTGAGCAATTTGCTTTTGATCCATCAATAAATTTATCTAAACTTCGTTAATATCTCCAATCCCTTCGTAAGGAGAACATCAATTATACCTATGTAAACTCCTATAATCAAGGAAATTCCAATAACCACTATGGTTAGACGCACAGTCTGATTTCTAGTGGGCCAGCTGACCTTCTTGAGTTCATCGAAAATGTCTCGCGTAAAAGCCGGGGTCGGCAAACTTTTTTTATCCATGGATTATAGTATACAATATCAAGTATTAACTATGAAGTGAGAACTAGGCTAGTTTCTTACATCCCATATCTCGGCAGGCCTGCTAGATCCGGGAGGTAAAGTTAAGAGATGTGCTTTTCCTACAGCTTGTATTATATTTTGTTGAACAGCTCCAGGCGTAATAACAATAATATAAGTATCTCCCTCACTATAATCTGTCCCTGTTCTAAAATCTACAGAATTTCCAGACTCAGGTTCAATAAATACTGTTCTATGGTTACCGCATAGATTGCAGTAAAAGCCCAATTTATAAAGCTTTCCTTCTCCTTCTGGCTCACTTTCTACCCCAGCAGGTCCTGATGGTGTCATATAACGCGTAATATATAATATTTGTCTTATTGAGTCAATCTTTGGCGCCGCCTAACCTGAATCGCATCAAGTTAATTCTGCTTAAGAGTTTTTATCGCTGATCGATATTTTAGAAAAAGATACTTACTTCTTACTACTTTCTACTGACTACTTGATACTTTATACTATCTATATGATTAAAGCGGCCGTAATTATTTTCCTCCTAACTACTAACTATTTACTACTAACTACCTACTCTTATGCTCTTGAGCTCGAGTCTCCCCGATTTAAACTCGATGTTGAGAAACCCAATATTGATATCGACAAGAAAAGATCTATTGTCTACACAATAGAATCTCTACAAGGCGCACAAGCATTCAAACGTTTTAAATCGAATGGCTACGTAATAAAAAGCCACGGTTCAGAAGATGATTTAATATTCTTACTTTCACCAAGTATAGTTGACTTGGGTGAGATTTCGCCTGGCCGAAACACAACGGGAGAAATAACTTTGTCTGTTACAAGTCTAAACGATCTAGATTACAACATAAACTTGATCCAAGAGTATCCATTCAAAAATCTTTCCGGAGACACAATACCGCTAGATTTTCTATTGGAAGGAGAAAAAAGCTATCGATCGGTACCAAACCAAAATAACAGCGATCCTTCCACTGTCATAATGACCAAAAATTCAGACCAGCCCGTCAAAATAATCTTTAACATCAACCAAGCTCAATACCAAACGGCAGGAACCTATGAGACAGTTATCGATTTTGTCGCAATACCAAGTTATTAGTTAATAGTTAGGAGTGATAAAAAAAATGGGAAAAAAAATTTTTATTTTTGTTTTAATCCTAGCTACTAACTACTTACTTCTAACTACTAATGTATCTGCACAGCAAGTCTCCTTCTCACTCTCCCCAATTCTCACCGAGCTCGCCATCAAACCCGCACAATCAACCGTTATAAAATACAAGCTCGCAAACCTGGGCGATCCCTCAATTGTAAAAATTCGAGTTCTACCTTTTGAAGCTAAAGATAGCGTGGGCAATGTCAACATTAAAAATGCTTTGGAAGGACCTATCCAATTTGAGTTAGAAAACGAAACAATAAAACTAGAGGAAGCGTTTTTTCTAAAAAATTCTACTTCTCAAGAATTATTTCTAAACGTGCGTGTCTCTGAAGGGACCCCAGCCAAGGACTACTACTTTACCATACTTGCAGAGTCCCAACCTCCTCCAACTCAAGAAGGAGTAGCAAATCTTAGAGCCAAAATCAGCGTCGGGTCTCATCTGCTAATAACTGTAACGAAGGAAGGTAGAGTAGAAATTAAGCCCAAAATAAGTTTATTTCAAGTTGTCCCCAAAAATAAAATTAGACTTTTTGGTCTTCAGATAAGTCTTTTTAACAGTTTTGACAAAATACCGATTGTGCTTTTGGTCGAGAACAAAGGAAAAAACCTCATCAAACCTCAAGGCGAAATCATCTTAAGAGGCCCATTATGGTATTCTAAGAAGTTTGAAATCAAATCACAAACTGTCCTCGCCGAATCGCAAAAGCTGCTATTGCTTGATTCAAAGAACTCTTCTTCTAACGTCGAACATCTAACTTCTAACAGTCTGATTCTGCCTGGTCTCTTTCTCGGCGGTTACAAACTTTCCGCAACCATCTCCTTCGGAGACGGAACTCCTACTCTATTTGCCTCAACCTCTTTTCTTGTCCTACCGATAAAATTTACAGTTCTTGCCGCATTCGTCACTATATTGATAATTTTCTTAATCAAAAGGCTTAAGAAAAATGATGAACTTTAGGCTTCTCTGTCAAGCCCAAATCAGCCTAATACGTTATTTTAATTCTGCCTATCTCTGATTGACTAAAGAAAATATATGAGTTAAACTTTTGCCTATATGCAAGAAGCATCGTCAGAAGGATTAGCTCTATCAAAGGCAAAACAAATTACTTCTGCATTGAGAAATAACCAATATATTACCTTTGTTGGTGCTCCAGCAAATACTGCTGGACCTCTGGATTTTTTAAAGAGGATGGCGCAAAGACGAGGAAAAAAAGTAATAGAGCTTGACATTGGTCCAGACGGCCTTCAGACTACCGAAGAAGCATTTTCTTTAATTGCTAACGGTTTAAAAGAATTAAGCATAGAATTCTCAAGAACGACAGGAAGTCTAGCCTTGATAGACCTTAGTAGGAATTTAAACCGTTTAAAGGATTCAGATTATTTATTTGTTCTAAATAATATCCATAATTTAATGACAAATCCTGCTGTTGGAGAAAACATATTACTTTATATAAGGTCTTTATACCACGAAAGAGCAACTGGAAAATTTAAAAATATTCAGTTTGCATTGGTTGGTGAAAAACATCCCACCGACATAAAACCTGAAAATAGCCGGTTAACTGAATTTAATATAGGTGTCAGATTTGATTTTTAATCTTCCTTAAAAACAAATCCCTGTGCCATTTTGATCTGCCGAATGATTTAATTGCTTCTATATGTTTCTTTGTCCCGTAACCTTTATTATTTTTCCAGAAGTATATAGGATATTCTTGATCTAGTTTGATCATATTATGATCTCTTTCCACCTTTGCGATGATCGATGCTGTGGCAATAGAAATACTCTTCTCGTCTCCGTGAATTATCGCTTTTTGGTTTTTTAACCCAATTCCCTTCAGATATTTTATATAAAAAGCGTCAACCAAAAGAAAGTAATTCAGTAATTGGGTAATTAAGTAATTACGTTTTGGTTCGAATTCATTCTTAATTACTAATTTACTTATTTTCTTAATTACCTCTCTCACCGCTTTTCTCATTGCAATTTGAGTTGCTTTGGTTATTCCGATATTATCAATGACTTTACTTGAAATAGAGGCCGATGCGTAAGCTAGGCAGGACTTTTTAATTATCTTTGCCAGCTTTTCCCTTTTGGCCGGTGATAATTTTTTCGAGTCATTTATGCCTATTTTTTCAATTTCTTCAGATTCTGTCAGAAGTTTCCTTCTCGCTAGTGCTCGAACCCCCGCCGTGGCGGGGGAAAAATTCTGCGCGCTAGCGGGAACCCCTCCTCTTCTGCCACCTGAAGAAAATATTGGAAAACAAACAGCTCCCGCACACAAAGGCCCAGCTAAAGCCCCACGACCAACCTCGTCGACACCAATTACGTAATAACCCCTTTTCCACAAAACTTTTTCGAATTTAAAATCCGGAATCAACTTTTTTGTATTGTATTTCACTTCTTACTACTAACTACTAACTTCTAACTACTAACTTTTGTCGCTTATAATCCATTGACTCCTTATATTCTACCTTCAATATATTAGTATATGCAGGGTTTAATCGAGAGTCTCAAACCGATTTGGGAAAAATACAAAATCGAATTTTTTTTGATCTCTACTGCTTTAGTCATAAGCTTAATCTCGGGAATTATTTTCATCAATAATCACGCCCCGACCGAAGAAACAGATATTCTCGAACCCGTCAAAACCGACTATGTTAGGGAAAATAAAATCATCGTTGACCTTTCAGGTGCTGTTGAAAAACCCGACGTCTATGAGATAAGCTCTGGGGCTCGCTTAAAGGACGTTTTGATTCTGGCCGGAGATCTATCCGCCGAAGCCGACCGGCAGTTTTTTGCCCGTAATTTTAACCTGGCAAGAAGATTGAATGATCAGGAGAAAGTTTATATTCCTAGTTCAGAAGAAATCGAAAATGGGACAATGAATGAAAACAATCGAACGTTAATAATTAATCAAAGTCAGATAGCTGGCGTTTCAACAGAAAATGCCCAAAACTCAAAAATCAACGTTAACTCTGCCTCAATGAGTGAACTTGACTCATTGCCAGGAATAGGAAAAGTAACCGCCCAAAAAATAATTCAAAACAGGCCGTATGAAAGTACCGAAGATCTTCTAAATAAAAAAATTGTGGGAAAGAGCGTATTTGAAAAAATTAAAGAGCTAATTCAATTTTGAAAAGTTCAGAATGGAACAATTTAATCCTTCTATCTTTACGTCTGTAATCAATTCCTATCTTCCCGAGCCGCACGCTTCACTTTTGAACGGCATTCTCTTCGGGGTCAATCTAAAAACGTCTAAGGCCTTCTATGAACAGCTTAAAGTTGTCGGTTTGCTCCACATTGTAGTTTTGTCAGGTATGAACATCACCTTGCTAGCCTCAACAATCGTTATTCTAACCTCTTTTTTTGGCAGATTTATTTCCTCTCTGCTAACAGTACTAACTATTATTATTTTCATCGTTTTTGTAGAAGCAAAAGCCCCAATAGTCAGAGCTGGTTTTATGGGTATATTAACGCTCGTTGCTTTATTGTATGGCAGAAGAAACTTTGTACTCTATTCCTTATTTCTCTCGGTTGTTTTTATTTTTATATTTTGGCCAAGATGGATATCCTCAGTTTCACTTCAATTATCCTATGGAGCAACTATTGGAATCATAATGTTCTGTCAGACGAAAAAAAAGTATTCTGATTTTTGGCTTATGAAAGTGTGGTATTGGATTTTGGAAAACTTAAGACTCACTCTAGGAGCCCAAGCCTTTACTGCGCCGATTATTTTTCTATACTTCAGACAAATTTCCCTAATCTCCCCGATTTCTAATATTTTGATAGCTTTAACGATTCCACCTCTGATGATCTTTGGTTTTCTGACTGCTTTTTTGGGAAAAATCCACTATTTACTCGGGTTAATTCCAGCCTACATTTGCTTTGGCATCCTGAATTATATCGTCTTTGTTATCGATACTTTAGCCAAAGTACCTTTTGCAATGATTAAATTCTAATTTATGTTTCAGTTGCCTTTTTCAAAGAAAACTCTATTAATAACAGCATTCTTATCTTCTATCGTTGTTCTTTTAGTCTTTTTCTCAAACTATTTTAACTCACAAACCAGAATAGTCTTTTGCGATGTTGGACAGGGAGATGGGACCTACATTCGTATTAAGAATCGAATAGACATCTTAGTCGACGCCGGACCTGATAGAAAAATTCTTGAGTGTCTGGGAAAATATATGCCTTTTTATGACAGAACAATCGAGATTGCCATAATCTCTCACCAGCAAAAAGATCATTTTGGCGGCTTTTTATACATTTTAGATCGCTATGATATAAAGAAACTCTGGACTTCCCAAATCTATAACTCCAGCCTGTCCATGGACCAACTTCTGGATAAAATAGATACAAAGAACGTCACAATAGAATTTCCTAAGACGCGCAGAAGGGTAAAAATCTTTGATGCGGTTATAGAATTTTTTTGGCCTTCTGACGGGTTTATTACTAAGAATAGTTTTGTGGATTCTGAAACACCTGCGCTGTTTAGACAAACGGGAATGGATCTAAACAATTTTTCGCTCATTTTTTTTCTAGAGGTAGACGGTGTCAGAATTTTATTTACGGGCGATGCTACGCCACTAGTCTTAAGTAAATTGTTAAATTTGTCTGATGGCCGGCAGGATCAATCTAAAATAAAAACACAGATACTCAAAATACCTCATCATGGCTCAAAAAACGGACTAACTGTAGAGTTCCTTAAGTTAGCAGACCCTACATATGGAGTGATAAGCGTCGGTAAGAACAACTCTCATGGTCACCCCTCATTAGAAATTTTAGATATGCTTGAAGCCCAACAAGTGAAAATACGAAGAACCGATATTGAAGGAGATGTTGTATTTAGGATAAAAGGATCGATCTAATTTCTTTAAAGATATTGAACGCTTCGAACCCAATCCAATTTGTACCAAGCAATTCGGGCGGTAGTCCTGGATCTAACTTTAAGATTTCTACATACTCGGTTACAACATTTCTAAACTTCTCTAACTTATCTCCATCTTTTGAAAGTATATCGTGCCAGGTTTTAAATATTCCCCTATATTTTTTATCTAACAATGTTTTTTGCCAAACTTTTTCAATCAAAATATCGCGGTTGCCAACTAGGTGATCTGATTCAAAAGCCTGTATATATTGTTCTTCCTCTTTTTGAAAAACTAACTCACGTAAATTTTCTATAATTGGATGTGGGGTCAACCAAAAGGACCTATGCCAAGGACCCAGGCCCCAGCCGGAAACCTCTCTTCGTAACCGGTCTCTTATCTCTCTCTTTTTTTCCGGTATCTCATATGAAAGTACACGCCACTTATGATCCCATGAATCGCGTAAAAACCGAAAGAAGGGGAATTTCAGACACAATGAATAAAAACCTTTTTCCGTGAGCTGATAAATATTATCTGATGGTTTCTCAATTAGCCCTTCCTTAATAATCGCAGAAATCGTTCCTCTAGTTTTTTCGTTAAATGAAAGGTCGAAAACCTTTCTAAATCTGTCGTCAAAATTTACTTGGCCTAATTTAACGTCAGACAATAATATTAATGCCGATAAAATTTTCGTCCGTCTTTCTTTGATTCCCATACGCCTATATCAATTTAACAGACGCATTTTTATTTGTCAACATCTTATTTGACTGATCCACCTGCAGTTGTTTAACTTTAAAGCAATAGCGTATATTTTGTCATTGCGAGGAAGCGCCGATTCGGCGCTGACGTGGCAATCTCTTTTATCGTTTTGAGATTGCGGAGTTTATCCCGAGCTGTTTTTGAGATTGCTTCTCCCGCCAGAGGCGGGATCGCAATGACAGAATGGTCTAAATGGCATTAAGTTCAGGTGGGTAAGCTTATTTGACACCGTTTATATTTAATTCTGGAAATGCTTTTGTTAAGCCTAATATTTTTACCATAAAATTTAAAAAAACAAATTCAGCCTTCGCCTTAATGAAGTGGCTTAAATACTAATATCCCCTGTTCATTTTTAGACTTAACCTTATAATTCAACTCCCTCTGGTAAAAAAATGTTAAATCAGCTTCATTTCGATCTACCTAAGCGAGTGCTAAAATTAGCAAATTTATTCTTTATTTGCTAAAACGCTAAAAAATGAAATCACTTAGTTTATAAAATGCCTAAAAAAAAGTTTTTTTCAATTATTATGTTTATAAATTAAATATCCATTACCCAAATCGTTCTAACTTCCTCAAATTAAATTGGTTTAAATTTTTTTCACTAGGTAAAGCAAATTTTTATGGAAATACGATACTTGACTATAAGCTATATATACTATAGGTAATTTATTTTAAATAATTCTATCCTAGGGCTTATGTATGATGCGGTAATTAAAATTAAACTAATTAAATATTATTATAAGTTGTTTACTCTCATGACCTTTTGGCCTTTTTAACTATATCAAAATATACTTTAAATACCTCTTGACTTTCTTATTATTATCGAATTAATATTAGAGTATATACTTTATATGTATAATCTTTCTAATTTAGAGCCTAGATTTAAAAGTTTTCTACGTGCGGAAAATATTTCTGCTGTTACCTTAAGAAATTATCTCTCGGACGTTAGACATTTTTTAGGTTGGTTAATCACAACAATAAAAAAGGATAGAAAAATTAATTTTGTAGAAACAATTGAATCTATTTCTCCCCAGATTGTTGAGAAATATAAGAACGACCATATTAAAGCAGCTCTCCCTATTAAAACAATAAATCGTCGATTATCGGCCTTGAGAAAATTTTTTCTTTTCTGCCAAAAAGAAGCCTTGATCGAACAAAATCCTGCTAAAAGGGTAAATAATATTCCGTTAGTAAAAAAGGTTGAAAAATCACAAAAACAAGATGCAATTCAAAAAATAGAACAACCTCAAGAGCTACAGGCTAAAATCAAAGCTAAATCATGGACAAGGATTTTATTTAAGCCGTCTAGAATACTTTTTTTTCTGACAGCTTTTATCTTCTCTCTTCTTGCTATCTTTTTTGGTAATATTTTCAAGACGCCTAAGTATGAAATCACAACTGTTGATGCAACGCAAGCTAACAAACGCTATTTAGCTTTTAATGCAAGGCTTGCTGATAGCCTAGGGAATCCTATAACAAATAAAACGGACGTAACTTTTAGACTTTATAACACACCTCGAGGTGGAGACCCTTTATACACTTCCTCGTGCATCGGTCAAAACGGCGCAATTAATCCTAGAGTAGATGGTGACATAGATATTCTTATTGGCTCAGACTGTGAGGGTAATCCAATTCCAGCGAACCTCTTTTCAGATAATCCGAATGTTTACTTAGGAATCGCTATTTCGGGTGACTCCGAGATGATGCCACGCCAACATATTCCTAACTTGGGATATGCACAAGAGGCTGATACAATTGGCGGCCTAACTGTAGGGAATGAAATATCTACAATTCCATATATCAACGATAACGGTGAACTACTAATAGCCAGTACGAATCCTGGAGTCAGATCTACATATGAAAGTTCTAACTTTATTCTGTCAAGCGCCGAAACAATCACAGTACAGTCAGCCAAAACAGGTGATGTGGTAATACAGGCAACAGATAGCGGGACGATAAAACTACGAACGGGTGGTTTTAGCGATTTTTACACGCGCCTCTTCATTAACGATGAAGGAAACGTTGGGATCGGAAATCTTTTGCCTAACTATAGTCTTGATGTAAGCGGAGATATAAAAGTTGGCGACGGTAGCAGACTTATTCTTGGGTCTTCTACCTTGGACCCAATCGGAGTAAATGGAAGTATGTATTACAATACAAAATCCAACAGCATTCGCTGCTTTGAAAATGGTATTTGGAGCGACTGTTTTGGAAAGGCGGGAAATGGTCCTACTGGAGGCTCGGGGGTCGCCGGCCCAACCGGTTCGACAGGCAGTGCAGGATCTGTCGGGCCCACAGGATCAACGGGTTCTGCAGGTAACGTAGGCCCAACAGGCGCGACAGGATCTTCAGGACTCACTGGACCAACCGGGGCCACTGGAGCCAATGGTGCAAGTGGGCCAACTGGTCCGACCGGAGCGACTGGAGTAACTGGCTCAACCGGTCCAACAGGTCCAACTGGAGCTTCCGGATCAACGGGCCCAACAGGTCCGACCGGGTCAACCGGCACTTCGGGTCCGACGGGACCAACTGGATCTACAGGAACTACTGGTCCGACCGGCCCTACTGGGGCTACAGGACCTGTTGGCCCAGAAGGGACATCACTTTTATGGGAAGATAAAAATTGTACTGGACCAAACAGTTGGTGCGGACTCCTCTATCCCTACCTTGATGCTGATTCACAGGCTTTTGCTTTAGGTGGAACGTCAACAAGCGCTGCAGAAATTTATTTCACGCCCGTTGCTAATAATAATTCATACTTTAATGTGACCGGAGGAAATTTTGGACTTGGCACAACGACTCCCCTGGAAAAACTTGACGTAAATGGAAACGCTACGGTCGGAGGGAATTTAACTCTTTATGGAGCGGCCAGGTCGATCCAAACGACAAGCAATAACAGTCTAACGATTGGCGGTTCAACAACTGGCAACATCAACATCAACCCCTTAAATGGCACTGGAACAGTCACGGTAGACGGAGGTTTAGTCCTTTCGTCGACCTCGGGCGAAGGTATATCGGGTGGGGGACTTTCAGACTGCGATGCGTCTGGCAACAAGCTCCTTTGGGATACAACAACTAAGAACTTCTCGTGCGGAACTGACCGCGCCTCTGTCCAAATACGCAAATCAGCTGATGAGACCGTGAACAACTCAGCAGCCCTTCAAAATGATGACGAATTAACTTTCACCGTGGGAACGAGCGAGACCTGGGTCTACACGATATCTCTATCAGGAAATTCTGGAACTACACCAGATTTTCAATTTGCCGTAACTGCTCCAACAGGTTCTACCTGCATGGCGACATTTACTGGTGAAGAAGTCACCAATGCAGCGACAATCTCTACATGCGGAACTACATCAGATACCATATCTGGTACTGCTGCCGATGATCCATACGTAATCACTGGATCAGTAGTTACGAGCTCAACTTCGGGAAGCGTGACTCTGCAATGGGCTCAAGGAACTATAAATGCTTCAGATTCAATAATTCGAGCCGGCAGCTTTTTGATCGCCTACAAGGTCTCGGGCGCTGACCTGGCAGAAATATATTATTCCAAAGATCCATCAATCAATCCGGGTCACGTTGTCAGCCTTGATCCTCAAGGAATTACAATGGTTATGAAATCTCAAAAGAGCTATGACCCGAATATTTTTGGGATCGTCTCAACAAAGCCAGGACATGTTCTTGGTGAAGGAATACATGAAGGTTTTCCCCTCCCAATAGCTTTGGCCGGGCGCGTACCAGTGAAAGTAACTGACGAGAGTGGCCCTATTCAACCTGGCGACCTGTTGACATCCTCCTCAATCCCTGGTTTTGCTATGAAGGCTAATAAAGCGACTCGTACAATCGGTAAAGCCCTCTCTCCACTTTATCCAGGCGATAAAAATTCGTTGTACCTTCCTTGCCCGGACGGAACAGCCAGTGGTATAAGATGTGGTATGATAACTGTTTTCGTCGAAAATAATTACTACAATCCAGAAATTTATCTTACCTCAAGTGGAGACTTGGAGATAAAACCGTTGGACAAACAAAACTCAGCGTATAACGGCAATCTTCAAGAAAATTACCAATCAAGCTTCAATGGCCAGATTTTTGAATTAGTCAATAGACAAACAGACCAGACAATCCAGCACATCGAAGGCTTTGCCGAACTTGCATCCGCAAAAATAAAATCAGGATATTTTGAAACAGAAAATGCTGTTGTGAATAATATTTTCGTAGCGAAAAAAATTGTTTCAGAAAATATTGACAGCCTAACCTCAAACTTCCAACTTCTAACCTCAAACATTATAAACGTCCGTGAAAAAATAACTTCTCCGGTTATAGAAACTAGAGATCTAGTTGCAACTGGAACTGCCCAGATAGATAAAGTTGAAACAAGCGAAATTAGTAGTAAAGATGGCAATATTAACGTCACTCTGGGGAACGAAAGCGACTCCAGAATCGATTCTAGACAAGTCAGAATGACAGACAATAATAAACCATACGACAATGAAAATCGAGACAAAGGCCCCCTAGCAAAACTTATCATTCGCGGCCTGGAGGGAAAAACCGCAGCAACAATTGACGCAGCCGGGAACGCTTCCTTCTCCGGTCAACTTGCTGCAGAGTCACTAAATATTTCAAACGGTGCAACTGTCGCTGGGACGCTTACAGCCGAAAATATCCGCGGCAATCAGCTAGACATCAGGGGAAATCTATCAGCAAGCGAAGCTAGCCTATCAGGCAAACTCGTAGCTAAAGAAATCGAGTCGGAAAATATCAATGCTCTACAAACTAGAACCTCCGCGGTTGAGGAGCGAAGCGGGAGAACCGCGGAGTTTAATGAGAGACTGACTATGGATCTAAATGACATTCAAAAACTCCTGGCCGAGATCAAAAACCAACCCCTTCCCAATCCAGAATATTACCAGAAGTTAGAAGGTGGAAGTGAGAAGTTTGACGAATCAATTCAAACCTCCAACCTCGAACCTCCAACCTCGAACCTCCAACCTCTCACTTCTCTTACTGTAACAGGCTCCTCCAATCTCTATAACCTCTCTGTCAGCGGTTCAGGCGCAATCGGAAACCTCCTCATCCAAAACAACTCCATACTCTCCCTCGCCTGGGAACTCAAGTTTTCTTCCCTTTCGACTATTAATCTTTTTGAAGACGCAGTCGTGATCTCCAAAGACGGCACCATCGTAGCTAAAGGCAAAGTCATCGCCGAAGATGGCATAAAAACAAACAAAATCGAATCAATGAATCAGGGAGAACAAGTAACAATCAACAATTTAGCAACTAATAATTTGACAATAAATGATAAATATCTTGAATCGACTTCTCC
>Ga0209541_10008550_pt1 | contig 16847 bp, 18 predicted proteins | sample RifCSPlowO2_01_FD_184027 | JGI IMG/M metagenome (GOLD analysis project Ga0209541, IMG submission 184027) | Groundwater microbial communities from Rifle, Colorado - Rifle CSP2_plank lowO2_0.1 (SPAdes) (version 2) | ecosystem: Environmental > Aquatic > Deep subsurface > Groundwater | place...
TCTAAATGCTTTTATGGCAAGTTGTTGTCTTAATTCACCTGTTACAGTATTTGTTTTTAATGCTTCTCCCACTCTTTGATAATCAGCAGGATCAACTACCACTAAAACGTTTTGGAAATTTTTTGCCGCCGCCCTTACCATTGTAGGTCCTCCCACATCTATATTTTCTACAGCTTCGTCTAATGTAACATCGGGTTTTTGGACTGTATTTTCAAACGGATATAGATTGCAAACGACTAAGTCTATTTGAGGAACTTGCAATCTGCTTGCGTCTTCAACGTGAGACGGTTTTCTTCTATCATATATAATTCCGCTTTCAACCTCAAAACTTATCGTTTTCATCCGCCCGTCAAAACATTCAGGGTTTCCGGTAATCTTCTCAACGGGAGTAACAGGAATTCCGTTTTTATCAAGATTTCTAGCTGTGCCTCCGCTGGAGATTATTATATAACCAAGACCTTGAATAGTTCTTGCCAATTCAACAACTCCTGTTTTATCGGAAACGCTTATTAAGGCATATTTTTGAGATTTTTCTGTTTCGGGGGATTTTAAGTGGTCTCTTCCTTTCATGTCTTCAAGAGTCATAAATTTAATTAAGGCAAGGTTTTATTTATATTATTATAGTTGACGAAAACATTGTGTCAATGGGTAAATCGGTATTCTCCCGATACACCCCAGGGGTGGATTTATATTCGCACCCTAGGAATTTTAGAAGTTTCAGGCAGTTTTATCCTTATAAACTTTCTCTTTCCTACTCTTACAATTGCTCCTTCTTTGGGCAAAAAAATAGAATTTGGATCTTTTATTATTTCGTTATTAATCGCGACTCCTCCTTGTTCTGTTAATCTCTTTGCATCTGATTTACTTTCTGCAAGATTTAATCCAACTAAAGTGTCGACTATAGTTGCTCCTGATACTAGAGTTTGAGGTAAATTGACTATTGGCATTTCTTCTGGCAGTTCCTTTTTTTGAACTGTTTTTTCAAAATGATCTTGAGCTTTTTTAGCGTCATCTTCTGTATTTAACTGTTTAACAATTTCAAATGCTAAGCGTTTTTTAAATTCAAGTGGATTCGTTCCATATTTTGTTTGAGTAGCAATAGTTTGAATTTCTTTTATTGAAATATCAGTAAGCCATTCAAGTCCTTTAACGATCATGTCATCAGTGAGTGCCATAATTTTTGTAAATAATTCTGTTGGCTTGTCAGTTATTCCTATGATATTTCCTTCTGTTTTCCCAATTTTTTTCCCTTCGGAATCTGTCAAAAGCGGAGTTACCATAACAAACTTATCTTTTTTTAACATATGGCGCATTAATTTTCTTCCCATGAGCATGTTAAAAGTTTGATCTGTTGCTCCAATTTCAAGATCGACATTCATAGCGACACAATCATATGCTTGCATTACAGGGTATAAGAATTCATTCATAAAAACATCATTTCCTTCTTTTTGACGTCTTTGAAACAGATCCCGTTCATATACTTGCTGCACAGAAAGAAGGCTAGTTATTCTTAAAAATTCAATTGCTGAAAGTTTTCCAAGCCATTCGGAATTATAGTGAATTTTGACAGGATTTTTACCAGTGAATCGTAGAATGCTTTTGGCTTGTTCTATGTAAGATTTTGCATTATTTTTTATTTCGTTTTCAGAAAGCATTTTTCGGGATGTAGTCTTACCCGATGGGTCCCCAACCATCCCCGTGAAATCCCCTATTAAAAAAATAACCTCATGTCCTAAATCCTGCCATTGTTTTAGTTTTCTAAGCCCTACCATGTGGCCGATATGGAGTTGCATGCCTGTTGGATCAAAACCCTGGTAAAGCTTTAATTTTTTACCGGATCGCAAAATTTTTTCCAGATCTTCTTTTGAAGGATATATTTTTTCAACGCCTCTTGTTAATAATTCTTCTATTTTATCCATAATATATCTATAACAATTTAAGTATAACAAAATAAACATTAAAACTCAAAAGTAAAAAATAGCTTCCCGATCCCGTATCGGAATAGCTTCGCGAAACGGTTATGCTTGTCATTTGGTAATTTTTAAAGATTTTGCTATACTTATTTCATGGATTTTGGGGCAAGAAGAAGACGAAGAGTCAGATACAGTTCAAATAATATTTTAATGCTAAGCCGTTACACTAAATTGATATTTTTTGGATTGATCGGGCTTATCCTTTTAATATTGGTTCTTTTTTTCTGGTACAGCCGCGATTTGCCAACTCCCGGAAAGTTATCCGCCAGCAATCTTTCCCAATCAACAAGAATTTTAGACAGAAACGGTATTGTTTTATACGATATTTATACAGATCAGAATAGAACATACGTGTCCCTTAAGGATATCCCCAAAAACCTTCAAGAGGCAACGATTGCAATAGAAGACAAAAATTTTTACACAAATCAGGGGTTTTCCATTATTGGCTATCTAAGAGTGATCAGGGACGTGCTTTTATTTAGAGGAATGACCGGCGGATCAACTCTTACGCAACAGCTTGTTAAAAACACTCTTTTAACAAACGAAAGAACAATTCCAAGAAAAATTAAAGAATTCATTTTAGCCGTGCAAGTTGATAGGAAATATTCAAAAGATCAAATTTTAGAGCTTTATTTGAATGTGGCGCCATATGGCGGACCATCAATGGGAGTTGAGGCTGCATCGGAGAGATATTTCGGAAAAAAAGCTAAGGATTTAAATTTAGTTGAATCTGCAGTTTTGGCCGGTCTTCCGCAGTTGCCAACTTATTATGATCCCTACGGGGCTAATCCTAAAGCATATGTTGCGCGTTCGACTCAAGTTCTAAGAAGGATGAGAGAAGACGGTTATATAACTAAAAGACAGGAGGTTGATACGGTGAAATCGCTTGATAAAGTTTCTTTTTTAAGTAAAAATGACGCAAGCATAAAAGCCCCGCATTTTTCTTTTTATATTAAGGATTTACTGGTTAAACAATTCGGAGAAAATGTTGTAGAAAGAGGTGGGCTTCAAGTTACAACAACGCTTGATTATAAGCTCCAGGAAAAAGCGGAAAAAATTGTAAAAGAAGAAGTAAATGCGGCACTCTATTTAAAGGTAGGTAACGGGGCAAGTGTGAGCATTGACCCTAAAAATGGAGAAATATTGGTAATGGTTGGATCTAAGGATTTTTTTGCAACTGAATCGGCAGATGATTCAAAAGATAAAACACCGTTTGAAGGACAATTTAATGTGGCGCTTGCATTAAGACAGCCGGGATCTTCTATAAAACCAATTACATATGCCACCGCATTAGAAAGAGGGTATACCGCTGCAACTCTTTTGATGGATACCCCTGTTGTTTTTACAAACCAGGGGCAAAAAGACTATGAACCGCATAATTACGATGAAAAATTTCATGGTCCGGTACAAATGAGATTTACACTGGGTTCGTCTTTAAATATTCCAGCAGTTAAAATGCTGGCACTTGTTGGTATTAAGAATATGCTAACGACAGCTTACAATATGGGTCTTTCGGATTTAGAGCCGTCCGATGAAAACATTAAACGTTTCGGATTGTCTATTACTCTTGGCGGAGGAGAAATAAAACTTATAGAAATGGCATCCGCTTACAGCGCTTTTGCAAATGGAGGGTATAAAGTTGAACCGGTATCAATATTAAAAGTAACGGATTCCAAAGGTAAAGTATTATACGAAAAGAAAGACGTATCAAAAAAGAAAGTTATTTCTCCCGAAGTTGCTTTTATAATTTCTCATATGCTTATGGATAATAACGCAAGACTTCTTACCTTTGGAGAAAACAGCTATCTGAATATGGGCGGTAGAAATGTTGCTGTCAAAACAGGGACAACCGACGACAAAAAAGATAACTGGACAATAGGTTGGACTCCTAACATTCTGGTCGCGACGTGGGTTGGAAATAACGACAACAGTTCTATGGGAAATGTTGCATCAGGTGTAACGGGTGCTGCTCCGATTTGGAGAAGAATAATTCTTGAAGCGTTAAAAGGAAAATCTAACGAAAGTTTTAGCAAGCCCGATAATGTAATTACAATGGAAATAGATGCTTTAACAGGTGGCCAGGCAGTTGACGGTTCGCCGAAAAGAACAGAATATTTTATTAAAGGTACAGAGCCGACAACTCTTTCACCTATATATAAGAAACTAAAGATTTCAAAACATCAAGATAATAAGCTTGCTAATAAAGAAGAAATTGACCGCGGAGACTATGAAACAAAAGATTATATTGTTTTAACAGAACAAGATGTGGTGTCAGGAGATGGAAAAAACAGATGGCAGGAAGGAATTGATACTTGGGTAAAAGAAAACCACTCTGCGGCGGATGCAAAATATTATCCTCCGAAAGATACATCGGACTACAAATATAGCTCAAGCGATTCGCAGCCGACAATTACAATCAGTTTGTCTCCTTCTCCGACTATATCCCCTACGCCTACGCCAACTCCTTAAACAATCAAATAACTTGTGGGAGATTTGTTCCTTGAGAATTTATTTTTTTAGCAACTTTTAGTTCTTTTTTGAATTTTTTACTTACGGTGCTTAAACGGATTAGTTGATTATTGCCTACAAATTCAGGGTCAACGTACCGGAATTTTTTATAAATAATTTCTTTTCCCTTTTTTAGATTTTCCAAAGACGACTTTTTTAAAATTGTAAGAATTCTATTAATCTCTTCATTTTTGGAAACTTTAATTTTTTTTAAAATAAAATTATCATCTTTCCAAAAATCATTAAATTTTATTATTTTTTTGTTGAGTGCTATTTTTAGCGCGTTTGCAAAAAGTTTATAACGGGACGCTGCCTCAAATCCTCCCCAATGAATCATTTGTCTTTTCAAAAAATTTTCTGCAAAAATTAAGGCGGATTTTTTGTTTTTAAAAACTATTTTATTTTTGTAAACGATCATATTTTTTAGACAATATCTTGCTGTTATTAAAGGAAATTCGCGTGTCGAATAATCTATTCTATCCGCGCAAAGATCAGGAAGATCTTGTTCTAAAAGATTAAAGTTTTTATGTTCCGAGATTTTTTTAGGATTATATCCATATTTTTTTAGTATTTCCGAAACTTTAGATTTAATTAGAAATTCTTCATGCTGTTCATTTTGAAATTCTTCTGTTTCGCCGCTTCCCAAAACCCAGTCTACAATATGAGAAAAAGCCGTATGAGAAATGTCGTGTAGAAGTCCAGCGATTTGTTCTTCCTCTGTCGCGCCCAACTTTTTAAGAAGAACCATTACGCCGACGCTATGCGTAAACCTTGTTGTTAGAGTTTTAATATGATAATACTCGGTTGGAGGTCCGAACTGGGAAATTTTTTTTAACCTTTGAAGCGGCTTTGATTTTATCAGTTCAATTAAAACAGGCGAATCAAGTACTATGTTGCCATAGAGTTTATCTTTTATTTTCATTCCTATTTAGACGATTTTGATTTTTAGTTCTTTTTCAAGAGCTAAAGTTATTTTTTCCCGGATCTTTGATACTTCTTCATTCGTAAGATTTTTATTCGGATCTTGATATTTTATCCTAAATGTTTTTTTGTCTTCGTATATATCTAAAAGACTAACATCTACTATTAAATCACTTTGTTTTTTTATAACGGATACGATTTTTTTGTAAGTAATTTTCGGATCCGAAATTATACGCATATCTTCAATTATCGGCGGAAATTTAAGCAAAGGTTTATATATTTTTTTTAGATTGGCGTGTTTTTTTATAGTTTCAAAATTAAGTTCAAAATCGGCAATATTTTCTTCTAATATTTCGATTTCCCCAATATAATCATCTTTTATGCTTATACTTGATCCGAGTCCCCCGCTCTCTTTTGTTGTAAACGAAAGATCTTCTATTCCAATATCATTTAACAACTGTTCTATTATTCCCTTTGTCTCATAAAAAGAAACGTTCTCTTTTTTTATAATTCCAGCAAGCATAGTGATTTCGTTGGGAAGGTTGCTTTGTCTTGGATGGTATACGTTGGATAGTTCGAATATTTTTAAATTTTCCCTGTTTTTATTTTCTCGAACTACCTGAAGGAGGCTTGGAACGAGTGTTTTTCTCATGTAAACCATGTCTTGCGTTAACGGGTTTTTAATTTTTACGCTGTCTTTTGTCGGTCCCTCAAGTATTTCTTCGGAAACCATAGAATAAGTGTAAACTTCAGTAAACTCCCAATATTTTAAAGCATTTTTGATCCTCTTTTCCCAATAAAACGGATCATTAGCCAAACTATAATCATCTGCTTTTATTAGCGGAGGAAGGACGCTTGGCAATTTATGATATCCGTAAACGCGCGCAACTTCTTCTATAACATCTTCTTCTATTCCAACATCCCCCAATCTCCATGTCGGAATCGTAACCGCAATGTTATTTTCCGCTAACTTTGTATTGAATCCAAGTTTGCCGAGTATTTCAACTGATGTTTTTGCAGGAACGTTTACACCGATGATTCTATTAATTTTATCCAAAGGTACGGTAATCTGTTTTGTTTTAGGCTTATTGGGATAAATATCAATAGTATTTGAAATTAATTTAGCATCTGCTATTTTTTTAAAAAGTTCTATTCCTTTATATAAAGCATCTTTAATCAACTCCGGATCTATCTCTTTTTCGTTTAAAATGGCAGCCTCTGTTCTGATACCAAGATTCATGGATGTTTTTCTAACCCTATGAGGTTTTGCATGATTTATAAAAAAAACAATGCGTTTAGTTTTATCTGTAACAATGCTGTTTTTGAGTCCCATTATTGCAATTAAATCTATAATCTCATTTTTTCCATCCTCTGCAATGATATCTCCTCCTTGAAGTAAATGCGTTTTTTCATCCAGCGTTGTTATTTTTTCTCCTTTTTTGGATTCTCTTATAACTATTTTTTTTGATATCAACCTATCGTAATCAAAAACGTGGGTCGGATAACCAATTTCCCGCATTATGTAATTTGTAACATCGATTACGTTATTTAAACTTCTAATACCCGATGCCTCCAGTCTTTTTTTAATATAATCGGGCGATTGTCCTAAATTCACTTCCATTATTGCGGCGGATATTCTATTCACTAAAGATGGATCGTTTTTAATTTCAAGATCAAGATTTTCTTTGGGCTTTTCAGGGGTTTCAAACTTGGGCTCTTTAAAATCTGCTTCTATTCCAAATTGAGGAAGAATTGCGGCAGCTTCTCTGGCAAGCCCGATAATAGACATAAGATCGGGACGGTTTGTAGTTATTTCAATATCATAAATAAAATCAGATTCACCGTGTTTTTCCAAACGTTCTACCGAAACGCTTGTCAAAGAGAGTTTTTCGGCAAGGTTCGGCGCCTTTGCTTTTGTTTTTAAATATTCTCTAAGCCAACTGTCAAGAATTTTAATATTCATATATTTATTAGGGAATAGGTTGTAGGGTTTAGGTGGTAGGGGTTTTTCTATTCCCTATTCCCTAAAACCTAACAACTGTCCTAGAATTGTTCTAAAAAATCCAGATTATTTAAATAAATTAATCTTAAATCGTCAATCTTAATTCCTTCTTTCATCATTAAAACTCTTTCTACTCCCCAACCAAAGGCAAAACCGGTGTATTCTTTGGAATCAATTCCGCTGTTTTTTAATACGTTTGGATGAACCATACCGGATCCTCCCATTTCAAGCCATCCTTCTTTGCAAAGTTTGCAGCTCTGCCCGTCCGGCAAGCGGGCTGATCCCTTGCATACTCCGCATGATACATCAACTTCAAAAGACGGCTCCGTAAACTGAAAATGATACGGTCTTATTCTTGATTTTCTGTCTTTTCCGAAATATGATCTGACAAAATAATCTAGCGTTCCTTTTAAATGAGTAATAGAAATATTTTTATCAACAACTAGTCCCTCGAACTGATGAAACATCGGAACATGAGAAACATCCGATTGGCGCCTATAGCATTTTGCGATGTTAAGCATTCTAATCGGGGGAGTTTTTTTCCGTTCCATTTCTCTAATTTGTCCGGACGACGTGTGCGGGGTTAAAAGCATTGGACCGAATTTTGGATGGGAATTGCTTTCAATAAAAAAAGTTTCCCAATCATCTCTTGCAGGGTGATTTTCCGGAAAGTTTAAAGCTTCAAAAGCGTACCAATCCCATTCTACTTCTGGGTAACGAACTCTGGTAAAACCAATGTGTTCAAAAATGCTTGTTATCTCTTCTATTGCTTGCGTTATAAGATGAAGATGGCCAAGAGGAGGTTTAATTCCCGGCATTGTTATGTCAACTGTTTTTTGTTCATGATATTCCTTAGTTTTTCTCGTTAATTCCCGATTTTTTTCATCAATAAGATTTTCTATAGTTTTTTTAATTTCATTGGCAAGCTGTCCAACTTCCGGGCGTTTTTCTTTTGGAAGTTTTGAGATTTCTTTAATGGCAAGTGTTAATTTTCCGGATCTTCCTAAAAATTGCAGTTTTATTTCTTCTAATTCTTTTAAGTCTTTTGCGTCAAAAATTATAGACATCGCAGAATTTTTTATATTAATAAATTCCTCTTCCATAAATCATAGAATACCACAAATATTGTTTAATTTCATTAGCCTTAATTTTAAAAGGGTCCTTATTTAAGGGACCCTTTTTTTATTTATACTTGAGATGTCTTTGTCCAAGATATGGAGACTCTGTGCTTGTTTTCCATGATCTTAGGTCATCTATGCTTGGAGCAGTCCAGACAGTGTTAGAGCTTAGAATTGTCGACCTTTCCGCTAAAAATTCTTTCTTCAATCTAAGACGCTCGGCTTTAGTTTGTGTACGCTCTGCTCTCGTAAGTCCTGTTTTTCTAGTTGGTTCAGGTGCGATAATTTCACTTCTGTATGGAACGGGAGTTTGTTCTCGTACCCCGCATACTATTCCTTTTTCGCATTTTTGCATATTTATCACCTCCTTTACCCGTGCAAATTTTTTGTGAAACAAAAAACTTGTTCGGGTGAACCACAACAAAACCTCCCTTTTTGGGAGGTTCTGATCTTTTTGGCCTTACTTATTTAAGACATCAAAACCCCCTTGGAGGGAGTAAAGTAAAACCAAAAATAATTCACTAAATTGCTTTTCATGATTAATGTATTTTATTAAATATTTTTTACCTTGTCAACTATTTGTTTAAATGTGTTTATGTCATTAACGATAATATCACTTAAAATTTTTCTATCAAGTTCTATATTGGCTTTTTTAAGTTTATTAATAAAAACGCTATAGGAAATGCCCTCCTGTTTTGCAGCTTCCCCAATTCTTGTTATCCAAAGAGCTCTAAAATCTCTTTTTTTCACTTTGCGCCCGTGATATGCATACGCACCTTTATGAAGAAGTGCCTCCCGTGCCACTTTTGTTAAGCGGCTTTTTGTTCCTCTAAAGCCTTTTGTCTGACTTAATAATTTGTTATGTTTTCGCCTTGATACGACGCCTCTTTTAATTCTTGCCATAATTTTTTCTTGTCATGCCGAATTTACTCGCCTCGCTGCGAAGCGGGTTTCGGCATCTTAAGTGATTTTAGATTCTGAAACGAGTTCAGAATGACACGCTTAAATCCTCTATATGAATTTGTCGCTGACCTCTCCGATCTAGTTTGTCTAAAATTAATATTCTTTCTTGCTCTTTTTGCCATACTTTATGCCGCTCCCATCATTTTTTTAATTTTTTTCGCAAACGTACCTGTTAAAACTCCCGGCACAGCTTGCCTTCTTTTTCTTTTTTGTGATTTTTTAATTCTTAAATGACCTTGATATTGATGCGCAAAAAGCACTTTTCCGGTTTTTGTTATTTTAAATCTTTTAGATACTGACTTCTTTATTTTTTTCTTGCCCATGATTTTTATTCCTTTCCGGCGAAATTATAACTATTAGTTGCTTTCCTTCGAAATGCGGATCGCGTTCTACTTTTGATATATCTGATACGGCATTTAATGTTTTATCCAGTATTGTTCTTCCAAATTCCGGATGAGTTATTTGCCGGCCGATAAACTTAACAACCAATCTTACTTTATTACCATCGCTTAGAAATTCTCTTGTTCTTCTTATCATGACTTCCAAGTCATGATCGTTCATAAAAGGTCCCAGTCTCACTTCCTTTGTTTCCGAAACCTTTGCCTTTTTCTTTTCTTCCTTTTTTTTCTTTTCTTCCTGATATAAGAATTTTTTAAAATCTATTATTTTTACAACAGGCGGAGTTGCAGTTGGTGCAATTTCTACCAAATCTAAACCTAATTCGCGGGCTTTATCTAGTGCTTCACTGCGATTAAGAATTCCAATTTGTTTTCCGTCCGTATCTAAAACGCGAACACTTTGAGCAAATATCCGCTCGTTTGTTCTGTAAAACTTTCTATTGTCCTTATATCTTTTAAACTTTTTTATCAATTTTTTCTTTTAAATCCTTTATAAATTCTGATATCTTAACTTGTCCCAAGTCCTTTCCTTCCCTCGTTCTTACCGATATAACTCCATTTTCTCGTCCAGAGGACGATCGGCCTTTGGCCGAAACTTCTTTGTCCCCTATTATACCCATAAATGGCACTTTTTGTAAAGTAGCTAAGCGAATTTTAGCCTGCATGGTTTCGGATCTGTCGTCTATTTCTACTCTAATATTTTCTTCTTCAAGTTTTTCAACTATTATTTTTGCATACTCAACATGTCTATCTGCGATAGGGATTAATTTTACTTGTACCGGCGACAGCCAAAGAGGAAAAGCGCCTTGAAAATGTTCCGTAAGAATACCGATGAATCTTTCAAAGGAACCAAAAATTGCCCTATGAATCATGACGGGTTTTTGATATTCTCCTTTTTCATTGATATATTTCAAATCAAAAGCCTGAGGCATATGAAAATCAAGCTGGACAGTTGCCAATTGCCAATTTCTTCCTAAAGCATCTTTAATATGCATGTCTATTTTCGGTCCATAAAATGCTCCGTCTCCTTTTTTGCCTGATGCTTTAATGTTTTTCTTTTTTAAAACTTCTTCTAATTCTTTCTCTGCCTTATCCCACATTTCGTCATTTCCTGCTTTCTGTTCCGGTCTTGTAGCAAATCTAAATTCGTACTCAAATCCAAAATTTTCATAAAATTCTATTATCATGTCTAAAATTCCTGACACTTCTTCAAAAATCTGATCCTCTCTGACATAAATATGAGCATCGTCCATAGTTATTTGCCGAACTCTAAGTAGTCCATTTACTTCTCCTGATTTTTCTCTTCGATGAAGTCTTCCTAATTCGGATAATCTTAAAGGCAATTCTTTGTATGTTCTTGGCCTGAATCTATAGATTATGGTTGATTCGGGGCAATTCATGGGTTTTAAACTATAATTAACATCAAGGGTCCACCTATATTCGCCTTGAGAGCCTACTGGATGAATAGTCGCTGGTACATTTTGTGTTTCACTAATCTTTAGCGGAATTGAAAATGGTTCAAGATGTCCCTCTTTAATTTTTTTAATTATATCTTTCTCTTTTTCTTTAAGGTCTAATAATGCAGTCGTGATTTCTTCTGACTCATAAATTGAAAGATTATACATATTGTGCTCACCGAACTTAGTCCAATGTTCAGACTCTTTGAATAATTGATTTTTTACCATTATCGGGGTTGATGTTTCAAGATATCCTGCATTTTCGGTTAGATTGCGGATATATTTTTCAAGTTCTTTGAAAATTACCATTCCTTTTGGTAGCCAAAAAGGAGCGCCCGGAGCATATTCGTGCGAAAAAAATAATTCCAGTTCCTGTCCGATCTGCTTATGGTCCTTAAGATTTTGCTTGTCCATAGTCGTACTATACCAAAAACAAATCTGAATATAAAGATGGAAAAGCTTTTTAGATTTATTTAATTAAAGTGGGGTTGTTTTGGTTAACAAAGTTAGTTATTTGTAAAACAAAGTCGCCAACGATTGGAATAAGATTAACTTTTGACAGTATTATTCCGAACAAAGCTAAAACAATAGATGCCCCAACTGTTGCTCCCAGCCCCCAGGAAATTCCTCCAATAAAGTTACTTATAACTATTTGTTTTACTTTTCCATGTGTTTTTTCGTAAGGCTGCATAGGTCTAGGCTGTTTGTGCTCTTTGCTCAAGCTTTTTTATCCTTTTTGCATATTCATCTATTTGTTTTTGAAATTTCTTATCCTGATGCTGGCTCATAATTTGTTCTTCTCTTATTTCTTCCAGTTCTTTCATTGTCTCATCCATTTTGGTTAAAATTTCGTCTCTGTAAAGTCTTGCGTTATCATCTATTTCCATTTTAGTTTTATCTAACTTTATATCTATTTTAAATTCCATGGAATTTAATTCATTTCTTGTGCTTTTTAGATCATGCTTCATAGTGTTGATGTCACTTTTAATAACGCTTAACTCATTTTGAATAGAACGAAGATCTTCTTTGGTAGGAAGCTGTTTTAATAAATCCTGCAAATCCTGTTTAGTGATAGGTGCACTGCTTTTCATATGTTGTTAGTATAGCAAATGGGGGTTGATGGGTGTCAATTGGGTCGTAATCATATTAAATGATGCTTAAAGGCCGAGATCGGAGCTTATTTTTTGCATGGAGGTTAGGCAGATTTCTATATGGTTGTGGGCGATACTGGGCTCGAACCAGTGACCTCCGCGATGTCAACGCGACGCTCTAACCTCAAGCCTAGATCCAGAGGACTATTGTCCTTTGGACAAATAGGCTGATCGGCCTTTGGCCGAAACTGAGCTAATAAGTGAGCCCAGATGGACTTGAACCATCGACCTCTTCGATGTCAACGAAGCGCTCTACCACTGAGCTATGGGCTCATTTCTTTTACTATTGCTATTTTTATCCTTTTGCCAAAACCTGTTTTGTAAAAATCTTCTTTATTTTTTGCATCTTCTTTACAAATAAAAGATTCATAATAGATAAGCTTAAATGGCCCATTTTGCTTACTCCATGTGTTTGATCTTTGATTATGCTCTTGTACTCTACTTTTTGGATCTTTGCTTGTTAATCCAACATAAACTTTACTATGCTTTCTAACACTTTTAGCAAAGTAAACAAAATACATTATATTAAAACACTCTAACCTTGGCCTAGATCGACTACTGTCCTTTTGGACGAATCTGAGCTTCAACCAAAGGTTGATCATCCTCTGGATGAAACCGCCCAAAATTCACTCTAATTTTAACAAATTAATAGTATTAAAACAATTGCCTTATGTTTTAGGCATCCTGAAGTAGGATTCATGTCTACAAAAAAGCAGGCAACTGAACATAGCCATCGGAAGTTATGGGAATAAACCCGTATGCATATAAAGTGTTAATCACTTTACCCAAGTCGCAATCTTTAGTTAATGATTTAGACTCGCCTATCAACCGGTCGAAAAATGCTAAATAATGTTCGCCTTTACCCTCTCTACACACTTTCGCCATATGTCCGGAACTTACTTTCATGCCTTGTTTTACGCGTTCACGGTGATCAATCACCCTGTTAAGGTAAGTATGCAGTTTGGCTTCTTGATTATTGGGATTTATTTTCCCCCATTCAATGACAATCGTTTCATCTATTGGATTATAGGTAAAATATGAAGAAACGGCTCTGTCGTGATTTACACCGGGGTCTTCATTTACTGTATTGTTTGACATACTGAAAGAAACATTTCTTCTTCTTCGTTTGGCACTTTTATCTGAGCCGCTTAAACAGTTTATAAAACCAGTTACGGTTTCATCTGAAACCCAAATTGCAAATTTTGCAACAGGGAAAATAATTCTTCCCAGTTGGACACCATCTATAGCCTCTGTATCTATTTGAGGCGGTTTAAGTTCAACCGCCTGCTGCGGGCGCCAAGCATTATATTTTTGACGATTGCACGTATTTATTTCTAACATATAATAAAAACCTCTTAATGCTGACATAAGTGATTGCCTACAAATTTATTACCACGATCTTGTAATATCACACGGTAAATTGCATCTCATAATGCGTGTGTCTTCTATAGGTTTTCCGTCTTGTCCCATTTTGATATCAAAAACTACCACTTGGGTGCACATTGTTACGTCAAACCTAGGATCTAAATTTTTGCTATGACCGTTACCGTTTTTATTAGGACAATTTGGATTGTAGCGTTCTGCTACAAAATCTTGTTTTCTAATACATGAAAAATTTTCGCAATCTTTTGGACTGCACGTTTCACATTCTTCTTTCATATTTTTCACCGCCTTTCAAAAGCCACATCTACATAATCTTACTTTTCGCCTTTTGGCGAAATCGGCAAGAAATACATAAAAAAATCTCCCTAGTTTGGGAGATTGTTCTTTTTGGTTTCTAAGTTTATTGTTTATTAGTTCATTGTTTATCTCTCTCCCAAACCATCAGATCTCCTCGACGAGGAGAACACTAAGGTTAAGGATAAGATCTAAACTTCTCATGTTAAGAGTATACTACAAAAAAATGCTAAATTTGTCAACGGACAAACTAGGAGCAACCTACAAAAAGGTTGCTCCTTTAGAGCTTTATTTACCATTACCATTTGGATAGAATGTTCCATTAAGCGCAGCATCAAATTCCTTTACTAATTTTCTTGATGTTTCCAAATCTGCTTTAACTTCTTCTGGTCTTCTACCCATTTCATCTGCGACTGCTTCTATTACAAACTCCTCTCCGACACCTTCCGGATAAGAATATTGAGCTATATTTGCAACCACCTCATTTCTTTTAAATGCAGTATTCGCTATTCTTGGAGTATTATCAACAAGTACACCCGTAAGAAGTGACATACCACCTAATATTTGAGCATGACTTGCTACTCTACCTCCTCTTTTTTGAGCCTGCCTTACTACATCTGGAACTGGTCTTAATAATTCACTTGTTCTACTCATAATTTCACCTCCTTTACCATAAAAAAACCTCCCGCTTGGGAGGTTCTGCTTTGCGTTATTATTTAAATTACGCGAACAAACCTCCCTGTTTGGAGGTAATAATAATTTCAATAATAGAATTTATTCGTGATTTCATAATTAATTATTTCTAATATTATCAGGTCTTTATTAATTTTGCAAGAGAGATTCATCGCTCCACCCCAAGAGTACTTGCTACTTCGTAGTGGCGCGCTCAGAATGACAATATGAATTTATCCTGTTTGGGTTGCGACTACGCGTTCATTGGACATGCCAAAAGTTGTTCCGTGTTTTTTTCGTGCGGCGACCCCTCGGGTTGAGCCTCAAATATATTTTATTTTTTCTGTCTTGACAAAAATACCCGATCGGGAAAATTTGTCAAAAAAATGTTTAGATCGTAATTAGTATAAATTCACCTTTTTCCATCAGTACGTCATCGTGAGGTTACACAGTAGCCGTGCCGATCTTTATGAAGATTGCTTCGCTATACTCGCAATGACGATAAAAACGAACTTACAAACCGGGTTTGTAGGTTCGAAATTTTACCTAAATTGAAAAATTAAAGCTAATTTTATCACAAATTAAGCAATTGCTAAAAATGTGAGGGTTATGAGCTTAAAAATTTGAGATATACAAAACTTTTTTTGTCAACTTAATTATCGTAGACATCCTTTTCTCTTGTAGTATAATTAGTTTAAATGACAAAGCAAACTTTAGAATCAAAATTAAATGCTTTACTTAAACTCGGAGAAAGATTTTTGGAAGAAGACTCTTATAAAGATGCAGAATTTGTACTTAGAAAAGCAATAAAAATTGACCCAAAAAATTCAGAAGGACATTATCTTTTAGGAGAAGCTTTATGCAAACAAGGAGAATTCGAAGAATCAGTTAATTCGCTTAAAACAGCCGATCAACTTCTTCCCAATCATTCGCGCATTGAGCATCTTTTAGGTTGGGCAACATTTATGAATGGAGACCCAAATACAGGAAGAGTTCTACTTAAGAAATCACTTGAAAAAGAACCTGACAATACTTCTATTCTGTGCGATTTAGCAGTACTGGAAAATCAGCAATCAAATACAGACGAAGCAAGAAAATATGCATTAAAAGCAATGGAGCTCGAACCAGACAATCCCATGGCCCAGGAGGTATTTCAGGTTGTAAAATTTGTAAGTAAAATTCGCTCGCAATTGGAAAAAGAAACAAATTAGATTGTAAATAGCTTTGCTATTTTAGCACTGGTTTGATATACTTCTCAAACTGTTAAAGAATTACAACTATGAGAACAGCTATTGAAGCAGCAGAGATAGGAAGACTTTACAAAGATTTTCGTAATACTACATTTCCATACGAACAAGAAGAACTTAGAGGAAAATTGGATGCAATTGCCAATGGATATTATCAAGATAATGAATGTATGGTGGTTGCTGATGATAACGCCGAGAGAGATGATGCCTTAACATTATTGCATGATTTTGGTAGAATTACTCTTACAAATTCCTATCCATTAGCTCATGAATTCCCAGCAGTCCCACAACGACCTCAATATATTAGAGGAATGGAATTGCTTGGTTTACCCCATCAGGATGTAACTAGATTAGCTACTTCTTTCCAGAGAGGGGAAATTCCATCAGATGTAGTAGATGCCGTTGTAAATCATCAAGATGAAATAAGAAGTCTGCATCCCGACAAATACCCATTTGAAGATACAGCTTATGACGTTTTTTCTATTGGATTAGATAAAGCGGGAATTAACACAGAAAGAATTTGGCATGGGGTAAAAAAGAACCTGGTAAAAAGAGGCAAAACAGATTTAGTATTAATATATGGCTATGAAACAACAACCCATGCTTTAACTGGATTTTTAGCACATTACGCATTAACCAAGCATAATATTGCAGAATTAGACTGCACTAGACAGGAAGTCCATTTTTGATTCTTACCCCCATTGGAATTCTTAATGACGTCGGGACTTTATCCTGTCTGGGTAGAAACTACACGTTCGTT
>Ga0209541_10008552_pt1 | contig 16845 bp, 15 predicted proteins | sample RifCSPlowO2_01_FD_184027 | JGI IMG/M metagenome (GOLD analysis project Ga0209541, IMG submission 184027) | Groundwater microbial communities from Rifle, Colorado - Rifle CSP2_plank lowO2_0.1 (SPAdes) (version 2) | ecosystem: Environmental > Aquatic > Deep subsurface > Groundwater | place...
GTATTGTTTTAATGCCCATCCTAGCCTTCTTTTATTCTTGAGTTTTACCATGAACTCAAGCTTTTGGCTTGAGGGGAAATTTTTATGGGAAAAGACAAAATCAAAGATTCTTTGATATGGCCGTAAATTTGAAAAGTTTTGCCAAGCCCAAAAAGAATAAGCTTATTCTCGGAATTTCTCTTTGTCAAAAACTGCTGATTTTACGAAAAAGCTTATAAAACTAGTTAATTTATTTTTTTGTATGAAGGTATTATCAGAAGAAATTCTTTTCCCTTATGATGATATAAGGAAAACACAAGATTTGATAATCGTTGACATTTACAATGCTTTGAAATGCAAAGAAAGCGCGATTATTCATGCACCTACTGGCATAGGGAAAACAGTTTCTGCGCTTGCGCCATGCCTGAGCTTTGCCCTGAAAAATAACCTTGTGGTCTTTTTTTTAACTTCAAGGCATACACAACACAAAATTGCAGTAGACACGCTGAAGGAGATCAGAAAAAAGCACGGAAATGATTTTGGCGTGGTTGACTTGATAGGGAAAAAATGGATGTGTCTCCATGAATTGAGCGCATTGCAGAATTCTGACTTCCTGGAGTACTGCAAAAAGCTGAGAGAAAAAGATGAATGCGAATTTTACCTGAATTCAAGGAAGAAGTCCAGGCTGCCGACTGTGTCTGCTAATGTCAAGCTGGAAGAATTGAAAACTTTGGGGCCATTGCATGTGCAGGAACTGGTAAGAGAATGCGAAAAGCCAAAACTATGCCCTTATGAAATGGCATCTTTTATGTCAAGGGATGCCAAGGTTATTATTGCAGACTATAACTATATTTTTAATTCCAATATCAGAGACAGCCTATTTGCGAGAATGAATAAAAAAATTGAGGAAAGCATCATTATAGTGGATGAGGGACATAATCTCCCAGCCAGAGCAAGGAACTTATTGACGACAAAGCTGTCAACCACAGCTATTGACAGGGCAATTAAAGAAGCAAATAAACTTGAGTATTTTGACGTTCTTGTAAAACTAAAAAGCCTAAAAGAAAGTTTTGATTACCTTGGGCTTGAGTTGAATTTTAACAAGGAGGAAAAATTTATCAGAAAGTATGAGCTTATTGATAAAGTGAATGAAACTATAAATTTTGATGAGCTTGTTTCTGATCTTATATTTGTGGGGAACAGCATAAGGGAAAAGCAGAAGCAAAGCTATGTTTGGAATGCAGGAAAATTTCTTGAAGCATGGCCTGGAAATGATGAGGGTTATGCCAGAATTTTGAGTAAGAATGCCAATAGCGGAAATTTGATTTTGAGTTATAACTGCCTTGATCCATCTTTGATAACCAAGGAGGTTATAGGGAGGAGTTATGCAACAATATTAATGTCTGGGACGCTGACACCAACATATATGTACAAAGATATCTTGGGTTTACCAGATAATTCTATTGAAAGAACGTATAGCAATCCTTTTCCGAAAAGCAACAGGTTGTGCCTGATTATTCCGGAAACAACCACTAAGTTCACAAGAAGAAGTGATAAGGAGTACGAGCATATAGCGAATATCTGCAACAAAGTCATAAATAAAGTAAACGGGAATTGCATCTTGTTTTTTCCGAGCTATGAGCTAAGAGATAAGGTATACAAGCATTTTTTTGAAATATGCAAGAAAAAGAAACTTATCGAGAAACAGAGCCTTAGCAAGGAAGAAAGAGAAGAGATTCTGGAGGAATTTAAAAAAAATAAGAAAGATGGCTGTATTTTACTGGCTGTCTCGGCGGGCAGTTTTGGGGAAGGGATTGACTTGCCAGGAGATTTCCTAAAAGCAGTTGTGATTGTCGGGCTTCCACTGGAAAAGCCTGATCTTGAGACTAAAGAGCTTATAGACCATTACGAACAAAAATTTGGCAGGGGAATGGATTATGGATACATATTTCCAGCTATTACCAAATGCCTGCAGAATGCAGGCAGATGCATCAGGAGCGAAACTGACAGAGGAGTTATTGTATTCCTCGATGAAAGGTTTGCATGGGAAAATTACAACAATTGTTTGCCTAAAGATATGAACTTTAAGATAAGCAAAAATTATGAAGAGAGAATAGCAAGATTTTTTGATTCTTAGGCATATTTGGGCTTATTACTAAATACTAGACTAGTATACAAAAACATAATATTTATATATAGGTACTATATTTATATAATAGTAGTACTTCCTGGAGACTCATATGGTTATTTTATTCGACAGGTTTAACCTGCCGGAAGATATTTATGAAGTAGTATTTGCCACAAAGCAGCAGATTATTGTAGCTAAGCTGCTGATTGAGATGATAAAAGAAAATGGAGGGGAGATAAACAAAACGGAGATGAGCTTGTTTGCAACAAAGCTCCATGAAGGCAGCCTGATTACAGACTTGATAGAGGAAGAGCCTTACAAGGGAAAGAAGGTAAAAGTAAGCTATAACAAAAGACAATTTTACGACCGCATACTTACTCCAATGAAGAGCATGGGACTAATTAATTATGACCTTTACAAAAAAACGTATAAGCTAAGCGATCACTTCAACAAGGAGATGATAAGGATCGGGCTTTTATGGATAAAAGATATGAGAAAACCAGCAAAAAATCATAACTAATGCTTTTTAGGCCCCCCATCTAGAGTTCTTTCCAAACCACCCCCACGAATCGAAAGCGGGGGGCCAAATCACTTCAAAAAAAGGTGAAAAAGAGACAAAATACGGGAAAAAGAGAAGAATAAAAAAAAGAGGTGACCGGGTGGTTTAAAATTTGGTTATGATTTTATTAATTGGTAGAGCAATTCTTAACACAAAAACCTTTAAATATAATCGATATTTAAGTTTACCATTATGGAAGAGCAAAGCCAGGTCGCATTGGAGCAGAGGAAGGGCACAAGGATAAATAGAATTGTGATGAACGGATTTAAGAGCTTTGCCAAGCATACAGAGATGTTATTTAATGGGAAGTTTAATTGTGTTTTGGGGCCTAATGGCTCTGGAAAGAGCAATGTTCTTGATGCGTTGTGCTTTGTCCTTGGAAAGAGCTCCGCAAAATCGTTAAGGGCAGAGAAATCTTCAAATTTAATTTATAACGGAGGCAAGGCTAAACAGCCAGCTAAACACGGTGAGGTTTCCATTTTCTTTGATAATGCTGATAAGGTATTCCCTACCGAAGATAATGAGGTAAAGATTACAAGAGTAGTGAGGCAGAATGGCCAAAGCGTGTATAAAATAAATGATGAAACAAGGACAAGGCAGGAAATCCTTGACTTACTAGGCATAGCGAGGATTAATCCGGATGGATACAATATAATCCTACAGGGAGATATAGTGAAATTTGTGGAGATGCATCCGGACGAAAGGAGGGAGCTTATAGGAGAAATAGCAGGAATATCAATATATGAGGAGAAAAAGCATAAGGCTGTCTTAGAGCTGCAGAAGGCTGATGAAAGGTTAAAAGAAACAGAAATTGTATTAGTGGAAAGGAACACATACCTCAAGGAGCTTAAGAAAGACAGGGATCAGGCTTTAAAATACAAAGATATGAATAATAAGATAAAAATAAACAGGGCTTCTTATCTGAAGCTGCAGATTGACAAGAAAAACAATGAAAAAGAAGATTTACAGCAAAAACTGGACAATGCGCATAAGGAGCTGGAAAAGATAAACAATGCGATAGAGAAGTTAAAAAGCGATAATAAAGAAAAAAGGCTGGAAATAGACAACATAACAAAAGAGATAGAAGAAAAAGGAGAAATAGAGCAGGTCAACCTGAATAAGGCAGTTGAAACATTGAAGATAGATTTGGCAAGAAAACATTCAAGAACTGATGCTGTCAAAAACGAGCTTGCAAGGCTAAACCATAGGAGAAATGACCTAAAGGACGGCACCAAGGAAATAGAGGATAAGATAAAGCAGCTAGAGCAAGAAAAGAAAGAAATGCAGCAGGAAATTGAGGAAAAAAAGAAGGAAAGAAACAGCATTGCAAATAGGATAAAAGAATTCAAGGAAAAAAATAATCTTGACAATGTAGGAGAGATAGAAAAGCAAGTTGAAGAGATAGATAAAAAATCTGAGGTGCTTGAAAAAGAAGCCAATGAGTCAAGAGAAAACCAGCATGGCCTTATAAGAGAGAAAGATAGGATAATCCATGAAATAACAACTTTGGATGCTCAGTTAAACAAAGTCCTTGATATAGAAAAAGAGAACAAGAAACAAATTGAGGAGCTGGATAGCAACAGGAAAGAGTTCAAAAAATCCACTTTAGAGCTGAATAAGAATCTTGATGAAGATTCAAGAATAGCTGCCCAGATTTCAGCTGCAAGAAACAAAATTAATGCCAAAGAAGAGGAATTATCGAAGCTAAAAGCAAGGCAGCTTTCAGCTAGGGAAATGAGCTATGCTGACGTTTCAATAAAAAGAATTCTAGAGCTGAAAAATAAAAAAGGCGGAATTTATGGCACTGTAGCTGAGTTAGGCAATGCTGACTCAAAATATGCTTTAGCCCTGGAGATAGCGGCAGGCCAAAAAATAAAGAATGTTGTGGTTGAAGATGACAAGACTGCATCAGAATGCATCAAATACCTGAAGGACAACAAGCTTGGTGTTGTTGCATTCTTACCCTTGAATAAGCTAAAATCGAAACCCATAGAAGCAGAGGTAAGAAACCTGTCAAAGTCAAATGGGAGCCACGGGCTTGCAATAAACCTTATGAATTTTGACACCAAGTTCAAAAATGTCTTTGAGTATGTTTTTGCTGATACTATAGTTGTGGATAGCATAGATGTAGCCAGAAGGCTTGGAATAGGAAATGCAAAGTATGTCTCGCTGGATGGAGACCTAGCCGAAAAAAGCGGCGCAATGATTGGCGGCTATAGGCTAAAAAGAAAGCACAGCATGGGCTTCCTGGAGAAAGACATCGCAGAAGAGATTGGGAAGCATGAACATGAGCTCAAAGAGCTTAACGGCACAGCAAATAGCCTGCAGGAAAAAAGGCTGGAAAACGAGGGGATTATTGCGAGCTTAAGGACCAAAAAAGCTGCTTTGGAAGGAGAGGTAATAAAGATGGAAAAGTCACTGCATCTTGACTCATCAGATATGGAGGCTTCTAAAGGCAAGAAAGATACACTGCAAAAATTCCAGAAAGATGTTGACGATAAAATAAGGCTTGTGGAGGAGAAAATTTCTTCGTTGAATAAGGAGCTTGCATTAATAAAATCAGAAAAGCATAGGTTAAGGGCAAGCATCGCGCAATTAAGAAATCCTGCTTTGCTTGCAGAACTGAACGCATTTGAAGAAAAGCACAGGGAGTTCAATGAAGGTCTGATAAAGATTGACTCAGAGATAAAAGCAAGGGACACACAGTCAGAAAAAATCTATAGGAATGAGCTGGAGAAGACTGACAAGATACTAAAGCAGATAGACAAGGATGAGCAGAGTTTTAACAAGGAGCTTATGCAGTTAGCAAATGAAATTAAAAAGAGAGAAGATGAATTGCAAAAAAAAGAGGCTTTGGCCCAGGATTTCTATGCAAAATTTAAAGGGTTGTTTCACAAAAGAGCTGAAGTTGATAAGGATATACAGAAAAATGACAGCTTAATCAATGGTAAGCAGGAGGAGAGCAGGAATGTTGAGATAAAATCCAATACCATGTCATTAAAGCATGCAGAGATAAGTGCTATACTCGCTGGCTTGGAAATGGAATTTTCGCAATATGAGGGGATCAGGCTTGACCTGGAAAAAACCGAGGATATGCTAAAAAGCGAGATAAGCAGGTTTGAGCATATGAGGGAGCAGATAGGCAGCGTCAACATGAGGGCCCTTGAGATATATGAAGAGGTAGAGAGGCAGTATCATGGATTGCTGGAGAAGAAAGAAAGCCTGAGCAATGAAAGGGAAGATGTGCAGAAAATGATGGGTGAGATAGAGGGAAAGAAGAAGGGCATGTTCATGAAAGTGTTTGATGCTGTAAACGGGAATTTTCAGAAATTCTTTTCAATGCTAACATCAAAAGGTGCGCAGGCTACATTAGTAATTGAAAATGAAGAGAATCCTTTTGATGCAGGAGTCAGGATTAATGTCAAAATAACCGGGAGCAAGTTTTTAGATATACGGTCGCTTTCAGGGGGAGAAAAGACAATGACAGCTCTGGCATTCATATTTGCGATACAAGAGCGCGAGCCTGCTTCTTTCTATGTGCTTGATGAAGTGGACGCTGCTTTGGACAAGCACAACTCGGAAAAGTTTGCAAGACTTATAAGGCAGTATTCCAACAATGCCCAATACGTCATCATAAGCCATAATGATTTCATAATCTCAGAAGCAGATACATTATACGGCGTTTCAATGAATGAACATGGCATAAGCCAAGTTGTTAGTTTAAAGATTTAAGACTATCTTCGTTTTCCATACTCAAGCTTATATTTGAAGATATCGGTTTTAATTTCTCCAAATAGTATCCTATATGCAGCAGATAAAAAAAGCTTTAGCATTGTTTTTAGCGTCCCCTCATTGCCAAATCTTCTCATGGAGGTGTAAGTCTCCACAGCGTTTAGAATCCTAAACCTAGCATGCTTTCCTGCTCTTCTTGCGTAATCCATGTCTTCTGAAAGCACAATGCTCTGGTCAAACCCCCAGATTTTCTCATGCAAACTTCTCTTGCAGAAAATTCCTGAGCCTGACGCATTGGGGTAGAAAAACTGCACCAAGAAAAGCCAGATATTAAATATTGCAAATCCTGTGTTATCGATTATTTTCTCGTTTAATGGCCATACAAAGCATCCTGCTGCTGCAAGATTCCTCCTGTTCATCTCATTCAAAGATTTTTTTAAAAAATTATGTTTTAGGATGCAATCTGCGTCTATAAAGAGCAATATCTCACCTTTAGCTGATTTAGCTCCATTGTTCCTCGCTTCTGCGGGCTTTCCCCCGCGAACTAATTTACAGCTGTATTTTTCTGCTATTAGCCTTGTATTGTCTGTTGAATTGTTATCTGCAACAATGATTTCATAATCTGCATAACTCTGTTGGTTTATAGATTCCAATAGTTTTGGCAGGTACTTTTCCTCATTCAATGTTGGAATGATAATGCTTAGCATCGCAGTTTAAGATTAATGTTCATGCATAGGTGTTATTAAGGTTAAATAAAATGAAAGAGTTTATAAAATTAACATATGTGCCTAAAGATAAGAAGATAATATGAAAATTGCCGTATTTACAGACTCTTTTTATCCAAAAATAGATGGCATAGCAATAAGCTCCCTTGAGACAATCAGGAAGCTTGCTGTAAAAGGCCACAAGATAAAAGTTTTCTGCCCAAACAACCTCAAAAACAGCGATGAGATCAAGATTAAAAATGTAGAATTGCACAGGATTTTCAGTTTTCCTGTGCTGTCATACAAAGAGGTGGTTGTTGCAGTTCCAAAAAAGAAGAAAATTTTGAAGATTGTTGGGGGCTTTAAGCCAGATATACTATACCTTCTTAGCCCCGGACCTATCGGGATTGCTGCAACTTATGTAAAAAAGAAGCTGAAAATTCCTTTGGTTGGCGCATACACTACGGTTATTGCGGAGCAGCTTATGTACCTTTCCCCAATACGCTTGCTTAAGCTGGATGTTGTCAAAGAAGTCTTGTTCAAAAAGCACCACTTCCATAAGCACAGGGGAGAAACAATGCTGAAAAAAATAATCTGGGATATAAGCATGTATATCTACAAAAAATGCGATTTTATCACGGCTCCATCTTTTCCGATAAAGGAAGAACTGATCAGCAGAGGAATGAAAAGGCCCATTCAAGTCATTTCTTCTGGTTTGGAAACCAAGCATGTAAAGAAAAGAAGCCACTTGAAGAAAATCGGATGCTCCATACTTCACGTTGGAAGGCTTTCTCATGAAAAAAAGATTGAGCTGGTTATTGAAGCCTTTTCTGATTTTGCAAAAAAATATCCGCAAGCAAGACTGGATATAATAGGAGATGGCCCTTCCAGAAAAAGCCTAGAAATACTTTGCAGCAATCTGAGGCTGGGAAACAAAGTAAAGTTTCACGGCTATATCAAACATGAAAAAGTGCTCAATATGTATAAAGAATATGACTTATTTGTGACTGCAAGCGACATGGAAACTTTAGGCCTGGTGGTTGTTGAAGCTATGACTGCTGGATTGCCGGTTATTGGAGTTGACAAGTATGCGCTGCCAAGCATAATAATTCACGGGGAAAACGGGTTAATCTGCAAGCCAAATGATGCTGGCTGCATAGCAGAGTCATGTGAAAAAATTTTAGTTGATGAAAGTCTATACAGAAAATTTTCAAAAAATTCCATAAGATTCGCAAAAGAGCATGATATGGGGGGAGTGGTCAATAAATTAGAAAGGGTTTTTCTAAACCTTATTAGGGACAGCAAAGAAGCTTGCAGTCCATGCGTTGAATAGAATGCGTCGGCCGGGACTTTCGCGACTGCTTCGAACCCGGATACCGAGCTGTCTTCGCCAGAAGATCCAATAGATATTTAATTCCAACGAATGGAAGGCTCGAGTCATAGCCATTAGACCACCGACGCATCAAAGGCTGTAAGATTCGCAAGAGATTTATAAATTTAATTGTTTTGTTTAAAATAAGTGAAAAGCGACAAGTATCTTGAATATGAAATATCTAAGCAAAGGACAAAAACTTTAAAATACCAAAATCATTAAAAGGAAGCTGTGCAAAGGTGCTTAATTGGGGGTGATAGTATTGGAATCTGAACAAAGCTCTCATTACAGGAATCTTGTTCCGAGTATAGATGTCCATAGAAACGCTGACTTTATAGACTATTTCAGTTTTGAAGGGGCAATAAATGAATCCAGATTTGAAGGGTTTCTTAATGATATAAACTGCAATAATGATGCTATTGAGCTCAGCCTTATAAAAAATAAAGCATATAGGGAAGCAGTTATAATATGGTTGAATATTGCTGGTTCTAAGGATGATACTGATGATATGCTAAAAAATATTGTTAAGGGAGAGCAGAAAACATTTAGCGGCAGCAAGCTATTTTACATAAATGACAAGTTTAACAAGATCCTGGTCATGGCTGTGCCAAACAGTATGAATGGAAAGGTTAATATGGTCATAAACAGGCTTAACAAAGTGAATGACAGAGTGTATAGGGTAAACACAAAGATAAAAAGGGACAATATCGAGATGTACATGAAGAGAAAAACTGCCAATGACAAGAAAGACAGTATAATAGATTTAATCAACAGGAATCTTAAGGCCTAAATTTTTAGATGAGAAATGGCTTTGCATCTATTTTTACCGGATTATTAGTGTCGGGGATTCTTACTTGGCCTAAGGTTCTTCTTTCATACTCCCTTATAATCCCTAAATCATTGTGTTTTAATGCTTTATCTGCCATCATCCTAGGAATTACTGTAACCACGACTATTGGTGTTGACTCATGAATCTCACCATTAGAGCTAACTTCACTAATGCTAAGCCCCCAATTTTGCCCGTATTGCTTAAACTCATCAAGGCTTAAATCACTGAAGAGCTTGAGCCGATTTCTTGTTAAGAAAAAGCCGCGAAATGCTGAAACGCTATGCAATTTTTGATGGTTCATAAAACGATAAAATTGTTGATGGTTTAAATCAAGAATGTATGTAGAGCCTTTTGAAACGTCGCTCCCCTGTATGAAATCATGCGCTTTATTGCATCATCGGGCTGTCTTTCAACATACTTAAGATGCTCAATTACACCCATAGTAACTGCTACAGGCATCAAAGGATAATTCTTTTGGATTCCTTGTATTAATTCGGTGTATTTCATATAAAAAATTTGAGGCGCTTTACAAATTCCTTAAAATCTTTCTGCTTTACATTTGCGCCGCATGCATTCTCATGGCCTCCGCCATAGCCTTCCAATCCATTCAGCGCTTTTTCCAGTATCTGAGGCAGTATTATCTTTTGGCTTCTCAAGCTCATCCTAACATCTTCATCTTTTTTTCTGCCTATAAGTATTACCTTGTCAGGAAATTTGTATAGCAGCTCATTAGCCATATCTCCGGTAAAGCTCGTCTTGTCGTCATCATACGTAAAGATAAGAAGCTTGTCTTTTGTAGCTGATTCAATTGCATCTTTAACCATAGCATCATACACTGTTTTAAGTTTTTCAAATTTTTGGTAGATAAATTTTCCTGCTGGAGTTTCCTGGTTAAGGATCTCATAAGGGGTTTTTATGCGTGTAAGGACATTGATGCTTTTTCTGACATCAGCAGTTTTTCCCTTAAGGCAGAAAGAAAATGCCTTTATCAGTTCTCCCAGTCTTGTGGTAAAATAAATGTCGCCTATTGTTTTCTTATTGCCTACCAAATCTGGATATTTTTTCCTAAATTCATCCAAAAAATCAGGCATATAATAGTCAGCTATGCATCCCAATGCTGCGATCCAAAGATCTTGTTTGACCACATTATAGCACATATATGTTGTGGGTATGTTTGCGTCTTTTTTCCTTATCCTTGGATTAAAGTACATTACCCCGTTGATTTCATGAGGGCCATGATGATCTATCCAGATTATTGGGACAGGGCATGAGTCGACAAAACTCTGGTCCAATAAAGCAATGTCCAAGATAAAAACTTTGTCTGGCTTATATTCCTCCAGGCGTGAAACAGACCTGGAATCTAATTTTGGGTGTGTCTTGACAACTATGCCATGGCCTTCTCTTTTGTACCTATACAACAGCAAAAAGGATGAAAGGCCATCGGGATCATCATCAAAGAAGTACAAGGGGCTCTGGCAGCTGTCAAGCTCATTTTTGATGTGCAAATATTGTTTTTTTGTAAGCCCCATTTTTCATCAGATTTTTTACTTATATTTAAAGGTTTATCAAATGTTAAGATAATTATTTTCTATATTGAAAATTAATTGAATGGTGTTGGTATTAAAAGTGTATACTGAGACTAAAGAAGAGATGGTAATGCATAAATCTTCTGACGTTCTATGGGTTAACATCAACTTGAGGTTGATAAGCATAATCTTTAAATTCTTCTTTCACTGTCTCTGTTCCATGCATCTGCCAAAATATTCCGCAAAAAACCATCCATTGTTTAATTGCGGCAACATAAATTGTCCAATATGCGCAAAGGCTTATTCTCAAATAAGGATTAAAAAGCAGATCGTAAGGGAAAATTTCTCAACTGACGGCATTGCTCCCTTTGTAGGCAGGTATGGCTATCCTGCGGTTAATGTAGGGATTCTGACTCCACCTGCAGAAGAGAAGGATTCTTGGCTCTATGATGCTCCGAAATATTGGGCTGCCAATAATTTTCAGATTCCAAGGATAATAGATTTCAGGTCATCATTGATAAATTCCAGAGATACGTTTAATATTAAAAAAAGAAATGCGTTTCTTGAGCTGAACCAGGAAGTTAGTATGTCTTCCGAGCCGACTAATGTGGATATAAGCCTTAAAAGCAAGCCAAAGTTTAGGATTAACTATGACAATTTCATGGCTCCAACAGGGCCTTATGCAGAGCTAGAGAAAGCAAAGCTTACAGAAAACCCAAAAATACACACAAAAGTCCAGAAAGTCCATTATGATACTGACTTAAAGGCAAATGAAGCATTGGTGTATTTGTACAATAACGAATTTGACGAAAATTTTTTGTCAAGGATTCTTAGTGTAGGCACTTTAGGAATTGAAAAAAACAGGAAACTCGTGCCGACAAGATGGTCAATAACTGCAACTGATGATACGCTCGGAAAGCATTTGATAAATGAAGTTAAAAAGCATAATGAGATGGAGTACTCCGCTTTTTTTGGCAGCTACCTTGGAAATTACTACCTGATATTATGCTTCCCAGATGTATGGGGTTATGAGCTGTTTGAAGCGGCAGTTTCCAATCCTGAGCGTTACATGACTGACCATGAAAATTATGATGGCAGAAGAAGTTATGCGGAGAATACCGCTGGCGGCTATTACACTGTGAGGCTTGCTATATTAGAAAGGCTTAATCAATTAAAAAAACAGGCAAGTGTTCTGGCTTTGAGGTTTATAACTTCAGATTATACTTTGCCTTTGGGAGTTTGGGTCACCAGGGAAGCTGCGAGGAATGCAATGGATGCAAAGCCCATAGAGTTTTCATCAAAAGAGCTGATGTTGGAGTATGCAAAAAAACTGATAAGGAGAAAATTTGGATGCGAAGTTGAAACATATTTTAAAAAAAGCAGGCTTTTGGTGGAAATGAAAAATCAGACTAAGTTGGCTGAATTTGCATAAAGTTTTTCTCAAAGCTTATCTTTTAATAAATCGGATATATCCTCCATAAATATATCCGGAAATTTCGTTTTAACGCATTTTTCCATTACTTTTCGCAAATCTTTATCATTGTCCCACTTATCCCAGCATTTCCTTCTTGCCTCTTTTGATGACCAAGCGGCATAAGCTACATAGGTTCCATCTTCTGATTTATGAAGCCTTGATCCGTAGCTTCCACAGGTTTTGTATATCTCTTCTGTAACGCGCTTCCATTCTCCAACAAAGGCTTCCTCCATGCCTTCATTTAATCTCCACCGATATATTGCGTAGAACATTTTTTCCTTAATACCGGACTATTAGCTTATTTTTATAAAGTTTTTTATTGGGAATTGAAAATATTCCCAGTAAGCAAATTCCAGTTTTTATTTAACCAAAACTTTTTAAATAAATCGATTCTCATTCAGGCCATGAATGTAAAAGACCTAAAGAAGAGGTACTTTGAATTTTTTAAAGAAAAAAATCATAAATTGATTAGTTCTGCATCTTTGATCCCTGAGAATGATCCAACCGTTTTGTTCACCACTGCAGGTATGCATCCTTTGGTCCCTTATATCATGGGGGAAAAACACCCTTTGGGCAAACGGCTGGTGGATGTCCAAAAATGCGTCAGGACAGGAGATATAGATGAAGTGGGGGATGACTCCCATCTGACATTTTTTGAAATGCTAGGAAACTGGTCTTTAGGGGACTATTGGAAAAAAGAAGCCATAGCATGGAGTTTTGAATTTTTAACATCAGAGAAATGGCTTGGCCTGGATAAAAACAAACTGCATGTGACGGTTTTTGCAGGGGACAAAGATGCTCCAAAAGATGATGAATCTGCCAAGATATGGGCAAGTTTAGGGATTCCTAAAGACAGGATTTTCTATTTTCCAAAAAAAGATAATTGGTGGGGGCCAGCAGGCAGCACAGGACCATGCGGTCCAGACACGGAAATGTTTATGGATACCGGAAAAGAAAAGTGCTGCAATGATTGCAAGCCCGGTTGCGGGTGCGGAAAATATTTTGAAGTGTGGAATGATGTGTTTATACAATACAATAAAACCCAAGAAGGAAAATACTTGCCTTTAAAGCAAAAAACAGTTGATACTGGGATGGGTGTGGAGAGAACAGCCGCAATGCTGCAAAAGAAAGGCAGCGTTTACGAGATTGAAACATTTAGGCCTATCATTGATAAGATAAAAAATTTTGTGGAGAGACCATACCCTAACCAAAAACAACAAGAACGATCTATAAGGATCATAGCAGACCATATCAGAGCGGCAACTTTTATCCTAGGGGATGAAAAAGGTGTCGTCCCTTCCAATTTGGATCAAGGATATGTGTTGAGAAAGCTTATTAGGAGATCTATAAGGCATTTTGCATTGTTGGGAATAAACTTGCGTAATGCTAACCTTACTTCTGAAATCGCAAAGGTCGTTATAGAGATATACAAAGAAGATTATCCTTCGTTAGATAGGAAACAGAAGCTTATTTCTGATGAATTGAAAAAAGAAGAGGATAAATTTCAAAAAACATTGGCTAATGGATTGTATGAGATAAGAAAAGAGATGCAAAGGAGATTTCCAAACGAAGTTGATGAGACAAATAGAATGGTCAACAAGCCAGTAACTTTATCGGCTCAATGGGTTTTTGACTTATACCAGAGTTTTGGCATGCCAATAGAAATGACTTTTGAAGAGATAAAAGATGCTAATGGATGTCCGATAGAAAACGAAAATAAAATATTAAAAGAAGTTGATGAAATGCTCAAAAAACACCAGAAACTCTCAAGGGCTGGTGCTGAAAGAAGATTTAAGGGAGGCTTAGCTGACAGTTCTGAAGAAACAAAAAAGCTTCACACAACCACTCACTTGTTAAATGAATCCCTGAGAGTAGTTTTGAAAAATAAAGATATTGTCCAAAAGGGATCCAATATAACCCAAGAAAGGCTCAGGTTTGATTTTAATTTTGGCAGAAAGCTTACTCCAGAAGAAATAAAGAAGGTTGAGGATTTGGTCAATCAAAAAATCAAGGAAGCGTTGCCGGTTAAAAAGGAAGAAATGAGCCTGAAAGACGCAAAAAAAAAGAATGCGCAGGGGGTCTTTGAGCATAAATATTCCGAACAGGTTTCAGTTTACACAATCGGGGATTTTTCTGTAGAAATTTGCGGAGGCCCACATGTTAATAACACTGGTGAAATTGGAAAATTCAAGATTATAAAGGAGGAGAGTTCTGCAGCAGGCATCAGGAGGATAAAAGCGGTTTTGAGTTGATTCAATTCTGTCTCACAAAATCGATGACAACCTTCACTTTTTCTGCCGCGCCTTGTTTTCAAACAATCCTGTATTTTACCACAGATTATTTGATTGCAGTCAATGAGTCAATAATTAGCCGATAGTATTACAGATTCAGGTTTAATTGCAGATATAATCCAGGCTATCTTTCTTTCCCTATAAAAGTCCAGGTGCAAATGCGGAAGGTAGTAGCTTAATCCTCCGCCCAATACCCCGATTTCCTGATTAGTCTTTATTGTGCTGCCGCATATAATGCTTGGAAACACATGCGTATAAACGGCAAATGTGCCATCATCGTGGTAGATTTGGATAAAATTAGTCAAGTGGGCAGATTCATCATCTAATTTTTTATATTTGCTGTTATAACCAAGGTTTGTAGCTATTCCCCCCCTGCATGCAGTAATGGGAGTTCCATCCGGAACCTCAAGATAAAATTCAGAAGATCGCTTCAATGCATCAATTCCTTTATGCCTCTTTTCTCTTACAACAGCAGATATAACATCAGTCCTTATTAGATCATCCAGAGTTTTTTTCTTAAACGGCAATAAGTATTCCATATACCTACGGTTAAGGTGGGCATATTTTTAAATATTTGGAAATTTTAGAGAGGAAGCTATAGAAAAGATTGAACGTCAATGAAGAAAATATGCCTTGGATTATGCCTTATAGACGGCATCATGCTGCCTTGCGTGCTCTTTAACCTTTAATCCTATGCTCTGCCCTTTTTTGGCTTCAGCTATCTTAGCAGTATCAATCTGCATGCTCTCTACCTTTTGTGTAAAGTCGCTTGTAGCGCCCTTTATTCTTATATTGTCGCCTACTTTCAATGCGCCGCTCAGCTTAACTACTGCTACGCCTATATTGGCATAGTAATGCAGAACTCTGCCTAACTCTTTTTCAGCTGTTTTTTTCTTTATTTTTTGCTCTTCAGCCATAAAAAACACATTAAGATAATATCATTAGTTGTTCATATAAAAATCTGTCGAAAAAAAAGCTGTTATTTATTTTGCTGGGGATTTTTTGGGCCGCCTTCTACAATTTTCTCAAAATGCACCCCGAAAGCACCACCGTCGTTGCCGAGGTCCCTGTAGCCAATGACATCGAATTCGCTGACAGGACCAAAGACACGCAACCTATTCAAGTATGGGCCTTTTTGAGATTTAGCATAGTCTGCAATATCAAAAAACATTAATTGGCTGGCTCTTCCTTGTTTTTTTAGCCAATCGCCATACTCCTGCGCTTCGAATCCTAATCTCTTGTCAGAAAACAGTCTTGATGTTAAATCATTTTTTCCAAATTCTAAAGTTTGTACATATGTAAGTCCATGATTGGCAGTAAATGCGATGCTGTTTTTTAGCATTTCGTCAACCGTAGCATAGACGGTATCTCTTTGATTTTTAGGAATAACATATTCTTTGTCTTGCCTATGGGCATCAACTAAGCTAGATACACCTACTATCTTGCTTATAGCTCCATCTGGAACTATAACAACCTGATTGGTCCTGTCATCATAAAAAACATCAGCATTTGTCCCGCTGTAAAGATTAAATGTGCCTTTGCGTCCGTGTGCTCGAAGAAAACCTAACTGTGCTGGAGAAACGATCTCAAGACCTTTAGTTGCAAAAGCTGCTTCCTGAACATCTAACTGCGCTTCTTTGCGGGCATAAGTAATAGTGTATAATCCTGCTGGTGTTTTATTGACCTTCATTTCAAGATTAATCATTTTGTTAAGCCCCCAATAATGTACATAGGGTAGAATAAGCTTTTGTTTATAAATCTATACGTTTTTAAATCCACTATAAAGTAGTTAATCTATTTTCGTAAAGTCGCCGATTTTAAGTTGTCCTTTTAAGTGAGTCGGGCATCCATAAATATCATACTCAAAAACACTTTTTCCCATCTGCTCTTGAATGTAACGCTTGACTTGTTCTTGTGATACATGACCGGTAGAGCCACAATAGTATCCTCTTGTCCAGAGAGCATCAAAGCATTTTCCGTAATGGTTTTTGTAGCCAAGATACTTTAACTCTGGAAAACATCTTCTCAACTGTATTGAAGTGTTTCCTTTCAGCTTATGGATTATCTTAAAAGGCGTTACCGTCGGCTTTGCGCCAACAAACAGATGTAAACGGTCTGGCATTATCTCTAATGCGAGGCTGCTAATGCTCATTTCTTGGCACTGTCCTTCAATAATTGATTTTAGAACTTCAACAACTTTTCCAGTTAATATTGGCTTTCTGTATTTTGTAATCCAAATACTATGATAATT
>Ga0209541_10008555_pt1 | contig 16844 bp, 21 predicted proteins | sample RifCSPlowO2_01_FD_184027 | JGI IMG/M metagenome (GOLD analysis project Ga0209541, IMG submission 184027) | Groundwater microbial communities from Rifle, Colorado - Rifle CSP2_plank lowO2_0.1 (SPAdes) (version 2) | ecosystem: Environmental > Aquatic > Deep subsurface > Groundwater | place...
AACACATATGTGGGGGATTCCCTGTGATATGGATGCTATAACAGAAATTGCTAGACAATATAATCTTATGTTATTTGAAGATGCCTCTCATGCACATGGTGCTGTTTACAGAGGTAGAAAAGTAGGCACATTTGGAGATGCTTCTGCATTCAGTTTGCAAGCGCAGAAAACTTTGACTGGAGGAGAAGGAGGAGTATTATTAACAGACAATGATGAACTTTTTTATAGAGCTTTGCTTCTTGGTCACTATAACAAAAGATGTAAGAATGAAATACCTGATGATAATAAACTTCATCAATATGCAATAACAGGAATGGGATTAAAATTAAGAATACATCCTATGGCTGCTGCAATTGCAGATGAGCAGTTCGATAACCTAGAAACAATCTTAGAAAACAGACGAAAAACTGCTAATGGTATGATGGAAGTGTTAAGAGATTTACCCGGAATCGAAATCCCAAATGTCCCAAATGACATTGAATCAAGTTGGTATGCTTTTATTATGCAATATAAACCAGAAGAGTTGGGAGGATTATCTATTGAACGGTTTTATGAAGCTTTAAAAGCTGAAGGTTGTATGGAACTAGATAGGCCTGGATCAACATGTCCACTAAATAATCATCCACTATTTCAAAATCCTGTATTACTATTTCCGAGATATGAAGGTAAAGTTAGCTATAAGAGAGGAGATTTTCCTAAAGCTGAGAGGTTCCATGAGCATTCATTAAAATTACCTGTTTGGCATGAATTAAAAGATAGAGATATTGTTGAAAGTTATATTAATGCATTTAAAAAAGTAGTAGAAAATTATCATGAGCTGTTATAAAATGAATAAACTCTTTTATGAAAATTTAATGAAAGAGGCTCACGAGGATGGGATTAATAGATATGTTGTTGGAGCAGTAATTCAACAAGATTCATCCTTTCTTCTATTAAAGAGGCCTAAGGACGATTTTATGGGGGGAATTTATGAACTTCCAAGTGGCAGGGTCGAAGATGATGAGGCACTTGACATAGCTCTTTATCGGGAAGTTGAGGAAGAAACCAACTTAAGAGTAAAAGAAATAAAGAGATATTTAGGTCACTTTGATTATAATTCTAAAAGCGGAAAAAAAACAAGGCAATTTAATTTTGTGGTGACTGTTGGAGAACCTCTTGAGATTAAGTTACAAGAACACGATGATTTTGTCTGGGCCAATAAAAATCAATTACAGCAATATCCAGTTACAGATAGCGTAATACAGATATTAGACTCTTTTTTTCTAAATATTTGATTTATCCCAATCTTAGGATCATTTGGAGTATTTGAAATATAACTCGCTTTGTAGGTCTCTTCCAATTGAGAAGGATCTATACCTACCTCTTGAAGCTTACTATGCAGATGCATGCTCTTTTTGAGGCTTTTCCCAGAATCGTATTCTACTTCAATTTCAATTAGATCAATCATATTCACTTTAGGAATGAAAGCTTTTATCTACTTTGCAATCTACTGGCCCATATAGATACCTTTAAATATCAGGTAAGATTAATCTTACTAGGTGAGATTATGGAAATTGCAATAACAAAGATGAGCTCAAAAGGTCAGGTAGTGATTCCTTCTAATATGAGAAGAAACATTGGCGAAGGTGACAATCTTATTGTTATCCAGAGCAAAGATCAAATCATTTTGAAAAAAGCCAGTAAACTAGATAAGAATTTTAAAGAGGACATCGAATTTGCTCGAAGGACAGAAGAGGCTTTCAAGCGATACGAGAATGGAGAATTCATTGAAATGGATTTTGACGAATTCATAAAAAAAGTCAAAAAATGGTAAAAGCTGTTCTTCATCCTTCTTTTAAGAAGGTATTCACCAAGATTAAGGACAAAAACACAAAAGAAAAATTGATTAAGCAATTTCTTAAAATTAGGGAAAACCCAGAGTTAGGCAAGCCAATGAAGTATGACAGAAAAGGCACAAGAGAAGTCTATGTGGCACCTTTTAGATTGTCTTACATCTACTTTAAAGAATTAGATAAAGTGGTTTTCTTGGATCTTTATCATAAAGATGAACAGTAAATCTATTTAGAACCACTAATTTTATATATCCCCTTTTAACTATCTTAATCCATGGCAAAATGCGAGATTTGTGGCAAGAATATCGAGACAACTTTCCTTAAAAAGATTGTTGGGACAGTTGTCAAGGATGAAAAAGGAAAAAAGCATCTTGTTTGTCCTAGTTGCCAATCCAATAAGTCCAAAAAGGAGATTCTCACGAATCTTTAAATATTCTAGATGATTTTTATTCTTCATGCCCCTGTAGCATAGTAGCTATTGCGGCTGATAAAAGGGATATTTTGACGTTTTATCCCAATAAATCAGCAATCGTAATCAGCAGGTCGAGAGTGCAAATCTCTCCAGGGGCTTACTCTTCTCTTAGGTACTACAAAAACACAAAACATCCAGTTTAGGTACTACATCATCCCCATTTTGAGAATATCCTTTCATAGGTATTTACAAGCTGCTCATAAAACAATGTAACAATTGGCTTATAATCCTCATAATCCTGCTTGTTTATATCTGCCTCATGTGCTTTTGACAAAGCTTCATAATATTCTTTTCTTTTTTTATTCTCAATGATTATTGGCGGATATCCCTTTCTTATTAAGATCAGGTTTGAGAGCATTCTTCCTGTCCTGCCATTTCCGTCATAGAATGGATGTATCCTTTCAAACCTTTCATGAAATATTGCAGCAGCAATTAATGGATGCATATCCTTATTGCTTTTATGCCATTTTAACAGTAGATTCATATCAATGGATACATATTCCGCTGGAGAAGTGTCAAATGAAGCTCCAAACACTCTTACATTATGCTGCCTGTAGCTTCCAATTCTTTTGTCAATGTTGTTTAATAGCATTTTGTGCAGCTTAATAATATTTTCATTTGATAACTCCAGCATTTCATGCATAATAAAGTCAAATGTCTCCTTTTCATTGATATGGTCATATATCTCCCTGAGGTCTTTTCCTTCAGGAGTAATATTTTTGTTTAACAGCATGTTCGTTTCTTCCAATGTTAACGTATTTCCTTCAATTGCATTGGTGTTGTAGATATAGTGCGTCTTGAAGTCCCTGAACATGTCTTCGATTAATTTTGTATCTTTGCTTTTTAATTTTTTATTGAACTCTTTTTTTAATTCCTCAACATGTTCTATCTGTGCTTCATCTAGCAGCAATTTTAGCTTGTTTTGCGCATCAATCTTGTCTTGTATCTCTTTTTTGCTCATTGGCGCTTTGCCTAAATATGCTATTGTTTTTGACTTCACCTTATTTCCCTTCCTTTCAGAAGTTTTGAGATAGTAATAGCTTTTGTTGCCGATAATCTTTTTTTCCACAAACATATGTGTACTTAGGGACTACAAATATATAAATCTTTCTATTTAGGGACTACAAGCATACATTATATTGAGAAGCTTTGACTCTCTCGGTAAACCTAAACCACTTTCACCCCAAACTTTATATAATAGTTCCCATTATAGGTACTAATATGAGAAGCAAAGAAAATAATTTATTAGAATTGTTCTTTAACAGTCCAACAAGGGAATGGCATTTTGAGGAGATTGTTAAGGAAGCTAGAATTGCCAGAAGCAAGGTAGATCGCTGGCTAAAGCAGTTCAAAAAAGAAGGTTTGGTTAAGAGGATAAAAGAAAAAGGCAAAATGCCTTATTACATAAGCGATTATCATTCAGTTGCTTATCAGAACAAAAAAAAACTTTTTGCCCTAAACACATTATATAATATTGGATTATTAAATCACTTGGCTTCTCTCGCTAAAGCTAAATCAGTGATCTTATTTGGAAGTTTTGCGCGCTCTGACTGGTATAAAGATTCTGATTTGGACATTTTCATTTATGGTGATCCGGAAGGCCTTAGTATAGCGAAGTATGAGACAAAACTTCATAGGGATATTCAGGTTTTTGTTGCTGACAGCAAAGAGGACTTAAAAAAGCTTGGTTTAGACTTAATTAAAAACATTATTAAAGGAAACTTGATTAAGGGAGATATTGGCTTTGTGAAGGTGGAAATGAATGCCTAAGTTCCTAACCCAAATTGAATGTTTTAATAAATGCAAGAGGGAAGGAAAGATTATTGCAACAGAAACTGTTGATCTAGGAAAGATCAAGGCTACTTTGGCTATTGCTGAAGGTGATGTTGAATCTGGCATCACACTTAAGAAAAACATTGCAAAGGACAGTAATCAGTGGAATAGCGTCTATAAACTATATTATGATGCTCTTCATGAGCTTGTTGAGGCCTTTCTAAGGTTTGAGAAGGTTAAATCGGATAATCATCAATGCCTTTTTGCTTATCTCTGTGAAAAGCATCCAGATCTGGAATTCAGCTGGGATTTTTTTGAAAAAGTTAGGTCAAAAAGGAATGGGATCAATTATTATGGTGCTCCGATAAATTTTAATGATTGGAAAGAAGTCGAAATTCAGTATAAATTATACATTGATAAGTTAAAGAATGAAATATTGCGTAAACTATTAAACAATCACTAATCCAGAACTATCTCCCATAGCACAATTCTAAGCTCAAAGGGCATATCACATTTTCGCTGTCAACCTTGTTTCTATCAGCGCATCTCTTATGGTCACATCTGCATTGAAAACCTTTTGCAAAATATGCTGCTTTGGCATCTCCATTAAGGTTATGAACTCCAAGCTCAACCTGCCTTAGTTCGCCGTCAAAATCCTCATGGGCCATTTTTGCCATGAATCTTAATAATCCGGTCAACACGCCATTTCCCCTGTATTCTGGCTCGACAAATATCTCATCAAGTTTTATTGTCCCTTCTCTTTCTTGTATGTCAAGCACAGCATATCCTACAGTTTTAGAGCTCCCATTTATCCCAGTTCTTATGACATACACTTGGTCGTCATCCTTTAATGGGCTTGGCTCATGGGATATTATATCAAACTGGTTTACAAAGCCCTGGAACTTTTTTCGCATATCTTCAACTATAGAATTATCATCGCAGAAATCAAATCTTACCCCTGCCATATATAGTAAATCACTTTATTGTTTATAAATTTTTCTACGATTATATAATTTATATAATCGATCATATCAACTATTCATATCTTAATGCTTCTACTGGCTGCAGTTTAGATGCCTGTAATGCAGGTAATATTCCTGAAACTGCACCTATCAAAAATGCAAATAGAATGCATCCAAATGTTAAGTACCATGGGAATATTGGCTGTAATGATGAGAATCCAGATGCAGCCGCTATGTTTCCCCCAGTTCTTGCCACTATATATCCTAATATCACTCCTAATATTCCTCCAACCATTCCTAAAAATCCTGATTCAAATACAAATATGAATCCGATATCAGAGTTTCTTGCTCCAATAGCTTTCATTACTCCAATCTCCTGCGTCCTTTCAAGCACAGCTGTATACATTGTGTTCATTATATTGACAGATGCAACTATAAGTGATATCAGTGCAATAAGCACAAGCACTCCATTTATGATTGATATCACTATTCCAAATGTTGCAAGCACATCATCAAATGTCTGCACAAAGAATCTTTCTTCGCCTTCTTTAACATCATTATGTTTTCGAAGTTTCTCTTCTATTTTATCAGCTATCTCATCTGGTATAGCAGCTTGTTCAGCCTTTGCGATTGCATATCCGAATTTGTCTTTTGTTGCAGGAAAAAATGTTTCCATCTGGTCATGAGTCACATAGATATTGCCATCATCTCCAGGATTTCCCACTTCTTCATAAAAGCCAACAACTGACATTATCTCTCCATTAACTTCTACCTTGTCTCCTACCTCAAGCCCTTTTTTGAATATCTTGTCTGGTATCTGATAATTGTATCCAAGATTAACTTTTCCAAGTTCTCCTTTCTTCAGATGTCTTCCTTTGTAGATCCCTACAGTAAATGTTTCATCTATCAGATCAAGTTTATCAGGATCTACGCCAATCAGAAAATTGTATTTTATCTGTTTGTCTTTTTTTATCTCTCCAACCTTCATGTATAATCCTGTTACGTCTTCTACTCCTTTTATCTTGCTCACAAAATCAAGCTCTTCTTTTGTTATGAAGAAATTTGAGTCTAGTCCAGGAGCTGACACCCCTTTTGCTTGTATGAAAAGCTTGTCTCTTCCTGCCTCGTCTGCGAGAACATTGACATAGTTTTGTATCCCAAGCCCAAAGCTTATCAGCGCAAATATTGCTGTTATTCCTATAAGTATAGAAAGTATAGTAAGCCAGGTCCTGAGCTTCCTGTGCATCAAATTTTTCAATGAGTATATAATTTCATCTTTTCTCATTTTCCTTACCATTCTCCATAATTTTTTTAAGATGATAAACCCCAGATAAAACCGAAAAGATAGATAGAGTTATCAGTAAAAACAAAAAAGAGTATTTATCTTGGTTCCATTCTAAATACTGTTGCATTGTCATGGGTCTAAAAGTAATTATTCCAAACAAACTAATTTCTTCTCCCTGTTCATTAAATAGTTTAATTTCTAATCTAAGGTCTGTTTTCTCTGCAACTTCTATTTTTATTGAAGTGAAATCCACAAATTTTGTGGTATTAGTGATCATATAAATCCTATTTTCTGAAGATTTATTGCTCTGATATGGTAAATAGATTTCTATGTCTGAGTAGAGATACAAACGAGTTACATTGGGATACAAATCGTGTCTAAATTCAAACTTACAATATATAAAGTCTCCTTCAACAATTTTGAGTCTTAAATCACGATCTTGAGTAAAACATAATATTGTATCAGTTTTGACATATACATCATCTTTAATATTTATTTCTAATGGGAAATCTGGTTTATAAATTTCATGTATCATCATAATTGCACCAACGATAAGAATTATCATTGAAGTGAGTGACAAAATAAAATAATTATTTATATTTACTTTATCAATTTTCAATAAATCGCATACAATATCAATTAAAACCTTAATAAGTGAAAACAAGACGAAGAATCCCAAACCGAAGAAAAATATTGGACTAAACAAGTTAACTATACTTATTGTTTTATCATAAAAGAGCGATAAAATAAATTGATTTATGCTTGTGGATGCTATATTTACATATACATAAATAGAAATTAAAACTATTAATAAAACTACCAATTTTATATAATTATTGCTCTTTAATAAACTAATTAATCTAAGGATCAAATTTTTTATTTTATCATATGATCTCTTAATTAGACTAATTATACTATTTACGATTTTTCTAAATAAATCTTTAAAATTAATTCTTAAGCTCATTTTGCAAACCTCAATGCATCAACAGGCTGCATCTTGGATGCCTGTAGGGCAGGCATTAGCCCGGCAGCAGTTCCGACGATAAATGAGAACAACAATGCTCCGATTATCAGGAATATGCTAACCTCAGCTTTGATAAGGCCTTCCCCTAAGAACAATTGCCCGACAAAGGCAAATCCATAAGCCATGCTTAGCCCTAATGCAATTCCTATTAATCCTCCGATTAATCCAAGATATCCTGATTCTATCGCAAATAAGGTGAATATGACTGAATTTTTTGCTCCTATTGACTTCATCACTCCTATCTCTTTTGTCCTTTCAAGAACAGATGTATACATCGTATTTGTTATCCCTATTCCGCCAACAACAAGGGATATTGATGCTATGATATAGATGAACAGCTGTACTGCAAATAATGTTGAGTCTAAGGTATCCAAGATCTGCTGTGGGCTGTCAACAGTGAAGTCTTCTTCACCTTCTTTGACGTTTCTTTCTTTCCTCATCATCTTTTCGATGTCGCCCTTGATCTCATTTATCATGCTTGCATCCTTTACCTTTACAGCTATCACATCTATAGTTTCTTCGTTTCCGAAAAGCTCGTCCATGGTTTGGTCATTTAGTAGGGCGACAGAATCAAAGATAAAGCTCCCTTTCTTCTTTAAAATGCCCACAACTTCAAAAGTATTGCCGCTTATTATCACCCTGTCTCCTGATTTTATACCTTTTCCAAATGTCGTGTCTGATGCAAAATTATTGCCTAGAAATACTTTCTTGCTGTCGCCTTCTTTTAGGAGCCTTCCCTGTTCAGGCTGCAAGTTTACCATCATCTCAAATACCTTCCTGTCTGTTCCTGATGGCACAGATCCGATCATTATTACTGATTGTTTGTCATTGAATTCCATGAGGCCAGATTCGATCCGCCTGTTGAATGCAGTATCCACCCCTCTGACTTTTTCTATTTTGTCTGCAAGTTTTTCATCTAATGGGTTTACGCTGGCAGCTCCAGGCGGCCCTGCAAAAGCTAGTCCCTGGGCTTGTATGCTTAGTACATCAGATCCTAGAAATCCGAATTGTGACGTTATTGCAGTCCTTAAGCCTTGGCCAAGCCCTATCAGTGCGACTATTGCTGCTATTCCTATGAATATTCCGATCATGGTTAGCCATGATCTAAGCCTTCTTTTCCTGACATTCCTGATAGAGTAGCTGATATAGTCTTTAAGCATTCTTTTTCTTTTTTCCCTTTTTCCATCTTAGATAAAAGTACACTCCGGCTCCAACAATGATTAAAACAAGTACATATCCAAATGATCCGCCGCCTTGTGATAGCCCAATCTTTTTTGCTTCTGATTCGCTCCAAAGCTTTAGCTCAAGGTCATACAATTTCTGGAATTCTTCATTGTTTGCGCTCAGGTAATCGACTTCGATTGGCAGTTTCACAGAATCTTTTCCTTTTTTTAGGAATATCTTGTATTCTGCGCTCTCGTAATCATCTGAATCGATATTTCCTATATAGTCTTGTGAGGCAGATACGATCTCATAATAGTCAGTCTCTCTAAGTTTTACATTTACAAACTTTACATCAGATACTCCTTTATTTACAAATTTGATAGAAACTATTCCGGTCTGCCCGGATTTGTAGACTTCAGAGCTTTCTATTATCGGATAGAGGTCAGGAATCTCTCCTATCTTGACTCCTATTACATTGTCTCTTGTGTAATTTCTTCCAAGTTCATCCTTGTATATTATGCTTAATGGCACTTTGTATAGGCTTGATTCAGCTTTTGGCCCAGCTATTAGCCCGAATTCAACTGTGGCATTTTCTCCTGGGTTGATCTGGCTTACAGTTTTTTCATTTGATGATCCATGTGGCAGTAAAGGCACATTTGTCAGGTCAAGCTTTAAGGTGATTTTCTTCATGACTGAATCTGCGGCATTTCTTATGACCAGCTTGAGTATTCCTTCTCGTCCAGGTGCTATCATTTCTGGCACAAGCTCCACGTTTTCCACAGAAATTATCGAATCAAATGGTTTGACAGATATGTTGAACGGTTCTGGTTTTATCCATGCGCCTTTTTCCCCAATTCTGTACCTCAATTCCAGTTCATTATCGCCTTCAACAGCGTTCTTATCAACCAATAACCTGTATTTTACTATGACTCCCTCAACACCCTTCTGCTGTGCTCTAAATCCACCCAGATATTGTGCTGTGCTTTCTCCTGGTTCCAATAAGAATGGATAATCTGGTAATAATACAACAGTAACCTCATCAGTTCCTCTCCATCCAATATTTTCAAATTTGAATCTTACATCTACAAAATCTCCTGGCTCGACAGGGTCAGGTTCCTGGCTCATCAGTGTTACTTTTATTAGATAGCCGCTAGGCTGGTTGTCACCAGCAAATGCCATTAATGAAAGCATTCCAAACACGATTATCATCATTATCATTAAAAATATTTTTTTGTTTTTCATTGTTTATCACCTTTTTGTAAAATGTGTTTTTTCGATCAAGCCATCTTTTAGATGCTCTATTCTATCTGCATTTTTTGCTACATTTGGATCATGCGTTACCATAACGATTGTTTTTTTCTTTTCTCGATTCAGCTTTTTCAGGAAATCCATCACTGTGCCTCCAGTTTTCGTATCAAGGTTTCCTGTTGGCTCATCTGCTAGTATGACTTCAGGATCATTTGCGAGAGCTCTTGCGATTGCTACTCTTTGCTGCTGCCCTCCGCTTAATTCAGTCGGCCTGTGATACATCCTTTCTCCCAGTTCGACCAGCTCAAGGAGCATTGTGGCTCTTTTGAGCCTGTCTTCTTTGCTTGTGTTCTGGAATATCATTGGAAGCATAACATTTTCGAGTGCGGTAAGTGTGTTTATCAGGTTGAACTGCTGGAATATGAATCCGATTTTTTTTCCTCTTATTTTGGCAAGGTCAGATTCAGTTAAATGTGATATGTCATGGTGCTCAAGGAATATTCGTCCTTTTGATGGTATGTCTAGGCATCCGACCATGTTTACTGCAGTTGATTTGCCAGATCCTGACGGCCCCATTATCGCCACAAATTCGCCTTTTCTTATGGTCAGGTTTACTCCTCTTAATGCCTGTACTTCAACTTCTCCCATTTTGTATATTTTCCATACATCTTCCAGTTGAATTATGATGTCCTTAGCCATTTTTGTCAGTTCTTCTTATTTTTTATTAGTTTTTTATCATTCCTTAATTCATTTAAGATCAAATTGTGCTTCCTTGCGTTTTCATCAAGTGTTTTGTGCGCTTGAAAACGTAAATTATTTATTTTTTAGTTCTATTGTGTTTTTTTAAGTTCATTATTCTGCTTCCTTGCGTTTTCACCAAGGATTTTTGTGCGGTTGAAAACGTAACTTATTTGCTTTTAGTTTGCAAATTTTTTAATTATCATATTTTCTTAGTTTTGTATTGAGCTTCCTTCTCGAATTCACTTTAGCATTTTGTGATGTTGAAAAACCATCATATTTTATTTATAATTATATTGTTTTTTAATCAACCTATTTTTTTAAATTCCAACTCGTGCTTCATACTCATTAGCTTATTTTCTTTAGTATCTCAGCAAGTATCTCATCGCATCTATGAATCTGTTCAAGATAATTTTCCATTATCCCAAGCTTTTTTTTATCATCATCCTTTTTACTTGACTTTGTTTGTTCCCTAAGCGTCTTTATCATGCCGGGCAGTTTCTCTTTTGCAGGGTTGATCTCAGCATTGTATTTCTTGGAAATCATTTCCCTTGTTAATTTATTGAGGTCTTTTTCCATGAAGAAATAGGTCTTATGTGATTTCGGCTTTTTTAGCCTTTTTATGACTCTCGCATTTTCTATTGCTTTGACTGAGTTGCTAATTGAAGCTAAGCTGTATCCTGTCTTTTGTGCAATCTCATCTAGAGAAAGCTCTTTTGGCTCAATATACAAAATGCCTATAATTTTGGAGGATAAGTCATCAAATCCATGCCCTTTTGCCGCTGTTGCAACGATTTCAATGAATTCTTCTTCTGTTTTGCTCATTTTTATGATATCTATATATTATATGGCTAAATTAAAACTTTTACTTCTTTTAATTTATTATGTATATTCATAATCTTCTGAACTTTCAGTTTATAGTAAAACTTACCTTTTTGCAACTATTTAAAACTTGTGTTTCTTCCAATAAAGAAAGTTTTATAAAATATTGTGCAATCGATCTTGATATGGTGGTTTCATGAAAAACGATGAAAAGATGGCAAGAAGGAAAAAATTAATGGTATGGTTTCTTATAATTATTATGGTTGCAAGCGCTTTTGGAGCTGTATTTTTTGGATTTAATACAGGCCAGACTAGGAAATATAATGACTTTTCATTTAAGGAAACAGACCGTGGCTGGCTCACAAATATCCACGGCCAAAAATATTTTTTTAATTATCTTCCAAGCGACACAGAAGACATTAACATTAGCGTAGAAATAGCTGCATTATTGAACGGAAAAATGGAGATTGACACAACTTATAACCTTAATGACACATTAAATCAGACCATTGCTCTTGCCCAATTCCAGATTGCAAGGTATCTTCAGCAGGGCAATATCTTTTTGAGGAACGGCATCACTACAAACAGCACTTATAATGTCCCAATAATAGCTTGTGATAAGTCCACTTCATCTGTTCCAGTGATATTCTTTGCAAAAGGCAATGAAACAAGCATTAAGCAAGGGTCATGTATTTTAGCGCAGGCTCCGAATGATTTTGAGATGCTAAGGCTTGCAGATCGCTTGACTTATCAGATATTGGGGGTTATGGTTTAGTGGTTGATGAACAAATTGGGCAAAATGCTGCAAAAGAAGTTGAGCCAGTTCCTAAACATGATAATACTGCTCTTTATGTTATTGTTGCATTGATTGTTGTAGTGATACTTTCTGCATTACTGTTTTATTACTTGACAAAGCCTGAGCCTCAAAAAGGCACCTTAACTTACAACAAATTTGATTTTATTTATAGGGAAGATTCAGATATCTGGACAACCCAATGGCAGAATAATGGAAAGCTCTACAATATTTATTTTCACTTTAATCCGCTGGAGGCAGAAAAAGTGCCTATCTATGAGAAAAAACCTTTAAGCCCTTCATTTAATTCAAGCTATTTTTTGGTGACCTTTGATCCACTGGCTAATAATACAGACTATTTTAAGATTGCAGTTGCAGAGCTTGATTTGTCTTTGGTTAGGGTTTTTGGCAGGGTTCCGATTGCTGCCTGTTCTGAAAACTCTACTCTTGCCTGTCATAGCAGGCCTATCAAGAACTGTGATAATACAGATGAGCCTGTATTTTATTTGAAGCAGGAAGGGCAGCCATCAATTGTGCTTGATGATAATTGCATTATTATTACGGGATCTAATAAGGATCTAATAAGGGCAGTTGACAGGCTTCTTTATCATTGGTACAGGATAATTGCTCCAACAGAGCCTATTAAGATCATCGAGAATTAAGGTTTAAAATGGATGCAAAAACTCAGCATTATTTTTCTGAAGTTCAGCAAGGCCAATATAATCCTAAACTAATCAAGTCTGTAATTCGTGGAAGGATTATTGAGCTGTTTACAGCGCCAGGCATGTTTTCACCAAGAAAACTTGACCTTGGCTCCAAGCTATTGATTAACGAATGTAGGATAATTGATGGCCAGTATGTTTTGGATCTAGGCTGCGGCTATGGAGCAGTCGGCATCTCATTATCCTTGTTTTTTCCAACATCAAAATTCCTTCTGGTTGACATTAATGAGAGGGCTTTAAAGTTGGCCAAGAAGAACAAGGAATTTCATCGCTTGGACAATGTTGAGATTAAAAAAAGCAATTCTTTCTATAATATTCCTAAAGACGAGTTATTTGATATAATCTTGCTGAACCCACCTCAAAGCGCAGGCAAGGATCTCTGCCAATCTATGATAAAGGATTCGTTTTCTCATCTTAGATCAGGTGGCTCATTGCAGCTAGTTGCAAGGCAGCATAAAGGCGGCAAGTCCTTATCACAATATATGACATCAGTTTTCGGCAATGTTGAAGTTATAGGCAAGAAGTCTGGCTATAGGATTTATTTGAGTGAGAAGAAGTGATTTTTATTATCCTTAACTTAATAATTTATATTTCTTTTGAAATTACTCAAAATTCATCATATAATAGTATCCACTCGAAAGTTTTTTAAACCTGGCAGGTAATATCTGTTGATGAACAACAAAATAAGCACATCATTGATCTTGATCTTTTGCTTTGCAGTTTTTGTCTCTGCTGTTAGGATGGAAAAAACTTATCCAGGAACAGTTGTGACTGCAGATTTTGCTGAACAAACTTATCATTTCAGCAATGGTTGGAACTTGGTTCCAGGAATATTAAATCCAGAATGGGTGCAGGTTAATAGTGGTAATATCAAGGCTATATTTGCCTTTAATCCTGTAACTCAAGAATATGTGCGATTTTATCCAAGACCAGAAAATAATAAGATAAGCGGAACAAATTATAATTGGGAATCATTTGCAAGCATCGGGTCTATGTGGGTTTATTCTGATCAAGATTTTTCATCTAAATACTGGAAATTTGGAAATTTACCTTTGGATTCAACAACGCTCTTTGCAGGCTGGAATTTTATCTCTGTCACTAATGAGATGAAAGGGTTAAGGTTTGACGAAATTAAAGGAAATTGTGATTTACTGCGGGTTTGTGATTATCAAAGGCAAAATTGGGAATGTATAGGTTCAGATCAGGTTGGGGTACAATCGCTTGCAGATACCGATTCTGATATTGGGCTTGGACTTGTTATAAAAGTTTCAGAAAATTGCAAATTCGGAATTTCTGGAGGATCGTTGACTCCACCTTCAATTCCTGAGCTTCCTCTTGGAGATAATACCGGTTTAAGGAAAGATATAGAGAATTACTATTATCAGGAATATTCTCATGAGGAATGCACTTTAAATAAAGCAGAAGACTACACTTCAAAGTCTGATTGTGAGGCAGCTTGGCGCTGTATCTCTAAAGATTATGCTAAGCTTATTTCTGAATCAGATTTAAGGGACTTAGCAGCTTATATGAAAGCGAATGGTGGTGAGATGGGAGATGGTTACTATCGTGAAAGGAATCCGTCAATATCATCGCAGATCAATTCTGTCTTTAGGAAATGTCTGTCTGGAAAGCATGAGAGTTATTGATTTAAGATGAAAAAACAAAATAAAGGCATGAGTTCCTGGATTTGGATCTTGATAATCATAGTTTTGATTGCAGCAGTAGCATTGGTTTATATCCTCTTTTCTACAGAACATTCAGGAATTTTTGGTGGGCCGCAGATTCCACAGCCACCTCCATTGCCCTCTTGATTATCTGGTATTTGGTTATAAAACACCGTCTAGATATTGTTCCTGTTTTTGGAAAAATCATACTTTTAAGAATTTGTCTGCACTAAATCTCCTTAACTCCTTCTTTTGTTGCCGCAACCAACCTAAATCCAACGCCAGTCTTCATCACAGCGCTGAGGAGTGCCATATGCTCTTTGCCGTTTCCAGAGGCAAAATTCAAAGCAACTTCTTCAAAGCCTATGTTTTTCTTCAATGCGTTTGATATAATCGTTATCGTTTCATCCACTGGCTTGAGCGGATCAATCACAATAAATTCAACTTTGCTTCCCTGTGGAGCATCAAACCTCTTTTTGGAAGCAGCTGTAGCAATTAAAAACGTATTTTCAAACATTGCAGACTCTATCAATTTGCTTACATGGCTCCATGCTCCATTGTCAGTGGTCAGCATTGCTATCAGGTTTGTCACATAGCTTGGTATATTCTCAATTATATAAAATTAATTGTCTTTAATCACAAACTATAAAAACTAGCATTTTTATCTTATTCTTATGGCATTTTTATTTTCTCTAGCAGAATTGGCAAATCTCGTAATTATGACTTTAGTATTAGGCTATATTTTCAAAGACCATTTCGCAAAGCCAGCAGATGATAACTATGACCCTATAAAAAGTTTCAGCAAGCACACCGGTTATGAGAACTTCTGGTATGCAGCTGCAGTTGTCGCTCCTGCAATTGTTCTGCATGAGATGGGTCATAAGTTTGTTGCGATGGCTTTTCATCAGCAAGCTATATTCTATGCCTCGATGACTGGTCTAGCTTTAGGCATTCTTCTTAAGCTTCTAAATTTCGGTTTTATTGTTTTTGTCCCAGGTTTTGTGAGCATTCTTGGCAATGCTACACCATTGCAGCATTCTTTGATCGCTTTTGCAGGTCCAGGCACAAATCTCTTGCTTTGGTTAATATCATTCATTTTGCTCAAGACAAATTCCGTAAAAGGCAAAATTATCCCTTACCTTGCTTTAACTAAGAACATAAACTTATTTCTTTTCATATTTAATATGATTCCAATTCCTCCATTTGATGGATATTCAGTTTTTTCAGGCATTATTCAAACTATATTTTGAATAATCTAAAAGTATAAAAAGTCTGATTCTGCATTTTAAATTCTATTTTCTTAGAGGTGAAATATGTCTGATTTATTATCAAGCGTGTCAGGAAAGAGTGAGGAGCATGAGTTTTATACATTGTTTCCTGAAGGTTATAAGATAGGCCGTACAAAATATGTCATTGTTTTTGGAACTGTCATGTCTGGCCTTGGAAAAGGCATTTTCTCTTCTTCTCTAGCTACATTGCTTCAGATGAAGGGTTTTAAGGTTGCTCCAGTCAAGTTTGATGGTTATCTTAATGTTGATGCAGGCACATTAAATCCTTATCGTCATGGTGAAGTCTTTGTTCTTGATGATGGCCTTGAGACAGATATGGATCTTGGCAATTATGAGCGTTTCCTGAATCTTAATCTTAACAAGGATAATTATCTTACCGGCGGAAAGATTTTTTCAAGTGTCCTTGCCAGTGAGAGAAAAGGTGAATATCTAGGTAGAGATGTCCAGTTTATTCCTCATGTGACAGGATTCATCAAGCTTTTCTTAAGAAATCTTGCTGTTAAGCAGAATGCTGATCTGGTTTTTGTTGAGGTTGGCGGCACTGTTGGTGATGTGGAAAATGGATATTTTATTGAGGCAATGCGCCAGTTGGAGTATGAGGAAGGCTCAGAAAATGTCTGCCATATAGTATTAACTTACATTTTAGAACCAAGTTTTCTAGGTGAGCAGAAGAGCAAGGCAGCCCAATTAGGCCTTACAAGCGTTCTTGCAAAAGGCATCTATCCAAAAGTGATTGCCTGCAGGGCAACTAATCCAGTAACATCAAAAGTTCGTGAAAAGATCTCTTTGTATTCTAATGTCCCATTTGAAAATGTGGTCAGTGTCCATGACAGCACTAGCGTTTATAGCATTCCTCTTCTGTTGAAAGACCAAAAGATTGATGAGCTTGTCATGAAGATTCTTAACTTGAAATCTCATCTTCTTGATGAAAAAAAATCCCTGAAGAGATGGGCAGATTATGTGAAGATTGCGCAGACAGCAAAAAAAGAGATCAATATAGGAATAACTGGCAAATATGTCACTATTAGAGATTCATATGCTTCATTGATAGAGGCA
>Ga0209541_10008556_pt1 | contig 16844 bp, 17 predicted proteins | sample RifCSPlowO2_01_FD_184027 | JGI IMG/M metagenome (GOLD analysis project Ga0209541, IMG submission 184027) | Groundwater microbial communities from Rifle, Colorado - Rifle CSP2_plank lowO2_0.1 (SPAdes) (version 2) | ecosystem: Environmental > Aquatic > Deep subsurface > Groundwater | place...
TCATTGAATCAAGAGGAAAAACTTCCTTAAAAACGATTAACGATATAACTGCAATGCTAAAGAGAAATTTCGATACTGCAGAGAGAATCTTAATGCTCACAGATTATTCTCCACGATGGCTGGAAAAATCAGCAATTAGGCCCATGGCCATGATAGGGAACAGATTAAACCTACTCAGCGCAAAGCATGAAGGGAAAAGTGCTGTAAGTGGAAATCCTTTTGCTATGCCTGAAATTAAGGCTCCTGATCCAAAGAACAAGCTAAACTAATTATTCTAAATATCCCTGCTTTTTGATTTAAAGAAACACCAACGCTAATCCTACCACAAAAAGAGTCCCCCTTACGCAGAATGTTAACATTCTTTGGTAATGTTTTCTCCATCGTTCTCGTTTTACATCTGATGATCCTTCTTGAGTTTCGATAGCATGTTCCAACATAGAACGGAGAAGGTGAAACAACGCAGCAACGCCCACAAAGAGCAGCAAGGTTACCGCACTATAATAAAGCATCAAAGGTAAAACAATCCCGCGCATGAAGTCTCCTATGAACAAATCACGCAACAAATAAAATGAGTTACCTACCCCGGCCAGAGTAAACATACCCCCCACCATACCCACCACAAAAACTCCTACTGGTGAAAGGATAAAGCCTAGTGCCTGTCGCACATAATTTTGTAAATCCCGAGGCATGACTATTTCCCAGGTCGTAAAGAATGATTGCACCCCCGCCAAACCAAATAAGACTGCTGCTATCCCTACAAATTTGTAAAAGAAATAATGTAATTGAGAATTATAAAAGAAAGAAAGCAAACCTAATCCAAATAAGAGGTAAGCTAAGAAAACACCCGAAACATAATAGGTAGTGTTCTTAATAATTTCTTCTTTTACTTTTGTTGCCGACAAAATAGCGATAAGCAGTAATATTAACGCTAACATTCCCGGCGCAAACATGGTGCGTAAAGCATCGCCAGTAACCAAGGAAAAGGTTAAGGTGCTTAACACATTCGGCGACTCTCCTTCCCCGAGAAGGCCTACTACAGCTGTATCGGGAGATAAAGAAGGACAGGAAGGATCACTATTATCCTTAATTCTCTCTTTCAGTAGAGATGAAATTGACTTTGAACCAATTAAATAACTTCCTTGCATAAACATGACCGGAATAGATCTGGATTTTTTTTCAATACTATAGGCATCATAATAAGCCTGAAGCAATTCAAAGTTTTGGAAGTGATGGTATACTTCATACCGTTCTATCTGCAGATGCGGATATTCCCGTTCTAAACCAAACAGTAAAGGATCGAGCGAAGCACAATCAGTACATTCTTGCCCATAAAAATAATAGATGCAATCATTTTCTAATTCTTCAGACTGAGCAACCGCTAAAGGCATCAACAAGAATAAAGCTATGCATACAAAAATTGACTTAGACCTCTTCACCATTTTGTTTTCTATTAGGCGGAAAGGTTTTATAAAGTTTTTGTTACCGAATATTTATATAGTAGTTATTCTCAAAAGAGCGGATGGTACTTGAGCTAACCGAAGAAAGCTTCCAAGGCGAAGTATTAGAATCAAAGCTCCCGGTAATTGTTGATTTCTGGGCTTCTTGGTGCGGTCCTTGCCGCATGTTAGCACCAGTATTTGAAGAAACCAGTAAAGAATATGCCGGAAAACTAAAATTTGCCAAAATTTCTACCGAAGATCATCCTGAGCCAGCCAGCAATAACATGGTTACCGGCATTCCCTGTTTGATTATTTTCCATCAGAGTGAGGAAGTAGGGAGAATTGTCGGTTTTATGCCCAAGCCTATGCTGAAGCAGAAGATTGATGCTATTCTGAGTAAAGTATAAAAACCAGTGTTCTTTCTTAGTAGAAATGAAACTCCTCGCACAAGGCGCAGAAGCAAAAATTTACAAAGAAAATAATACTATCATTAAGGAACGTTTGGCTAAAGCCTATCGGCATCCTGAATTAGATCAATCCTTGCGCCAATTCCGAACCCGTAGAGAAGCAAAAGTCTTACAAAAGCTGGAAGACCTGCAGTTCCCAGCTCCCCACTTACGAGAATTCTCGGATAAAAGAATGTCGATTGTGATGGACTTTGTTGCCGGAGAAACACTCAAAGAAGCATTGCAGCAAAAAGAAGATAATTTCCAACACTTAGCTCAGGAAATAGGGCAACGGATTGGACAATTGCATAAAGCAGATATCATCCACAGCGATTTGACAACTTCAAACATGATCAAGCATCAAGAAACAGGCGAAGTAAATTTCATTGATTTTGGATTGTCATTCTTTTCTGAAAAAGCGGAAGATAAAGCAGTTGATTTATTTTTGCTGGATAGAGCTTTGGAAACAACTCATATTGATCTTTACCCGGAAATATTTGAACAAGTATTAGAAGGATATCAAAGAGATAATCCCCAAGGAAAAGAAGTTCTAGACCGCCTCGAGATAGTCAGAAAAAGGGGAAGAAACAAAAAGAGGTAAAATCTCTTTTTTAGTTTCCTTCAGAAACAACAAGAAAAAGTAAATTTTTCTATGTTTCCCTGCGAAAACAACAAAAAGAAAAAAAACACTACCTACTATTCCTAACTTCTTATTTGTACAGCATCCGGATGGCATATTGCTGAAACCAAGATTTGATTAGGATAATCAATATTAGAGGTAAAAAAATCCAGATTATCCCTATGCACTGAAATCTCATTCCCGACTAATAGATCTCCATATTTCCGAAAGCTTATTCTGGCTCTTTCTTCTATTCCTTCGTAATGGTGCATTGGTCTAAAATGCATTTCAAAATACCCCTGCAAATGCTCGTGATCGGCAGCAAGTCCAGCAATAAAATTAGTTAAACGAGGACTAATCTTTTCAGGCCTGAACCAATGACGCCCAAATCCTTGCTCCATAAGCATTATCTCTTTCCCTTGCGGATGTTGTAAGAACCGAGCAACTAATTCCTGATAAGTTCTGGCGATGACAGGGTTTGACATTCGCACATAGGTGTCAATTTTATCAGTCATGGCCTGATCTCCCCATAATCTTTTCATTGCAGAATACTCAAGCCGCGATATCTCTTCCCCTAAGATGATACCATTAGTCCAAAAATCAGGTTGGAGATTCATGAAAATTCTAGGCAAGGGAATTGTTTATAAGAGTTATGAATCAAACCCACTTCGTAGCAATCGTTCCAGGACCTCTCCGCCCTAAAATCGGCCCATCATCATACAGCAATCCTGCTTTGCTCATATTATCTCTTCCCAGTCTCGCACAGCTGTAGGTTGCTAAAATTGCTGAATTTCTCATAACTCGATACATCTCTGCAAAGAATGCTTCCTGCCACATCTCCGGCGCAGTTTTTGGAGAGAAAGGATCAAAGAAAACTGCATCAAAATAATTTTCTGGAAGTGTTTTTGAAGTTTCACGAGCATCACCAAGAAGAACTTTGACTGAAACTTTCCCTTCTTTGAACTCTAAAGCTTGCGGGGTTAACTTCTTGTAGTGAGTAAAAAAAGCGATCGGCGGATTGACTTCCTGGATCCGAGAGATGATGCCCTGATCATATTCCAGACCGACCACTTCAATCTCGCAATCAGGATTCTCTTCTAAGGCGACAGAGATAGCCATGGCCGAATTATATCCCATCCCGAAACAGACGTCCAGAATTTTTATTTTACCTGTTTTTGCTAACTCCTTGATCCTACAGGGGACAGCATATTTTTTTAATGCTTCTTCTACTCCGCCAGTATGTGAGTGATAGCTTTCGCCTACTTCCTCATTCATGAAGGATTCTGAATTATCTGCAGTGATAATTTTTTTGAGCATAGGCGTAAAGATGTTGCTTATTTTAAAAAATTAACCCAATAAGATGGAAGATTATTTTTTATTTCCAACGCCAATGATCTTCTCTAATTCACCTGCCTGCTTGGAGTGTTTCCACCAGTTATATCCTGAATGCAGGAAATTTCCCACCACCAGCAGTTCTAACAAGAGCATGCCGCTATAAGCAGTATTATTCCAGGGCTCTGGAAATATCTGATAGAATTTTTCTGCAGCATAGGGAATAGCTGCAGCTTCTACCAATGAGATGAAGGCAACCGCCCTATATCTACGGGCAGTCTCACGAAGAGATTTTACCCTGTTTTCATTCGATACTTCTGTTGATGCTAAATTATAACTAAAATTATCCTCTTGCATCATACACATCCTCTTTTTCTATCTACAACTTCTCGGCTCGGCCTTTCCGCACTAACAAATCAGCAACCTCTGGGAAAATTTCCGTTTCCTCACCAGCATCAAAAGGACCATAGACTTTCATGTCCTTCCAAACGAAGCTAGGCATGGCATGAGTGAAGCGGATCTTGGTCATTACAACTTTTTGCAGAACGGGTTTTTGTTCTTCTGTTTCTTCGTTCTGCTCGCTTTGTTGCTGCCGTAATTCAGCTTTAATTTGCTCCTTTCGTTGTTCAAAAGTAATTTCCACTCGCTGCAATTGACCACTGACAAAAGGCAATTCTGCTCGAAATAAATTTAACAAAACTCCCCTTCGGAAAATATCCAGATTTTGCAAGATGAGAGTATAAAATTCCTTCTCTTCCCGCAGCAGCGAACTAGTATCGATGATATCTGAACCAGTTCTGCTTCTGTTCATAGCAATATCGATAATTTTCTTTTCTCGCTTTTCATAGATCTCCTTGAGAATTCGTCGGATACTACGCAGCTCATACTCTAGTTTTTCCTTCTCACCAGCAGCAAAAATATTCTCCCCTTCTCGTTTCAACTCTAACAAAGCTTGTTTTTCTCTCAAATACGCTACTACATCAAAGAAAAAAGAACTTTCCAGCTTCTGCAAATCCTCCTTTTTCTTCTCATTGCGAAGAATATCGTACAAAGTTTCGAGAGTTATCTTTATATTCTCCATTGTGAATGGTGTAATCTGCTGTGAAAGTATAGCTGCATCCGCCCCCATCTAACTTGAGAGTTTCCGTTCTTTTAAAACTTTGTTGCTGTTTTAATATATATTAAGAGAAACACCCGGACTGACTAAAATTTTATATATAAATTCCCTTGTTGGAGCGCTAATGGCTAAAAAGAGTATTATTTTGAGTAATAGTGGCGTTATCGGTGAGATGTTCACCAAATATGGTTTAGATACCAATGTTCTGGTTGACCTGGTTCTTTATCCAAAGGCCAAGGAATATTTTCAGAAAAGAGGATATTCCTTCCCTGACAAATTTCTTTGCACCCTTAGTCAGTGCATTGGTGAGTGTAAGGGTGTTTTGATCAATTATTATGGATATTCTGAAGAGAAAGCAGATCAGGAGATTGATAGAATCCTTGAAGAATTTATGATAGAAAAATCACCGGCTGTTGTTCTTGAAAATGATATTGAAATAGTTGAGGAAATTGGAAAGAAGCATAGTTTAAATGACGAAGATGCCCCCATTATTTACGGATTTTGGAAGCTAAAAATCAATATTGTAGTAGTCAGAGACGCCGCTTTTGAGAACACTTGCAAAGAATTAAACCTTACTGTTATTAAGTGGCCAATATTCAATTAAACTTTTCTGATGCAATAAGCTGGTATGCCCTTGTTTTATTGCCATGAGCTTGTTTTAAAGCTTTCTCCCAGCGTTGTTTCCTATATTCCTTAGTCTTCTGATAGGAGCCTTTTAATACTGGTTCCTGGCTTACCATGGCATGAATCATCCTAAAGGAGAGTGCATCCCATATTTTTTTATTGAAGCCTTCCAGTTGGTGAAGAACTTCTCGCCCGATTTTATGGATATTGACTGTTTCCTGCATGTTTCTACTTATGGCTGGAGAACTTTATAAAGTTTTCTTGAGCCTTTTGCTTAGGCAACTATCCGCTCAATTCACCACTAATTGATTACTGCAACTATAAAATTTATAAAATATAGGCAAAATAAGCTAGTATGGTAATGAGAAACACCTCTGCATTATTGATTGCTGGAGATGAAGCAAGATTTGTAGAAGAGGTAGATTATATTAGAAGGTATCTTCTTAATAAAGTTGGCTTCGATCATAAGAAAACCTGGACTTGTAACCATTCAACAAATGAATCGGTATTAAAAACTATTGAAAGATTCGTTCAAGAAGTAAATGCTACAGAAAAACCACAAGATGCAGTAGTCGTATATAGTGGACACGGTTTGCAGGGTAGTTTTTGCCCACACCCCGAAAATCCAATCCCTTATCAAAACTTAGCAAGATTTCTCAAAGAAATAACTGGTAGAACTATCTTCATTAATGACAGTTGTTACTCAGGAAGCTGTATCCCAGCATTTAGAGATTTTGGAATCTTACCAGAAGCTGGTTTAGTTATAACTTCTTCAAATGATGGTGAAGAGTCTTGGTCTAATTTTTTCCACTATATGCTCACGGGATTTTTTAAAGAAAGATTACCCTATCAACCAACAGAGATTCCATTTAGTCTCACAGATCCTCTTCAATCCAGTGATGTTGCCTCCTCAGGCTTAGTATATCAACATCCACAACGCTGCGGTCTATCATTAGACCACCTCCTCTTCCCACAATAACATGGCAACCCTCCACTACAGCACTTTATCTTTCCACGATAAAGGAGAACATCTGCAAGTTAATCTGCTGAGATTGTTCTATGCAGAAATTCCCACAGAAGAAGTGGAAAAGATTGCCAAATTTTCCCTTCCCGATGCTCACACTATCGAATTCAATAAGATCGATCAAGAAAAAGCGGAAACTAAATTTTCCTTTCTCTTAGCAAAATATTTTGATCATCTGAAAAACAAATTGACCGGCAATCCGGTAACCTACATCCATAAAAATTCTGGCATCCCATTAATCGGCAATGTTGCTTTTGGCATTGTCTACCGAAATTCATCCATCATCGAAATAAAACCAGTTACTTCCTGTAATCTTGATTGCGTTTACTGCTCTATTTCTGAAGGACTCTCCAGTACAAAACATGATTTCGTGGTAGAAAAAGATTATTTAGTTGAAGAACTACAGAAGGTTATTGATTTTGTTGCCGAACCAGTAGAAATACATATCGGAGTGCAAGGGGAACCATTCCTCTATGCCGATATGGAACATCTCTTCGCTGATCTTCAAGCTATAGAAAATGTGCATACTATCTCTATTGACACTAATGGAACTCTGCTCAACAAAGAAATGATTGACAGGATCTCAAAATATACCAAACTTCAATTAAACCTCTCGCTGGATGCTATCGATGAAGAAAAAGCAAAACTGATTGCCGGAACAAAAAGTTATAATGTCAAACACGTCAAGGAAGTTATTGCTTATGCTTCTAAAAAACTGAAAGTCATTGTTGCGCCAGTCTTAACTCAAGGTTACAACGAAGACGAGATGGAAAAAATTATTCTGTTCATCAAGTCTTTGGAAGTGCAGCCGATCTTGGGGATACAAAATTTTCTTAAATACAAAACTGGCAGAAATCCGGCTGATGAAATTTCCTGGGAGAAGTTCTATGCGCTTCTTGATGATTGGGAAAAGAAATACGATATCAAGCTGAAGCTGAATAAAGACGATTTCAACATCCGCAAGACCAGAGATATGCCTAAGCCTTTCAAAGAAGGTGAGGTAGTCTCGGTAGTATTGAAATGTCCGGACAGATTCTCTAACTCCTCTATTGGTGCTGCCAAGGAGAGAAATATCTCTATTCCCGGATGTCAGTTCAAAGAAGGAAAGATAGTAAAAGTAAAAATAGTCAGAGACAAGCATAATATTTTTGTGGGGCGAGTTGTTTGAGATTTAGGAAATAATTTAAAGTACCTAATATTAGCTGGATTATGACAGCAGAATTAAAGCCGGAATTTATTACAAAGATGAAAGAAATCGAGAAGCAAAAAAATATTAGAGTAAGTAATTTTGCAAAACGCTATGGTCTTGATAAATTAGTGTCACCACTATGCGATTACAATGGGGCGAAAGTTTTATAAAGCTCATTCTGTATAAAAGTCTAAAATGGTAGACAGGTTACATGATCTTAAAAGAGAACAGATCAGGCGCGAAGTAGCTGAAATTAATTCAAAAAGTGGGAGACCCTTGCACAATATCAGTGGAATAAGATGAGAAGAAGCAAAACTCCAATGACTCCTTATCAAGCAGAAAGTATTCTAGGTAGTTACGACAGTATTCCCAAACAGAGAGCTGGAATGGAAGACTTAATTGGTATCCGTTACCATGGAAAATTAAATGGTAAACCACTACGTTTCTATAATGATAAACAATTATACAGAGTTAGTGAACGTCTTCTAGGTGAAGCAAGAAAACTAGCCGAAGCAAGAAGATCAAAGATTTCTCAGCAAGATAGAACAAGACAAGAAGTAAAAGAAACTAAGCAAAGAAGAATAGACGAAGCAATTAGACACACCGATACTTTGATTGATAAGCTTGCTGCTTCACCAACACTCTTATGGGAAGAACACAAACGTCTTTGTGATTATCATAACATTCCTTCGAATGAACGCCCAAGTTATACCCTCAGCCAATTAGAAGATCTTTAGCCAGAAGAGATCACACCGCAGCCATCTTCCCCAGTACAAAATCTTTCAATTCTTGAGGCCACTCTTTTTCAATTTCTTCCTTATACTTCTTGCATTCGTCAAACACATCCTTCCGCATCGAGCCGTTATCGATCAACTTAATCAGCTCTTCTTTCACATATACTGGCACATGTTTCAGATTCCAGACCTGTAACTTCAACTTTTCCTTATACCAATCCTTTTCTTCATCCTGTTTCTTCTGTAAATCTTCCCAAAATGAAGTATAAGAAAATTCCTCTTTCTTTTCCTTTACCAGCTTCTTCCCTTCTTTAAGAGCAATCTTCGCCATCACCATCTCATGCATACGTTTCAGGAATTCCTGTTTGTCTTCAATCCTAATTACATCGCTATAACCGCCTGCGATCAAGCCGAAAGCAAAGGGGCTGGGAATCTCTGTACCTATCTCAACAATAGTAGTCCTTCCAGCAATAATTTCGTCAATCACTTTCTGAGCGTTAGGATAATCCATCAGATCTTCTAAAACTTCACGTCTGGCTTCTTTAAGAATAGGAAAATCATTACTAATTCTTTTAACTGCATTAAATAAGATTTTACTTCCCACCTGCATCCTGCCGGCATTCTTGGTTTGTCCCATATAGGAACGTAGGATCATTAAGGCCCGAGCCGCGCAATGCCTAAATCTTCGACTTAACACTTCACTTTTCTCAATAGCATTCTCTAACACCATGCGGAAATTTTCCTGCTTCAACACTTCAAAAGCCCGCAGAGCATTAAAACTCTGTTCCGCTGATAAATAAAATCCGTTATCAGTCACTCCAATTTCTACATCGCGGTGCTGAGATTTACCAATAGTGTAAGCCAGAGCTCGGGACAAGCAATCATTCACTCTCCGCCCAAATAAGGTTTGAAAAATAACATACGTTCTTCCTCGATCAAGGTAAGTTTCAATGACGATCTTTCGATCTGAAGGAACTTGACTATACTGATATTGCTCATAGAAATAACGATAAATACTATACGCGGCCTTTTCGTCTACATAAAGATGCTTGTTCACAAAGTCAATTATTTCCGGCTCAGATTTGCCAGCCTTGAACTGCTCTTCCATCAATCTTCTGAAGCGGTTGATCTCCATGGCTAGATCGTATGATAAAGGCAGCATTTCCGAAAACCAGCTTGGCACAGTCGGCGGCCTATTCACTGAAGTGCTAACTTGCGCAGTCATGCCTCGGGAAAATTTAAACATATAAACATGTCCGCCTAAGACAAAAACATCGCCAGGCCGTAATCGTTCCAAAAAACCTTCGTCAATCTTTCCTACTATCTGCTCGCCTATTTTTACAGTGATATAACTCTCTTCTGGAATGGTCCCAATGTTTGTCATGTAGATAATTCTTGCCATTTTTCCCTTCTTTCCAACATTTCCGGTTTCCGGATCATACCATATTCGTGCATAGACATGCCGTTCTTCTAAGCTGACATATTCACCTGACAAATACTTAATCACTTCAAAAAAATCCTTCCATTCCAGATCCTTGTAACAATAACTCTTGGTAACCAGATGATACATCTCATTGATATTCATCACTTCGTTGATAGCAATACCATAAATCTGCTGAGCTAAAACATCTAAGGCATTGGTAGGAATATGCACACGATCAATCTTTTTCTCAATTGCTGATTTCAATAACAAGGCACATTCTACTAAATCATCCCTATCCATGACAATAATCCGCGCTTTAACGGTAGAATGCAACTGGTGTCCTGCTCTTCCTGCCCTCTGCAAGAATCTAGCAACTGACTTTGGACTTCCTAAACAGATAACTAAATCAACATATCCAATATCTATTCCTAATTCCAATGAAGTAGAAGATACAACAACTTTCAAACTTCCATCACGCAACGCCTGTTCCGTAGAAAAGCGCACTTCTTTTCCCAAGCTGCTGTGATGTGCAGCTACATTATCATGATACTGCTGTGGAAACATTTCTTTCAAGGTGTGAACCACCCTCTCTGTAGCTGATCTGGTGTTCGTAAAAATCAAAGTTGTTTTATGCTCCTGGATCAACTCATTCATCAGATCATACATCTTACGATGTTTCAACATGTAATCAGATTCAACCAAACTTTTTACTGGACTAAGTACTTTCAGATCCATCTCTTTAAGAAAACGAATATCAACGATGCCACAGTCACGATCTTTTCCAACCAGATATCCTGCGATCTCTTCCAAAGGAGCAATGGTCGCGCTCAATCCTACTCGTGTCATTCCCGGTGACAAACGCTGCAATCGCTCCATAGTGAGGCTCAGATGTACTCCCCGTTTATTTTCTGCTAAAGCATGGATTTCATCTACAATTACCCATTGCACTTGAGTTAGTTTCTCTTTAAACTTAGGAGAATTGATCATGATCGCTAACGATTCCGGGGTAGTGATGAGGATATGTGGAGTTTTTTTGAGCATCTTTGCTTTGTCTGCAGCCGTGGTATCTCCCGTTCTTACCCCAATCCTAATTCCTAAATCCTTTCCCGCTAATGCATTTATTTCTTGCAATGGCTTGAGCAGGTTGACTTGGATATCATTGCCTAAGGCTTTCAGCGGTGAGATGTAGATACAATATACTTTATCTTCCAGAATTTGTTTTTCAGAAGAATCAACCAATTCATTGATAACCGAAAGAAAAGCAGTTAAGGTTTTTCCTGATCCGGTAGGAGCAGAGATAAGAACATTCTTTCTGCTGTGAATTTCCATCACTCCATATAATTGCGGCAGCGAGAAATCTTGGAATTTGCTGAAGAACCATCTATTCAAAAGTGGATGAAAGATGGATTTGATATGTACCGGTTTATAGGGTTCAGTTATGGTGGTTATCATTGATTAGAACATCTATCTGTTATGATGTGCCTATTCCAAAGATTATTTATAAGAATTTTCATAATATTCTTAACTTTAGAACTTGTTTATATATTCTAGCCGGGGTTGTCCAGTGCATGAAATGCGGAAACTACCACATTTCAGCACAGAAAAGTGATCGTTGTCGCTTTTCTTGTGCGTCCAGTGGCTATTAAATATATGATGATAGAGCTTAAAACAAGAGAATTTCTTGAGCTTACGCTTTAAGAGAATCTGTCCAGTGGAATGTCCAGTGCGGGAGCAGATATTCCTTCCATTCAAAAGAGTATAAAAGAGTATACATTAAAAGGACGGATAGCTCCGTACTTTAGTACGGAGTATCCAGCCCTTTTATGTCACAAAGTGCGGGGATTAGAAAGCGTCTCTTTTCAAGCCTCGCTCTTTAGAGCGAGGTGAGATGCTTTCCCGCACTTTCATGACTTACAAAAATGCTTCTATTCCTTCTGCTTGGATCCTAGCATCTTTATCTTTAACTGCTTCAGCCAACGTATTTCTATAAACTCTCACTTTTTCTTGAACTTTTGGAATAAATAGACCAGCTATCTGTGCAGCATATAATGCAGCATTAGTATATCGATTTATTCCCATTCCCGCGACAGGGTAACCTCTGGTTTCTTCTCCAGGTTCAGAAAAAGAAAGCATACTCTGAAATATATCTCCTTTGATATAAAAATCACTTCCTGCAAAACTTCTGGTAATGGGTAAACCGATGGTTGGGAGATCTGTACTCTCTGCTATGAATCCTGGAAAATAGTTGGTGGTGTCTTCATCAGCTAAAGCACCAAGAGCAATAACTGCCATGGTGCCATTATCTTCCATCTCTCTAGATATTACTTTTACCCCATTAAAGTCAATCACAGATAATTGATATTCGGTCACTTTTAGCCCGAACTCTTCCATTAAAACCATCATTTCTCTATACTTTTTTTCATCAACTTTGATTCCGCTTGGTTTCACAATTCCCACTAAAGGCACAGTGGGAATTTCTGAAGCAATTTCACCTTCTAAACCTCGGTACGCTCTAATTCTATTTCTCACCTCAGGATTATTATGGTATGCTATTTGAGCAGCTACTATTGCTGCACTTTCTGATTGCCCGGCAGCTACAGAACCAACCGGAACACCATCTGGCATTTGAATAATTGAATATAATGAATCTTGTCCTTCTAAGTTAGTGGTCTTTACCGGTAATCCAACCAAGGGGATTAGAGTTTCTGAAGCAGTCATTCCTGGGAGATGTGCTGAACCGCCCGCTGCAGCGATACTAACCAAAAATCCATTCTCAGAAAGCTTTTGAGCTTCCTGCGCCATAATTTTGGGAGTTCTATGAGCAGATAATATCCTTGGTGAAAAGGGGATATTCATTGATTTAAGAAAGTCATATGCAGCTCTTATTTTTGGAATGTCAGAATCACTGCCGGTTCTGATTTCAATTAAAGGTTTTTGGCTATTCATTTTATTTACTCCTCAATTCAATTTTTAGGTTATCCTTTATTTTTCGAGCTCGATGAATTAAATCTTCTTGCGCTTCGCCATCTAACGAAACCACCGTCAAATGTCCCATCTTTCGATGAGGTTTAACTTCATGTTTACCATAATTGTGGAAAAATACTCCTTCTCCAACTTGAACTGTTCCAACCACCGGTACGTTTCCATACATTAATTGATAATTACCGGTGCATCCCTCTTCTCCAATAATATTATGCATAACCGCAGATCCCGAGACTAAGCCAGTATTGCCTAATCTTTCCCCGGCAATTGCTCTTAAATGTTGTTCAAATTGAGAAGTATGGCACGCTTCAATAGAATAATGGCCGGAGTTATGTACTCTTGGCGCAATTTCATTGATTAAAATTGTTCCATTGACAACAAACATTTCAATACCGAAAACACCTACACCATTCAACGCTTCCATGGTATCTTCAGCAGTTTTTCTTGCTTTTGATGACACTTCAGGACTAACTCTGGCTGGAACAATGGTTGTCTCTAAAATGTTATAATCAAGTCCGTGAATATTCTCGCCGACGGGAAATGTTGCGATTTTACCATGAGTGCTTCTGGCAGAGATTACCGACACCTCAACATCAAAAGGTATATATCTTTGAGCCATTAAATCCCTCCCTGAGAAATAAGATAAAACCTTATCGATCTCTCCTTGATCTCTCAAAACAAAATTGCCTCTTCCATCATAAGAATCTTTTCTGGCCTTGACGATGAGAGGCAGACCATATTCTTTTACTGCTGCTTCTAAATCCGCCCTTCCAGTAACACCTTGAAAATCAGGAACGGGAATATGGTGAGCTTGTAAGAAACTTGCTTGAGTATATTTGTCTTGGATCATTCTTAATGTTTCTGGAGAAGGATGTACGGGCTTTCCTCTTTGTTTCAACTCTTCTAAAACTCTGCTGCTGGCTAATTCGATTTCAAATGTCAAAATATCAGAAACCTCTCCTAATTTTCTGATTTGTTCTTCATCTTTATAATCGCCAACAAATTGTTGGTCTAGAAATTGGTGAGCTGGACAGTTAGGGGTAGGGTCTACCGCAACTAATCTGTAGGATAAACCTTTATCCCTAATAGATTCTCCCATCATTAAACAGAGTTGCCCGCCGCCAACGACGCCAATGATCTTTGTATCCATTTTAAGATATTAGCTCAAATTCTTTATTAATTTTTTTATTATGTACAAAATCTAGGCCACGCCTTTCACATAATTCCCAATAGTGGTTCCTTTCTTCAACATGGAGATATCCTGTTCCACACCCTTGATCACATTCTGATATGCTTTGATGATGGTAGTTGTATCTTTAGTCAAATCCAGCAAAAACCATTTTACTCCGCCTCCAATCAATTCATTCACCTTCTCAAATATCGCAATCGGTCGAGAGTATAACATCTCTGTATTTCCATTCACCGTCCGCAGAGGAAAAGTATAATCCATCTCATCCGTCAACGCTTTCTGCGGATACGCGCCTTTAAAATGCATTACCGGAAGCTGTCCATGGGCATAATAAATAAATTCCTTATTTTTCATATTCAAAACTTGTTTAGCATTAAGCTCAGCAGAAATGGTTGGCAGCACTCCTTTTTCCCGCAATGCACTTACGCTAATATCGTTAAATACATTCAAAGAGAATTTACCGTGCTTCTCACCGGCAAATTTCAACGCTAACAATCCCCAGTTACCAATAGTGATTCCATCCGGCTTAACCTTATTCACAATCTGCTGAATTCTTTCAATGTCTAAATCAGTCACAACGACTGGTGTGTCCAAAAAGAACTTCGCTTTAGTACATAATTTCTTCGCAGCATCTACTTCCGCATTAAACACATCATAGTAAACAGCATACACTCCTGCGGCATTGGCTTCTTTCAATTGATCTAGAGAATAAACCTTGACCACTAATCTCGGTTCCTGCTCAACATCCCGAGCAATTACTGTAGGAACACCAAGAAAATTCGAGGTCCGCAGTGGAACTACTTTCTCCCGCAATTTACCTTCCAGTTCAGCCAGAGTCTGATGCAAGAATCGCTTGGGTAAAAATACATTTTCTAATTGTAAATCCTTCATTTCCCACTGAAGGCCAAACCGAGAAGATTTCTGCAATTCTGAATTGAGCTGTTCCTCAGTCAAAGCATGTTTTTCAGCTGCTTGCAAGGCAATAGAAGAATGAACCACGATATCTTGGTATTCGAATATCAGTGGTTGATTGACCTTGGCCACAACCTTAAGAGGTAAGGTCATTAACTTCTCCTGAAGAAGGTCTTCTCCTTCATTTTTAGAAGTCAAATATACTTGTGCTGTATTAAAGAAAAATGGAGAAGGTATTTTTACCTTGTCTCCTTTTTTAGCATGCTTTACTTCCACTCCTTCGTAAAATATTTTATAGGCTATGCCGCCCTTCAACTTCCCATCGAAATGAGGATGCCAGAAACCTATACCATCCATACTATCCAAATCGTGCTGTAACTCCAAGAGGCCTTTGTAAACGTCACCTAAATAGATCCCTCGATTCATAGGCATCTCCTTTCCTACGATAGACCTATTATCTTCAAAAAAACCTGTCGTAAAATCACGATTGAAGCCCATCTTGAGATTATCAACCTGTTTTGGCGTAATTGGTTTAAAATTATTCTTCACAGCAGCATCAATCTGCTGACGGTAGGTTTTAGTGGTAGTTGCAACATATTCTGGACTTTTCATACGTCCTTCAATCTTCACGGCGTTGATCCCTAACTTGTAAATTCTATCAATACTATTCGCGAGCATCAAATCTTTCGCACTGATCAAGTATCCATCATTATTATACGTTTTACGACAACTGCTGGCGCAAACGCCACGATTACCACTGCGTTTTCCAATTAAAGAAGAGATTAAACACTGCCCGGAATAAGAGATACATAAATGTCCATGTACAAAGACTTCTAATTCTGTATCAGTATGCTCGCGGATTAGTTTGATTTCTGCCTGATTAAGTTCTCGAGCTAAAACCACTAAATCCAATTCTGGAAATTGAGCTATTCCATGATAATTCATCAGACTGGCTTGAGTGGATGCATGCACTCGTAATCCAGGAAATGATTTCTTGATAATTGGTGCTAAAAAAATTTCCTGAATAATAACTGCATCAATTCCCGCTAAATACGCTTGCTCCAAAGTTTTAAACCACATCGGCAATTCTTCATTACGCACTAAGGTGTTAAATGTCAGATAAACTTTAACTTCATGCAGATGAGCAAAGAACACTGCATCCTTTAGCTCTTCCAGAGAGAAATTTTTTGCTAATCTTCTGGCATTAAAGAACTTTATTCCCAGGTAGACCGAGCTAGCTCCGTTATAGACGGCAGCCTTGAGGCAGTCCCAATCTCCTACTGGCGAATTTAGTTCAAGCTTCCGCAAAGTGCGGGAAGCACTTGTGCTATTTAACCCCGCACTTTGGGACACGAGAAAGACTATGTCTTTCTGTGCAGAAGGACTTTGTCCTTCTTGCATAAAAGGGCTATGGCTCATTGAATCAGAATCAGGTCCAGAGCCATGTCCTTTTAATGTGTGCATAGAATATAGCTATTTTAATGGCTATTTTTAAGAATTACTGAGGAAAAGTCAGAATGATGATAGGAACACTATCTATTTACCTCTCCAAGGCATCAAAAGGACTTTTCACCTTCAACAATTCTGGAGCAGCCATATGCAGATAGATCATGGTAGTCTGTAATGAAGAATGTCCCAATAGAGGCTGAACTTCCGTAACTGCATATCCATTTTGGATCAAGTGCGTGGCAAATGAATGACGCATGGTATGCGGATGCACCCTCTTGGATATTTTTGCTTTTTTAGTAGCTTCCTTAATTATTGCTTGAATCGTCGCTGGAGAAATATGTTCCTGCCCATACCCTGTAAACAAC
>Ga0209541_10008558_pt1 | contig 16842 bp, 18 predicted proteins | sample RifCSPlowO2_01_FD_184027 | JGI IMG/M metagenome (GOLD analysis project Ga0209541, IMG submission 184027) | Groundwater microbial communities from Rifle, Colorado - Rifle CSP2_plank lowO2_0.1 (SPAdes) (version 2) | ecosystem: Environmental > Aquatic > Deep subsurface > Groundwater | place...
CGGCCGCCTGATCCTGCTCCCGCACAGCAAAGGAAAATCCACCACCGCTATTCTGCGCAAACTATCCCGCAATTAAGGCTCTGCAGAGGCCTAAATTCAGCGGGTTTATTTCTTTTGGCTGTCGCCTTTGCCTATGCGGTAGGAGTCGGACTCTTCGTGCGGGGTGGAGACTTCGATGACCACCGATGCTTCGAGCGCGACGAGCTGATGCGGTGTCGAGGGCGGCACGTGCACCACGGCGCCGGAGTGGAGCTGTTCGACGATGCGGTCGGCATTGGCAAGATTGTAGTAGCGCAGTTCCAGTGTGCCCTCGAGCACGTACCACGCTTCGTCTTTGTTGATGTGGTAGTGGTCGCTGAAGGCCGCGCCTTTGTTAAATTTTAGAAGCTTGCCGCAGTATTTGTCGTTGTTGATGATCCACACCTCCTCGCCCCAGCCTTTTTTGTGGAGCTCTGCCGTGCCGACGGTAAGACGCTTTGCGCTGTCCATAGGGAGTATGGTAGCGCGCATTCAGGCGTTTGGCGACCCGTGATGGCGCCACACCCACAGCCGGTAGCCGCTGTAATTGGAGATGAATCCGAGCGCTATGCCGAGGACATATGCGCCATGGAGTGCGAGCCATCCTGCCCCGAGCATCTCTGCGGTATACACGCATATCCACTGCAGTATGAGCGAACCGGACACAACGGTGTGGAAACGCAGGAGCCGTAAGGGGAGCGGCGCGTGTACGCGGTCATTGAAGGAAAACCGGTTGTTGAGAAAAAAGTTGGAGAGGATGCCGCACTCTCCGCCGACGACAACCGCCAAAGAAGGGCGCACTCCAAGCAACAGAAAGAGCGTTTCAAAAACAATAGTCTGTACGATAAACCCGACGCCGCCTATGCACGCCACCCGGAATATCCGCGAGTAAAGCAGGGCGCGCGCGCGTACGAGCAGACTATCCACGGTTTGTACTATACTATGCGGTTATGGGCCGCACAAAACTATCCATACTCATTCCTGCATACAACGAGGAAAAAACTATTGTGGAAATTTTACGCCGGGTTATTGCCTCAGATACGCGCCCCTTTGAAAAGGAAATACTGGTCATTGACAACAACTCTACCGACCGCACCGCCGCGCTCGCGCACTCGGTGCCGGGCGTCCGCGTGCTCACGGAAAAGCGGCCCGGCAAAGGCGAGGCCATCGCGCGGGGATTGCGCGAGGCGACCGGAGAGTTGGTGTTGTTTCAGGATGCTGACTTGGAATATGACCCGGCGGACATTAAAAATCTTTTGGAGGTTATTCACTCCGGCGCGGCGGACGTTGTGTACGGCTCGCGCAACCTAAGCCCCGCCACTCGCCGCGGCGCCCTTATACCGCGCATAGGAGTATGGTGCATAACGAAACTCATCAACACGCTCTACGGGCTGCGGCTCACCGACGTGTGGACCTGCTATAAGCTCTTTCCGCGCACGGCGGCGGGCGCCTTTGCGGCCGGCGGTTTTGAGTCGGAGCTTTTATTTACCGCCGCGCTCGCGCGCGCGGGCCGCCGCTTTGCGGAAGTCCCCATATCCTACGCCCCACGGGACGTTTCGGAGGGGAAGAAAATCCGCTATCGCGACGGGATGCTTGCGATCAGGGCGATAGTGTTGGATTGGGTGCGCCATTTTTAGCTTTTAGCAGGTGCCGCAACGTTAACGCGCCCTGCGCCGCCAAGAGCAGCATAAACGGCGCCGCCGGCATGCGGTAGCGGTGCTCGGTCACCGGCCCGGTCAGCAGCGCAAAGTAGAGGATGATGCACGAGGCGATGCACACGAACCAAAACTCCGGCGGACGTTTTATAAAAACATACAGCAGCTCAAAGAGCCACAACGCGGTGATAAGTATCCACGGAAGCGAGCCCGCAAGGAGCATCCACAGGTTAGGGTTGGGCGAGACGAAATATTTTGCAATGCCCGCGATATCCTTTTTTAGCACCATGTCGCTGAAGTTGGTCTGGTCCGGCGGTATCGGTATAACGCCGGTGATGCGGTTTATATCCCGCACTCCGTCGGTCACAAAAAACGGGAGTGTTTTGATGGAGTGGAAGTACAGATACTGCGGCAAGTCGCCGCGCAGGGTGTCGCTGATAAGCTTTTCGAATTTGGGTTTGTTTGACAAAGAGCCGGCGGTATCCGGCGAACCTGCAAAAGGAGCCGTGTACACTTTGTGCGCTTCATCAAGAGAAACGCCGTACCGGTACGCGTAAAAGAGCGGAAGATTAAATTGGGTAAAGTTTATGTAGGGGGTTGAGGAGATGTCATACACGCCGAACTGCGCGTGGTTGCGCAACGACCACGGTGCCACGACAAGCAGCAGCCCGAGCGCGGAGACCGCAAGCCGCGCCATGTTTTTTGAAAAGGGCCGCCGTTCACCCCAATGGAGCGCAACATATGCCACCACAAGAAACGGAGGCAGATACAGTGCTATGGCCCGCACCAGCACGGCAAAGCCTAACACCGCCCCGCCGGCAAAAAGACACCAGAGGTCTTTTTTAAAATCCGGGCGGCGATTCAGCAACAGATATATGCCGAGCATGGCGGAAAAAACAAACAGGGTATCGGACATGACAAAGGTTGAAAAAAAGACCGATGTCGGCTCTATGGACAGCAGGAGCGCGGCTATGTACGCCGCCTTTTCCGACAGAAATTTCTTTCCCAACAAGTAGGTGAGCACTACCGTGCCGCTCCCGAGTGCCATCTGCAAAAATATAATCAGTACGATGGGAAGTCCGAGCAGTTGAAAGAAATATAAAAAGAAGGGGTAGCCCGGCAGGCGGAAGCTTTCCGGCACGAACGGCGCCGACGCAGAGACCGAGTATACTCCGTTGTGCAGCAGGTTTTGCGACAGAGTAAAATAGCTTATAGAGTCGCCCACGTATACCGGATATTGCGAAGCGGACTCCGGCAGATGGCCCGATACGACGAACCATTGGAACAGCAGAATAAATACGGCCAGCTGGACGCAAAATGAAATAAGAAACAGCGCGGTCTCTTTTTTAGGCAAACACTCTAGCATGTTCCGCATAGGTGAGAGTATACTACGCGTATATATGAAGCTGATATACCTCTCGCATTGGCGTTTCCCCTCGGAAAAGACCATGACGCCTCTTATTTTGCGCACGTGCGAGGGGTTTGTGAAGAGGGGCTGCGAGGTCGAGCTATGGGTCCCGCGGCGCCGCAACCCAGACGCGGTGGAGGGCGATTTGCTCGAGCGCTACGGCATCAAAGAGCGCTTTATTGTGCGCCGCGTCCCTGCACTCGACTTTATGCGCTTTTTGGGTGCTTTCGGATTTGTGCTGATGGTGGCGAGTTTTAACCTGTTTTCTCTGTTGCGGCTACTGCGGCACCGGAACGACAAGGACACGGTGCTGTACGCGCACGACTTGCGCGACCTGCTATTGCCCGCATTTGCGCGGCTGCCGATGTTCGCAGAGGTTCATGATTTTTACGAAAGCTCTTTTTCGTTGATGAACCGCTTTGTGTTCAAGCGCGCATCCGGCCTTATTGTCACCAATACGCTGAAAATGCACCGCATTGCAGAGCGGTATCACGTTTCCCCGCGGCGCATGCTGCACCAACAGAACGCCGTTGATGCAGGCATGTTTTCTATCGGGCTCTCAAAAGCCGAGGCGCGCGTGGCGCTCGGTCTCCCCGCGGGGAGGACTGTTGCGCTTTATACGGGGCATCTGTTTGGCTGGAAGGGGGTAGATACCCTCGCTGAAGCGGCGGCGTACCTCCCGCAAGACACATGGATTTATTTTGTCGGCGGCACGCCGGAGGACCGCGCCGCACTCCGGGAGCACGTTGCCCGCCTGCGGCTCCCCCGCATTGAGTTTGTCCCGCACCAGCCGCACAAAACAATGCCGCTCTACCTGCGCGCCGCCGACGTGCTTGTTCTTCCAAATACGGCGAAAGAAGAAGCATCCCGCGTGGAGACCTCGCCGGTAAAGCTCTTTGAGTATCTGGCGTCGGGCACGCCGGTCGTCGCCTCCGATCTGCCGTCAATCCGCGACATAGTATCGGAGAGGGAAGTTTTTTTTGCCGCGCCTGACGATGCACGCAGTTTTGCCGGTGCCATCGCCGTAGCGCTGGCCAATCCCGAAGCCGCGGCGGGCCGCGCGGAAGCGGGCAGGGCTATCGCCGCGCGCAACAGTTGGGAGGCGCGGGCGCGCTCTATTATGGACTTTATAACCGCCTCGCTATGACCAATCCATTGCGGGAGTATGCCCAGAACGTAACGTCCGGCGGCGGAGAGGATGGCATCATAAAAAGAATGTTCGAGGTTATCGGCGCGCGCAACAAATGGTGCGTCGAGCTCGGCGCGCTCAACGGCACGCATGACAGCAATTCATGGAATCTCATCAACAACGAGGGGTGGTCGGCGGTGCTCATCGAGGGCGACCGGACCTATTTTGAAAAGGCCGCCGCGCTCTACAAAGACGCGCCGCGCGTCCATGCGGTAAACTCTTTTGTATCGTTCGAGGGCAAAAATACGCTCGATGCCGTGCTCGGGCGCACCCCCATCCCGCGCGACTTCGACCTGCTCGTGCTTGACATCGACGGCAACGACTACCACGTCTGGGACTCGCTGGCCGCCTACCGCCCGCGCGCCGTGTGCATAGAATTTAATCCGACCATCCCCAACGATATATTGTTTGTACAGCCGCGCGACATGCGCGTCTTCCAGGGCTCGTCTCTGCGGGCGCTCTTTGAGCTTGGCGCGCGGAAGGGCTACCGGCTCGTCGCTACTACGGACGGCAATGCCTTTTTTGTCGTCAGCGAAGCGTTTGAAGCGTTTGCATTGCCGGACGGCTCGCTCGACTTTTTGCACCCTTCGAGCCCTTTTTATACCCGGCTGTTTCAGCTCTATGACGGCACGCTCGTTTTGGACGGCTACAAGGAGCTCTTTTGGCACAAAATCCCCATCAACCAGGAGCGCATGCAGGTCCTCCCGCGGAGTAAACGCCGCTACCACGCGCGCATCAGCGGCAGTGCCGTAGTGAGAGCACTCAAATACGCCGTTCGAAAGATGCCGTTGTACCCCGTACTGCAGCGCATCCGCAAAACTGTATGGAAATAAAAAAAGCACTCACCTTCCGCGCGTCCTCAATCGGCGACTGCCTGATGGGGAAATACTTTTTGGAGAATATCCGCGCGGCGCATCCTTCCGCGCGCTGCGGGCTTGTGGTCGCAGGCCGCGGCGCCATGTTGCGCGATCTGCTTGCGACATACCCGTGGATAGAAGTCATCGAGGCGAACCGCCGCTCTCCGCGCGCGCTGCTGCATTTGGCGCGGCGGTTTTGGCGGTGCGACATCGTTTGCACCGAGTACACCAACGGCACGGTCGGGCTTGCGACCAAGTGCATGGCGCGCCTGCTCGCGCGGCGCGGCGGGCTTATCGGTTTTGCCGACAAGTCCAAATTTAGCAGGTACGTGTACGACGCGCTTTTGCCGCTGCCTCCCGTCGGTACGCGCGCGCAGCGTCTCCACGAGCACGAAGCGCTTCGTGCCGCCCGTGTATCGGTCGGCGTCGAACAAATAACCTTCCGGTACGTGCCGGCGCCCGGCCTCCTTGAGCGGTTTGGGCTCAAAAAAAATACATATGTCGTTGCGCACTTTTTTGCGGGCATCAGGGAGCGCAGCTTAAGCCCCCTGCGCAGCCGCGAGCTATTGACCGAACTTTCAAAGAAACTTCCCGGTGTTCGGTTTGTTATAACCGGCGTCGCCGGCGACAGGGCGGAAGCGCTTGCGGCCGCGGAGGGGTTTGACGCCGTGGTTATCGCCGGAGCGGCGTCGCTCCAGGAAACGGCGCAAATTATCGCCGAAAGCCGCGGCGTAGTAAGCGTGGACACCGGCCTCGCGCACCTCTCCGCACAGTTGGGCAAACGCCCCGTCGTGCTGGCCACCTGCCTGGGGCCTAATTGGTGGTTTAAAGAGCAATACGGAGAGGGCGCCGCAACCTTTTTTAACCGCGCCGACCTGTGCGCACAAGGCCACGTTATAAAAAATTATCCCGACTGCCTTAATGAAATTGATATGCAAAAGGTCGCGCAGGCGCTTGCCGCACAATCATGAACGGATCAACAGAAGAGGTAAAAACCATAGTGCTCGTCTATGAGCCAAGGCACATCGAAGTACTGCCGCGGGTGCTGTCGTCCCTGCGGGCGCAGGGCGAGTCTCCCACTGTTGTGGCGCTCGACCGTGAGGTGGAGCTCCGGCTCGAGGAGCTGCGGATACCGTTTTGCTCCGGGCGTGAGTACCAATCCGGCGCTTCCTACGAGCAGCTGCTCCTGGCGGAAGCGTGGACAAAAAAGATTTTTGACGGTCCGGAGTGGAAGTTTTTTGCCTACCGGGGAGTGCCTTTTACCGAAGTGTTTTTTTCGGCGCTCCAGGTGCACCTGCAAATGCTCCTCTACTTTGCCGACATAACCGTGTCGCTGTTTGAAAAGCACCGGGCGCTTGAAAAACTCGTCGTCCTTCCGTCGCTGGCGGTTGTTTCGGACACGAGCAGTTATCTGGCGCAGCGTGATATCAACCTGCCTCTATTGTGCGCCAAGGCGTACGCGCCGGGGCGCGCCGAGGTCGTGGTCCCGGGCATCCCGTACGCGGAGCCGCTTACAAAGCGCATGGCGGCCGCATCGTACACTTCCAAACGTTTACTCTTCAGTTTTTTGCTTAAGGGGTGGAACACGCTCATACGTGCATTGCGGACGTCGGCGCATCCGCGCATTCTTGTCAGTGACTACTGGAGGAATATCGCGCCGGTTTTTGAGCGATTAAAAAAGGGCGAGATGGTACTGCTTGACCGTTCGGAGTTTATACACATCAGCTTGGCTTCGCTGTGGCGCTTCCGCATGCGGTTCTCGCATATCGCGGATTTTGAAGACGGCGTGAGAGAGGGGGAGCGCAAAAAGACCGCCGCGCTGTTTGCGGCGCAGTGGAAAAAGCTGGCGGACGATGATGTGCATCTGTCCGACGTCGCTTTTCTCGGCCTTCCATTGCGGCCGCTGATTATAGGGGCGCTCGGCGACATTATGGAGCATGCTGTTGCCCATACGCTTGCTGAAGTGGATGGGGCGTACGAAATGATACAACGCGTAAAGCCGGACAGCATCCTTTTGCGCACGAGCGTGAGCTCGCAGACGCATTTTCCGGTGCTGGCGTTTGTGGGCAAGGCGCTTGGCGTGCCGTCCATAGAGCTGCAGCACGGGCTCGAGTACTTGGGCCCCGGCTCGGGGAGCGTGCGGCACGTTGCCGGCTATGTCGGCGTGTACGGGCCGCTGGTGCGGGAGGAAATGGAACGGGCAGGTTTCCCCAGAGAGCGACTCCCGCTTATCGGTTCGCCGCGCTTTGACCAGTATGCGCAGTTCGTGGCGAAAACTCCAAAATCTCCAAGCAAGAAAAAAGATATGTACGACGTTCTTTGCATTTGTCCGATTGCCGTCTTTGGCGAGTGTACGGACAGTTACGCGGCCGAGGAGTATCTGGCCGGCGTCGGGCACGCATTGCGCGAGGTCCCCGGAAGCAGGGCGGTCATAAAACTGCGCCCGGGCCCGAGGCGGGAATGGTTTTACAAAGAGCTGATTGCGCGGGCGTTTGCCGGCGTGCCGTACACGATAGCCCAGTACGAACCGCTGATTGACCTGTATGCGGCGGCGGATGCGGTGGTGTCGGGCTACTCGACCGCCGTGCTCGAGGCGCTCCAATGCCACAAACCGGTTGTCCTTTTTACGCCGCTCCATCTGCAGGAGCAGGAGGCGCTCTTCCACTTTAAGCGGTATGCCGATGCCGGCGCTCTAGCGCTTGCAAATAGCCCCGAGGCGCTTGCGGAGGCGCTCGGGGCACTGGCAAAAGGGCCGGCGCACGGCGCGGAGCGGTCGCAAAAGGCGCACGCGTTTATGGAAAAAAATTACTCCTTTGACGGCAAAGCGTCGGAGCGTCTGGCGGACCTGTTTGAGCGCGCGCGGACGCGTTCTGCTATTGTGTAGGCTATGCAAAAGGGAATACAGGCGGTAAGCGTCAAGGAGACGGCCGGCGCCGAAAAAATGTGGCAGGAAGTGGTTGACTCATCGCCGGACGCGTGGTTGTGGCATACGCGCATAGGGTTTGAGTTTAATCTCTGCGCCGGACAAAAGTACGCGGCGGAAGATCACTCATTTTTTATATGCAAAGACGGGGAGCCGGTCGGCGTCGCGCCGCTCATTGTCGAGGACGCGAGGGACGGCTCGGGCAAAAAAGAGGCGCGCTACTACTCGGGATTTACCCCCTGGCCCTGTTTTAGAAAAGAGATACAAGGGGAGGAGCTTATGGCGCTGGAGGATGCCGCGTTTGCCGAGACAGAGAAGAGGATTGCGGCGCTTGGCGTTGCGCGCATGCGGGCGCAGCTTGTCCCGCCTAAAGACAGAGGAAACGAGCGGGAGCGGGTAGAGAGGATTGCTAAAAAGTACGGGTACGCGGTGGTGCCCGTTGATTTGCATCTGGTGGACGTGGGGGAGCGTACGCTCGACAACGTGCGCGAGCGCTACCGGCGCTATTACAAAAAGTTCTCCCCCTTGTTTGACTTGGCGGTCGTCGAGGGAGCGGCGGTGACGCCCGTGGTTGAGGAGACGTACCTCGCGTTGCACGTCAAAGATGCGGGAGGCCAGTTTCGCTCCCGCGAGAGCTATGCCAAACAGGCGGATACAGCGCGCGGCGGCGAAGGATTTTACGTGGTTGCCACGGAAAAGGCAACCGGAAAAGTCGCGGGCATGCTACTCATCTCGCTGTATCACGGCGCGGCGCTCGACAACTCGACGGCGGTGGACCCCGACTACCAGCATATGCGCGTCAGCAACCTAATGAAGACGCGGGTCATACAGGAGTTGCAGTCTCGCGGAATTACGCAGTACGTGCTCGGCGACAAGGTGGGGCCCGACGCGACCGAAAAAGAAAAAGGCATCTCGCTGTTTAAAGACGGCTATGCGCGCGGAAACTTCCGCACCGTGTACGCGGTAGAAAAGGTCAGGGCATGAGCGGGGCGGCGGGGAACCTCCCGCCTTCCGTTTTAGTTGCACTTATGGTAGAGTGCGCCGGCTGAAAAACGGAATGGATACCATGAAAAATAAGGTTATTTTGATTACCGGGGGCACCGGCTCCTTTGGGAAGGCCTGTGTCAAAAAACTCCTCCAAGACCACGACCCGGCGATTGTCCGCGTCTACAGCCGCGACGAGCTTAAGCAATGGGAGATGGCGCGGGAGTTCGGCAATCACCCCAAATTGCGCTTTTTTATCGGCGACGTCCGCGACGCCGAGCGCATCAAGCGCGCCTGCGAGGGGGTTGATTTCCTTATCCACGCGGCGGCGCTCAAGCACGTGCCGGCCTGCGAGTACAATCCGCAGGAGGCGGTCAAGACCAACGTCGGCGGCGCGCTCAACGTCATCAACGCGGCGCTCGACAACAACGTTAAAAAAGTCATCGCGCTTTCGACCGACAAGGCGGCGAACCCCATCAACATCTACGGCGCCACCAAACTCTGCTCCGACAAGCTGTTTATCCAGTCCAATGCCTACCGCGGCGAGAAGCGCGATACGCGGCTCTCGGTCGTGCGCTACGGCAACGTGATGGGCAGCCGCGGGAGCGTCATCCCGCTGTTTAAAAAGCAGGCCGAGTCGGGGGTGGTTACCATTACCGACCCGCGCATGACGCGCTTTTGGATTACGCTGCCGCAGGCGGTTGACTTTGTGCTGACCAGCTTCGACCTGATGCAGGGCGGGGAGCTCTTCGTGCCGAAGCTCCCCAGCATGAAGGTGATCGACCTGGCCCGGGTTGTTGCACCGGATGCCAAGCAAAAAATAATAGGCATCCGCCCGGGAGAGAAGCTCCACGAGTCACTCATTACCCCCGAGGAAGGGATGCTCACGCGCGAAATGAGGGACCGTTACGTCGTGTTGTCCGCCTTGCCGGAGTGGAAGCACGATGTGGGCGAGTACTCGCGCCACAAAAAGGTAAAGCCGGGCTTCGAGTACGAGAGCCGCGGCAACAAAGCATATTTGACGCAAAAAAAACTGCGCGACACGCTCATGGAACTGGGGCTTTTGGTGTAGGATAAAGACATGAAATTTGCCAAAACATTTTCGATAGGGGGGCGCAAAGTGGGCGAAGGCCAGCCCGCATATTTTATCGCCGAGATAGGGGCAAACTTTGATGGCGATCTTGCAACTGCCAAACGCTACGCGCTCGCGGCAAAAAACATCGGCGCCGACTGCGCAAAAATCCAAACCTTTAAGGCGAAGAAGATTGTTTCTCGCGAAGCTTTTTCCTCAATGAAGCTCAAGGGCGTGCATGGGAGCTGGAAGCGCCCCGTTGACGAGGTGTTTGCGGAGGTTGAGTTTCCGCATAAGTGGCATAAAGAATTTTTTGACTATTGCCACTCCATCGGCATCACGCCCTCGACCGCCGCGTACGATAAAGAGGCGGTGGATTTGGTTGATAAGCTCGGCATTGAGTTTTATAAAATCGGCTCCGGCGACATTACGTGGCTCGAAATGGTCGACTACATCGCCCGCAAGGGCAAGCCGATTGTGCTCGCGACCGGGGCCTCGACGCTCGCCGAGGTGGACGAAGCGGTGCGCGTGATAGAAAAGGCCGGCAACAAAAACCTCGCGCTCCTGCAGTGCGTCACCAATTACCCGTCAAAATTTGAAAGCGCAAACATCAACGTGCTGAAGACTTACAAGGAGGCGTTTGGGGCGGTGGTCGGCTACTCCGACCATACTCCCGACGACGTGGTGGTGCTGGGCGCGGTTGCCGTCGGCGCAAAGGTTATCGAAAAGCACATTACGTTTGATCGCAGTCTTAAGGGTCCCGACCACCCGCACTCGATGACGGTCGAGGAGTTCGGCCGGATGATACAGCGCACCCGCCAGCTTGAAGCGGCAATGGGTTCCGGCAAGAAAGACGTGGTGAAGGAGGAAGCGGAAACCGTCGTGGTACAGCGCCGCGGGCTTACCGCCGCGCGCGGCCTCAAAAAGGACTCCACGCTCAAAAAGAGCGATATCATCGAACTGCGCCCCGCGCTCGGCATCTACCCCAAATACAAGCCGGTGGTGGTCGGCAAGATTCTTAAAAGAAATCTCAAAGCGGGCGCTCCTATCCGCTGGGAGGACATTGCATAAATGACGCCAAAGGAAAAATACATAGCGATTATTTCGAATGACACGCTCAAGAAAGCCGACGCGATAGTGGTGCTGGAGGGCGACGGCCTTTGGCGCATTGCGGAGGGCGCGCGTTTGTACAAAGAAGGCTGGGCCCCTGTGGTGGTGCTCTCCGGCGGCTTGGACAATCCGCCGCACAGCATCCCCGTACGCCGGATGCTGCCGCACCTACTTGCGGAGGGCGTGCCGGAGGATGCGGTCTTGCTCGAAGAAAAGTCCCAGCACACGAGACACCAGGCAGACGAGGTGGCGATGCTTTCCAAAGAGCGCGGCTGGCGTTCGGTGATTATTGTTGCGTCACACTACCACCAATACCGGGCGTTCCTGACTTTTCTTAAAGCGTTTTCGGACGCGGGAGCAGGCCGCGCCGTATTGCTCATAAACGCGCCGGTGCGGGATCTTACCTGGTTTGAAAAAGCGGACTCTCAAGATGCCCGGCATACAATGCTCGAGAGCGAGTTCGAGCGCATAGAACGCTACGGCAAAGAGGGACACCTCGCGACTTTTGAAGACGCGATAGCGTATCAGGCATGGAAAGAATCACAGCTATGAAGGTTGCTATGCCGTGGGAAGGGGTTGCACTGGAGGACCAAGGGGAGTACGTGCGCGTCTTTATCCCCGCCGGCATAACGCTCAATGAGTTGCGCGAGAAATTTGGCGTTGACCCGCAGGCCGCCGAACCCTGCTTCTATAATCAGGATTGGTATCTTGCAGAAGATTTTGCCGCTAAGACAAAAACCGACGGACAGTGGCATACCCTGCCGAAGCGGGTGCGGGAAGAGTGGCGCGCCAAGCGGCCCGAAGAAATAGAGACAGCATTAAAAAAAGAAGAGCGCTTTCCTACTGCCGTCACGGCGGCGTTTGTATTCTTTGCGTATTGGTTTGCGACCAGAGAAAAATTGTGGGAGCACGACTTTTTGTGGTGCTCCGACCGCGACCACAACGGCGACCGCATTTACGTCGGCCGATACGAAGACCCAGCGGGAGTAAACAAAAACGGTTTTAACATCCACCGCCACCTCGCTCTGCGCCCCTCCTACAGCGCCGCCCCGGAAATAAAATGATTACGGCGATTATTCAGGCGCGGATGGGGTCTACGCGGCTGCCGGGCAAAGTGCTTTTGCCTTTGGGGGATACGACCGTGCTCGGGCACACGGTGCGACAAGTCAAAAAGGCAAAAAAGATAGGGCGGGTTATTGTTGCAACCTCCATTGATCAAAGCGACGATGAGATCGAGTGGTATTGCAAAGAAAATGATATAGAAGTAACGCGCGGGAGTCTGCAGGACGTGCTTGACCGGTACTATCAGGCGGCAAAGGCGCGCGGCGCCGAACATGTTGCGCGCATTACGGCCGATTGCCCGCTTATTGATCCGGCAGTCATAGACCGCGTGGCCGGAGAGTACGAGACGAGCAGGTGCGACTATATTTCGACCGGCCGGATTAAAACAACCTTCCCTGACGGCATGGATATCGAAATCTTTTCTTTTGCGGCATTGGAAACTGCGTGGAAGGAAGCAAAATTCCCGTCCGAGCGCGAGCACGTGACCCCGTTTATCTGGAACCATGGAGAGCATTTCCGCGTTATAGAGGTTAAGAATGGCAGTGATTTATCGGCCGTTCGCCTCACGCTTGACGAAGACAGAGACTATGCGGTAATTAAAGAGATAGTGGCGGATGTGCCGGAGCTTTCGATGGGGCATATCGTCGCGTATCTGAAGGCTCACCCGGAGGTCGCGGCGCAGAATGCCAGCATCGTGCACGAAGAAGGCTACTATAAGTCTCTTAAAGAAGATGAAAAAAAGAAGCATTAAAAAATCACAAGCGCTTTGGGCCAAGGCGCAAAAGACCATTCTCGGCGGGGTTTCGTTGCTGTCCAAAAAACCGGAGCGTTTTTTGCCCGGGGCGTGGCCCGCGTATTTTACAAAAGCGAAAGGCATCGAGGTAACCGACGCGGACGGCAACCGGTGGCTCGACTGGAGCTACATGGGAGTGGGCCCGAACCTCTTGGGCTACGCCGACCCGGATGTTGATGCCGCGGTCAAAAAAGTGATTGCAAGCGGCACGCAAAGCACGCTCAACTCTCCCGAAGAAGTTATGCTCGCGCACGAGCTCCTGCGGCTGCATCCGTGGGCGCAGATGGTGCGCTACGCGCGCTCGGGCGGGGAGATAATGGCAATAGCTATCCGCATCGCGCGGGCGCACACCGGCAAAGACAAGGTGGCCTTCTGCGGGTATCACGGCTGGCACGACTGGTACTTGGCGGCAAATATTTCTAAAAACAAAAATCTCGACGGGCACCTCCTGCCGGGCCTCCGGCCGCTCGGCGTGCCGCGCGCGCTGCGCGGCACGGCGTTGCCGTTTGGTTTCAATCATATCGAGGAGCTCGAAGCGCTGATAAAAAAACACAAAGACATCGGCGTCATCGCCATGGAGCCGATGCGCCATCACGAACCAAAAGACAAGTTTTTGCAAAAGGTGCGCGCCATCGCAAACAAGACCGGCGCCGTACTTATTTTTGACGAAATATCGTCCGGCTTCCGACTCGGATTCCCCGGCGCTCATACGCGCCTTAGGGTGACGCCGGACATCGCCGTTTACAGCAAGGCTATAAGCAACGGCTATCCGATGGCGGCGCTGGTGGGCAAGCGCGCGGTCATGCGCGAGGCGGTACTGTCGTTTATCAGCTCGACCTACCACTCGGAGCGCATCGGCCCCGCGGCCGCGCTCGCGACTCTCGCCAAGATGAAAAAAGTCCGCGTGACGGCGTATGTCGACGCGATGGGCTGGAAAATAGGCGCGATATGGAAACGTCTCGCCAAAAAACACAAGCTCCCCGTCGTGGTCGAAGGCCCCGGCGCGTTTATAAATTTTAATTTCGAACACAAAGACGCCGCCGCGCTGCGGGCGCTGTTTACGCAGGAGATGCTGCGCCAGGGATACTTGGCGACCGCGACGATATACGTCAGCTACGCGCACAAACAAAAGCACCTGCCCGCCTACGCCCGCGCGGTTGACCGCGCCTTCGGAGTGATGGCCGCTGCGATTAAAAAAGGCCGCCCCGCTTTGTTTTTAAAAGGCCCTCTGCTAGAGGCCGGATTTAAGAGGCTTACCTAATCCGCGCCTTTATATGACCTCGGTTTTTACTTCGTAGAAGTTTGAACCGGCTTCCGCGGCTATTTTGTTCTTGCGTCCAACGCGCTCTTTGCTCATGTCGCGGAGCATCAGGGTGCGGCTGCCCATCGCCTCAAGACCGAACTCCTTTTCGCGGCCTTGCCGGATGGCGGACTCCTCGTCCCATACGCGGCCGTTCATGTCCCGCATGCTCTCCAGCCACCCGTCTTTGATGTCTACGCCGTCGTCGGCCCGGTAGCTATCCAACACCCGCGCATAAAACGCGCGCTCCCTTTCAAACGAGGGGAGGTTTTTGTCCTTTGCCAGCCGCTGTACTTTAAGCTCGGCAATAGTGAGCCTATCTATCGCCTCGTGGAGCGGGAGCTTGAGCGAGGTGTCGGCGCCGGGCACTAGCGCGGGCGGCAGTTCATAAAAATCGTCCTGTATTTCTTCCACCATGGCGGCGCGCTCTTTTCCCCGGACGTCGTTTAGGTCGCGGAGTTTGACCGCGAGATGCCCCACCGCTTCGTTGTTTAAATTATTTCTTCTGCCGTTGCGTATATCCGACTCCACGTCCCATATCTTTGCGTTTATGTCGCGCATCTTCCGCAACCACTCGTCCTTGATAGTGACGCCCTCTGTGCGATATGCGTCGAGCGTTTTTTTAAAAAAGTCGTACTCATTTTGCACTGCCCCCCGGTCCTTCTCATCGCGCAGGCGCTCGGACTTGAGTTCGATGATGGTAAACCGGTCTATGGCGTCAAGGAGCGGGACCTTGAGGCTGGAGTTTATGTAACGCATGGAATAATATATACCACATATGGAGCTTCTTGCCATACTCGGCCGCGGCATCCAGCGGCTCCGCGCTGACAGCGACCCGGCTGACATCAAGTCGTGGGTGCTTACCCAAGACCTCGAGGTCTGCGGCAAAGACTCCGCACACCTCGACGTGCAGGTGCCCGAGGACGACGCACATCCGTTTTCGATGTTGGGCGGCGGCGGGCTTACCATGCTCGCCGCCGCCCAACTCATCGCGCGGTACGCGCCGCCGACGGTCGTCTGCGCGTACGCCGACCGCGCCGACTATCTGGTCAAGATTAACGGCCCGACGGAGAGCGAGGTTATGAGCGCGCTTTTGCCGGAGTTTTTGGCGCAGGAGGAAGTCACAACACTGCCGGAGGTGCCGGTATGGCCGCGCGGGCGCGCGCTCCCCGGCCCCTCGAACACCGGTGTTGAGGTGCGGTGCATTTTTGATCTTGCGGCGGAGAGGGGGGTTGCCGCGGTCAGCATCGTGGGGACTAGTATCCACCTGCCGCGCGTTGGGGCGCACATCACCAAGCTCTTTACGCGCACGCCGGAGTACCGCCGCTTTGGCGTGCAGCTCTTTGAAGCCGAAGAAATACTGCTCCACGCGGACCCCGCGCGCTATGCCGCGCGCGTGGAGCGCATGCGCAACTCGGAAAGCTTTAAGCGCATGTTTGCCCGCGAGGCCGCCGGCATCTCCCGCATCGTGCGCGACCTGTACGGAGACGCCAAACCGGTAATCGCGGCGGCGTGAACCGCCTTTTAATTTACCGGTAAGCGCGATATAGTGAGTCAAATTTTATATGAGCGCTGAAGACCGAATGGACGAAGAACAGCGGATAACCCTGTCGGAATCCGTACGCATATTGTCGGGAGAAAAAAAGCCCGCGCTCTTAGGACCTTTGTGCAAAGGCTTTACGCCGCGCAGTATCGAGGTGCCGTGGGCGGCTTCCCACGTGCGCGCAGGCAGCCGGGTGCTCGACGTCGGATTTGCGCTCGCGAACCTCGACTACCTGGGCATGTTGCTCCATAGCATAGGGCACTATGGCGTCCGCCTTGACGCGGTTGATATCATCCGTCCGGAACAGGTCAAAAACAGATACCCGGAGGAGTGGCTGCCGGCCATTGCAAAGGTGCCGGTTTTTGCGGGAGATGTGCGGACGCTCGACCTGCCGGCCGACACATACGACGCCGTCATGTGCATCTCGACGCTCGAGCATATCGGATACGACCGGCCGTCGAGCACGGTAGCGGGGAGCGCCTTCGAGCGCGCCAAGAGCAAAGGGGAGGCCAACACGCTCCGCGACCCCCATACGCACGAAGCGGTACTCAACGCTTTTTGGAAGACGCTTAAACCGGGCGGCATCGCCTGCATCTCCGTGCCTATGGGCAAAGGAGAGCCTATAGTTACGCAGGACAGCAAAGGCTTGTATAGTGTCGAGTGGGAGTATGAAAGCGAAAGCTGGAGGGAACTCACCGGAGACCCCAGATTTGAGCTGCACGAAGAGCTGTTTTTCAAAAATACTCCGGAGGGGTGGATGCAGGTTGCATCACCGGCCGCTCTTGCGGACGTGACCGGCTCGATGAACTCAAAGGGAGGCGTCGGCTTTGCCCTGTGCGTCTTGGCCAAAAAATAAGTAAAAATAAAAATGAAAAGAGATCCTGCCCCCTCATCGTTAAGCGACGTCAGCATGGTCATTTGCACGCGC
>Ga0209541_10008561_pt1 | contig 16838 bp, 14 predicted proteins | sample RifCSPlowO2_01_FD_184027 | JGI IMG/M metagenome (GOLD analysis project Ga0209541, IMG submission 184027) | Groundwater microbial communities from Rifle, Colorado - Rifle CSP2_plank lowO2_0.1 (SPAdes) (version 2) | ecosystem: Environmental > Aquatic > Deep subsurface > Groundwater | place...
AGATTATTCAGATAATGTATGGAGGGAAAAATACATAAATGCGTATTTAGAATAGATAAAATGAAAATTCAGAAAAAACCATATTTTACGATGTTATTAATATTCTTACTCATAATTTCAACCTCAATTCTATTATATAATGGTATAGGCAAATCAGATACTGTTGAATTTACACCATTTCTTTACAGGGAATTAAATGAAAGTTATTTAAAAAATGATTGGTTTGTCAATGTTAATGACAATACATTTAACGTGAGACAGAATTTTATTAGGTTAATAAAAGGCATATTATTAATTATTCCAAATATTCCCCTTGTTTATTTTTTACTTTATTTAGCAACTATTTTTTTGGTGGGAATATCAGTTTATCTCATATCAATTCATTTATTTGAAAAAAGAGAGATTGGTATATTAAATATGTTATTAATTTTTTTGGGTGCACCTTTTTCTCTAGGGGGCAATGTCTTAATTTCCGATCATTTAGTTTCTTATGGGCTTTCTTTTGCAATTAGTTTACTTGGTTTTTATTTTTTATTGAAAAAAAGATATTCTTTATTTGCTATAGCATTGGGAATATCCACATTAATCCATATTTCTCTTGGTCCTTTGGTGTTTGGAATATTATTTTTGGCTAGTTATTTGACAAATCTACAACAGGAGAAAAATTTTGAAAATCATCTTAAAGTATTTTTTATTTTCTTTTTGTTTATGATTCTTTTATCTCCAATATTTTTATCGCAATTTACTGCGGATTCAAATCTTTCTGGCGAAAAGGCAATTCAAATTTTGGGTTATATAAGAGCACCACACCATTTTCTTCCCTTTCAATGGGAATTAACCCGTTATTTTGAGTTTTCTTTTTTCATGATATTGTATTTTATTGCATTTAAAAATTCAAAAATAGATACACAACAAAAAAAGTTAATAAAAATAATAACTGTTATAATTTTTTCATTCTTTTTAATTAGTGTTGTTTTTAGTGAATTTATTCCAGTTAGTCTAATTATAACATTACATTTATTTAGGATGTCTATTTTATTGAGTTTTATTGCCTATCTTTTTATTGGAGATTATTTTTATGAGAAAATTAAAGAATCAATCAAAAAGAAGGATGCTAGGGTATTAATTTTCCTTATTTTGATAATTTCTTTTTTACATAACCACTTGCTTCTTTTTTCATTTCCATTATTTTTAATTTTTAAATATCTTGAATACAAAAACTTTAAATTTAAAATTCCATTAAAAATAGTTCTAACTTTTATCTTGATTTTTTCTATAATGATATTGAGTTTGTTTCCTTTTTATGGAAATTATCTCTTTTCAAAACTGAATATTTTTACATTAATCTTATTTAAACTAATAATTATGACCCCATTATTTGTCTTTATCTTATTTAAGAAAATTTCAAAGATTCTTATTGTTTTTTCACTTTTAATCTCTTTGTTGCTTTTTGTTTTGTTCAATCAATCATTATTGGTTTATCAAAACGAATCTAACTTACAAGAAATGTATAATTTTATAAAAGTCTCGACGCCAAATAATGCTATTTTTTTAACCCCTATAAATATTCCAACATTTAGGTTAAGTGCTGAAAGGGCGATAGTGGTTGACATCAAAGCATTTCCATTGAATGAAAGAGCTATGTTTGAATGGGTAGAAAGGATTAGTGATGTGTTAAGATATAAATTTGAAGGTAAACAGGGTTTAACTGATTCTGTTGTGGAAAGATACAAAACTTTATCTGAAGAAGAAATATTAGTTTTACAAGAGAAATATAATTTTTCTTACGCTGTTTTTGAAAAACCAAAAGATTTAGATTTTGAAATTATTTACGAGAATGAAAGATATGTAGTTTATAAAATAATCTAGAATTTTTTTCTTTTGATGTATTTGAGCATCTCTTTTAGTATCCCATAGATACCTTGTATATAATTACTTGACACTTTCGATTCATCGCACTTTCTTATTGTATAAGGAACATGAACCTGTTTTACTTTATATCCTCCTCTTTTTAATTCAATTAATATTTCAGCGTCGATAAACCAACCATCACTTCTTAAATCCAGTTTTTTTAAAACATCATTCCTTATTATTTTATAAGAATAATTAATATCTTTGAATTTTAAATTAAATAAAGTCTTAATTAATCCATTATAAATTACAGAGATTATTTTTCTAAACAAATTTTCTCTTTTTCCAGATTTATATCCTATGACTGCATCATAATCTTTCAAATAAGGAAATGATTTTTTAAGTTCACTTACCTTATATGGAAAATCAGCATCCCTATACCAAACATATTCCATCTTGCAATTAGCATAACCTTCCCTCAATCCATTTCCAATCCCCTTCTTTTCTTTTTGGCGTATAACTCTTATTTTTTTATATTTTTTACATAACATTTTAGAAATTATTTCGCTTTTATCGTTGCTGTTACTATCTACTATAATAATTTCGTAATCTTCACATTCCTTTTCCAAGAAATTAATTAAATCCATAATAGTTTTTTCAAGATTTTTTTCTTCATTATAAATTGGAACAATTACAGAAAATTTATATTTCATTTTTATAATTATTAAATAATCCCTTTTTTTCAATATCTCTTTGCGCCTTTTCATAGCTATCCACTTGTCCGATATCTAGCCAATATTCTTCTATTTTATGCTTTAAAATTCTCATCTTTTTATCCATCATTTTCTTGATTAAATCAGTCATATCATAACGGCCTTCTGGAATTTCATCTATCATTTCCGGATTCATGAAATAAACCCCTGCATTTATTTCTGCACCCACAATAGGTTTTTCTTCTATATCCGTAACTAAAATATCATCATCTGATTTAATAATTCCATAATGGAAAGGTATTTTCATTTCTTTTGTTGCAATTGTTAGTTTTCCATCGTTGTTTAAGTGTGTGTCTCTCAATTTCCTGAAATCTAATGTAGTTAAAATGTCTCCATTTATTACTAAGAATGGTTCAGTAAGTTCATTCCGGAGTAATTTTAATGGACCTGCAGTTCCTAAAGGTTCTTCCTCTTTTGAAATTTTTATTTTGATTCCAAAGTCAGAACCATTATTAAAAAAGTTTTCAAACAAATGAGATTTATAGTTTGTAGCAATTATAACCTCATTGAACCCACATTCTTTCAGGTGTTGTATCATTATCTCGATTATTGATTTTTCTCCGATTGGTAAAAGGGGTTTTGGAAAAACAGATGTGAATGGTTTTAATCTTGTTCCTAACCCTCCTGCTAAAATTACTGCTTTCATTATATTTTATATTCTCCTACTTTATAAATTTCTATATTATTTTTTATCCAGTTTATTGTTTCTTTGAGCCCATCGTCTAACGACACTTTTGATTGCCAGCCAGTTAATTGCTTCATTTTAGAATTATTCGCCATTAACCTCATTACTTCACTTTTTGATGACCGTATTCTTTCAGATTCTTGTACAATCTCGCAATCGCTTTCGGTTAAAGAAATTATTTTTTCTATTAAATCTTTTATTGATATTTCTTTTCCAGAACCTATGTTTATTACTTCGCCTATTACATTTGGACATTCAGCAACTTTTATTAAACCATTGACTATATCTGTGACATAATTAAAATCCCTTGTTGTTTCACAGTTGCCAACAGATATTTTATTTCCTGCTAATGCCTGCGTTATTATCGTCGGTATTACTGCGCGCGCAGATTGTCTTGGACCATAGGTATTGAATACCCTAACTATCACAACAGGCAAATCGTAACTGGAGTAAAAACTTTCAGCAAGTTTTTCTGCTGCGATTTTAGTTGCTGAATAAGGAGACTGCCCCTTCAATAAATGTTTTTCGTTTATTGGGACTGTGTCGGGCATGCCGTAAACTTCACTTGTTGACATGAGAATTAAATTTTTTATTCTGTTTTCTTTGCAAGCCAAGAGAATATTTAATGTTCCTATGATATTTGTCTGGACAAAACTCCGTGGATGAACATAAGAGTAAGGAACTGAAATCTCGGCGCCTAAATGAAATATAACTTTGTTTTCACCGACGATATTTTTTACAGATTCTATGTCATTCAAATCTCCAAAGAATATTTTAATTTTATCTTTAACTTCTGGTTCAAATTCCTCAATAAATCCGCAGTTATGCCGAGAATTATTTTTCACCATCGCTGTCACATCAGCGCCTAATTTAACCAACTCCTCTGTTAAATGACTTCCTATAAATCCGCCAGCGCCGGTAACGAGCACTTTCTCTTTTTTCCAGTCCATTAAATTCCAATTTATTATCTGTATTTAAGTTTTTCTAAGGATTTGTATGTTTGAAGTTAATACACAACTAAAAGACAATAAATTTAAATAGTGATTTTTTTTGTGGTTTTAATGGAAAGAAAAGATATTATACTGATTTTTGCAAAAACAATTAATGATGATGGAACATTGAAAGATGATGTAAGATTAAGGGTAGATAGGGGGTTAGAAGAATTTAAAAATGGGTTAGCGCCGTTTTTACTAATGTCTGGGTTTAGTGACTGGCCTGATAATCAAAAAACAAATTGGTCACAAGCAGAGGCAATGAAAAGATATGCTTTAGAATCAGGAGTTCCTGAAGATGCAGTGTTAATAGAGGAGTATTCTAAAGATACAAAAGGTAGTATATTTTTTTCTAAGGTAGGAATTCTAAAGCCAAATGGTTTGAAGAAAGTTAAAATGTTAACAAGTGATTATCACTTACCCCGAGTTGTTGATATAACACGATTCATGCTTCCACCAAGTGAATTTGAAGTTGATTTTGAAGGTGTTGCTACTTCAGATTCAGAATCTAAAAATTTAGAATTTTTAGCTAGAGAAAGAACAAGAGTTAATGATTTCTTTGAAGAGATGAAAGAAAGAGGAATAAAACCTTATGACGACGAAAAATTAGCAAAATGGTTTTTAACAGAACATAGTGCTTACAAGGATGATGAGAGATTAAAGATTTGGTTATCACAATATGTTCCAATTAATTAAAGCAAATAGTTGAATTTCATAATCCTTAAAAACTATTTATAATGAGGAGATGTATGATTAATTGCAATGATTTGTCAAAAGTGTTTAAGAAAAACGATTTGACTTTTTTTACTGGTGTTCCTGATTCTACTTTCAAAGATTGGATGGAATTTTTGGCAGATGGAAATGGTTTGAAAAATGTTATTGCGTGCAATGAGTGCGAAGCGGCTGCAATTTCTGCAGGTTATCATTTAGTAACTGGAAAAATCGGCGTTGTTTATATGCAAAATTCTGGTTTGGGAAAAATTGTTAATCCAGCAACATCGCTTTTAGATAAAGAAGTTTATTCTATTCCGACTATTTTTATGATTGGCTGGCGAGGAGAACCAAATGACCTAAAAGGAGATGAGCCACAGCATAAAAAAATGGGAAGAGTTATGGTTCCCTTATTAGATGTGTTAGAAATTCCTTATGGAATTATGCCTGACAATATCGGTGATGCTGAGAAATTAATTTTTGAAATGAAAAACCGAGCAGAAAATAATCAATCTCCTGTTGCATTAGTTATTAAGAAAAAGACTTTTGAAGAGTATGTTGCGCAAAATAAAATTGAGACAAATTATGAAATGTCTAGGGAAGATGCAATAAAAATTGTTGTTGATAATATTAATGGAAATGAAGCAATTGTTTCGACTACAGGAAAGACATCGAGGGAATTATTTGAATATAGGGTTGCACGGGGAGAAAAACCAAGAGATTTTTATACTGTTGGAAGCATGGGGTGTTCATCTGCAATAGCGCTGGGAATTGCATTACACGACGATAAACCAGTTTATGTTTTTGATGGTGACGGCGCAGTTTTGATGCAAATGGGAACTCTTGGAACAATTGGAGCTTACAAGCCGGGAAATTTACAGCATATAATTTTTGATAATGGCTCTCATGATTCTACTGGCGGACAACCCACAGTTTCAACTTATGTTAATTTTGAGCAGATTGCTCTGGCTTGCGGGTACAATTCTGCGCAAACTATATATACAAAACAGGAATTAAAAGACTCAATAAAAATTTTAAAAGAAAGGATGGGGCCAAATTTGTTAATTGTCAAAGTCAACAAGGGTGCGAGAAAAAATTTGGGCAGGCCGACTACAATGCCTGTTGAAAATAAAGAGGCTTTTATGGAATTTTTTAAGAAATAAGGATTTGCTCGCTCACAGGTTCGTGAGAATAAATGGCTCCGAAATCTACTCTGTCAGATTTCTCCGCGAAGAATTATGTTAATGTAAAATTTCTCGACGTAATGTTAATCTAAAAATGGTTGATTGTCATATATTCATAGGGTCCTATCCAAGTTTTGCTGAAGAAAAAATAGGTGTATTTCATCTACTAAAATTTTAAAAACAGCATTATTATTCTTTGTTTATGGATTTTGAGAAGAAGGTGTCACCGCAAAAAAATGTTGGAATTATTGTCGGTTTTATTTTGATGTTTTTGATTTTTTCAACAATTCTTTATTACACCTTAAAAATTACCGAGAAACTTCCCTTGCCATGGAATTATTTTGATGTTCTTTTAGTGGTTTTTGTGATTATTATTATAGGAAAAGTTTTAGGAGGAATTTTGAAAAATGGTTAAAGAATTTTTTGAGGGTTTTAAAGAGGGAACAAAGTTATTCGGAGAGAATATTTCTGTGATAATTAATTTTATTCTTTTATCTTTGGTTTATTTTGTCGGTGTTGGTTTGACGTCGGTTTTTGCAAAAATTGCTGGGAAAGAATTCTTAGAATCAAATAAGAAAACAAATACTTATTGGGAAGAATTAAATTTAACTAAAAAGCCTGTTGGGGAATATTACAGACAGTTTTAAAATGTACATCTTAGGAATCAGTTGTTTTTACCATGACGCGTCTGCCGCGTTAATAAAAGACGGAGTTGTCGTCGCTGCTGCCCAAGAAGAAAGATTTACGCGAAAAAAACACGATATTTCATTTCCAAAAAGCGCGATTCAATATTGTCTTGAAAGCCAGGAAATAAAAATAGACGATGTTGATTATATAGGAGTTTATGAAAAACCTTTTTTGAAATTTGAAAGAATTTTATATCAGCATTTGGACGAATTTCCTAAAAGCTACAGGACTTTTATTATAAATCTGCCGTCATGGTTTAATGAAAAACTGAAGTTTGTGAAACTGATAAGAAAAGAACTTAAGTATAAGAAAGATATATTTTTTGTTGAGCATCACATGTCGCACGCCGGCTCGTTTTTAGTGAGCCCGTTTGAAAAAGCAGCGATATTAATAATAGATGGGGTTGGCGAATGGACTACAACTTCTTATGGTGTCGGCGACGGAAATAATATAAAACTTTTAAAGGAAATCAAATTTCCAAATTCTCTTGGATTGCTTTATTCAACAATTACAGCTTATCTTGGGTTTAGTGTTAATAATTCTGAATACAAAGTTATGGGTTTGGCGGCTTACGGAAATATGGACAAAGAGACAAACCCTTATTTCAAAAAATTAATGAGCATTATTGATGTGAAAGAAGATGGAAGCTACAGATTTGATATGAGTTATTTTAGCTACACTTATGTAAATAAAATGCCATCAAAGAAAATGTGTGGGCTTTTGGAAGGTGATATAAGAAAGCCAGAATCAGAAGTGACGCAAAGGCATAAAGATATTGCCGCTGCTGTTCAGTTAGTTTATGAAGAGATAACGACGAAAATCTTGAATCATCTTTACAAAATTACGAAGTGCAGTAACTTAATAATTTCTGGAGGGTGTGGTTTAAATAGTGTTTTCAATGGAAAGATTTTAAAAATAACACCATTCAAACATTTTTGGAGTCAGTCAGATCCTGGCGACGGAGGAACGAGTTTAGGAGTTGCAGCGTATATTTATTTTACGATCTTAGGCAATAAAAGAAATTTTATCTTGAAAAATGCTTATCTTGGTCCAGAATTTCCATACATAGAAATTAAAAATTTTTTAGACAAAAATAAAATAAAATATTCTGAATTTAAGGACGATTCAGATTTAATAAAAAAAACTGCGAATCTAATCAACCAAAATAATGTCGTGGGGTGGTTTCATGGAAGAATGGAATGGGGGCCAAGAGCATTGGGAAACAGAAGCATTTTGTCAAACGCCTGCAATCCAAAGATGAAAGAGGTGTTGAATTTAAAAGTCAAGCACAGAGAAAAATTTCGTCCATTTGCACCGGTTGTTTGTGAAGACGACGCCCTAAATTATTTTGAATGCGACAAACCTCTTCCTGAGCCGACAGATTTTATGCTTATGGTTTATCCAATAAAAAATAAATGGTGCGATAAAATTCCTGCGGTGACACATGTCGACGGAAGCGGGAGGCTGCAGACAATACGGCGTTCGCAAAATCCACTTTACTATGACTTAATAAAAGAATTCGGAAAATTAACAGATATTCCGATTTTGATAAATACTTCATTTAATATTCGCGGGGAACCTATTGTTTGCTCTCCATTTGATGCGTATAAATGCATGATGGGAACAGGCATAGATTATTTAATAATGAATAAATTTATAATTAAACGAAGCGACAATTTGAATGACGTATGGGATAGTGAAAAAAATGCAAAAGATTAAAGACAATGTTTTTTGGGTGGTTTATTATGTGATTCTTTTAATCCTGATAATTATTCCATTTTATTATTCTCACAATTATTGGACACAATTTTTCTTTGCAAGATCATTGCCTTTGAAACACAAAATTTTATTAGATATTTCTAGGGTATCTCTTTTAATCATAGCTACCCTAATGGTTTTTTTCAGGAATCAAATTTATAATAAGAGAAGAGAAATTTTTCTTTTTTTATTTACATTCATTTTCTGTTTTATCCTTTTGGAGATTTCGAGCAGATATTATGTTTGTAATTTTGCAGAGCCAGAAATACAATCAAATGTTCTTCTTTATGATGAATTTAAAATGTGTGGGTTAAAATCAAGATATTCCCCTCATCCTTATTTGAATGATTACGGGACTCCCAACTTCAGGACGTCGGACGGATTAGATATGCATAACTCTCTTGGTTTCAGAGGACCAGAAATTGAAATTCCAAAACCTTCTGGAAGATATCGAATAGTGATTCTTGGAGGTTCGTCTGCTTACGAATCAGGAGTTTACGAATGGAAAAAAGATTTTGCAAGACAGTTGGAAAAAGAGCTTAGGGTTCTTTATAATACTGAAAATATAGAAGTTATTAACGCTGCTCTTCCTGGATACACCTCTTATGAAAATTTGATTAATTTAGAATTAAAAGTTTTAGATTTGAAGCCGGACATGGTGATTATTTATGAGGGGGTTAATGATTTCGCTTCAAGATTAGTTAATCCTGAAAACTACCACGGAGATAATACTGGTTTAGCTAAACAATGGGATCCTCCAAAAACCCCTATTGTTCTTAAATCAATGTTTGTAAGACTTATTATAGGCAACCCAATTGGGGTAGGAAATTTCTTGAATCCTCCTGATTTTCTTTATGGAACCACTGAAGAAAAAATACTTGAAGCATTAGAAAAAAATCCGCCGATATATTTCAAAAGAAATTTAGAAAATATGGTTGTGCTATCAAATTACCGCAATGCGACTGTTCTGCTTTCGACGTGGGCCCACAGCGACGAATTTGGAGATTTAACTTCATCATATGCTTATGAAAAAGGGTATGAAGAAATGAATGTTGTTGTGAAGGAAGTTGGAGCAGAAAATAATGTTTTAGTATATGATTTTGTAAAAGATATGCCAAAAGACAAAAAATATTGGGTTGATGGCAGGCATGTAAATGATGCCGGAGCTGAATTAAAGGGGAAGTTGTTTGCAGAATATATTTATAAAAATGATTTGGTTAGCTATGAAATCCGCTAGCGCTTGATTTCTTCGCTTAAAGATTTTGTTAAGGAATGCTATTCGACTGAGTATTTTGACTTTGACAAATTTAAATTATAATAACAAAGTCGGATGTGAGTTAATGTCTATTATGTGTCAATTATCCTATGAATTTATGAGTGGGAAATTTCGATAAAATATTTAAATGAAGAAATTATTTAGTTTTATGAATAACAGGGGTTTGTTGTATGAAACATGGGACTTTTTGAAAGTCAGGAAAAAGTGGTGGCTTCTGCCGATTGTGATTATGCTTGTTCTTGCCGGCACTTTGATAATTTTCGGACAGAGTTCAGCATTAAGCCCATTTATTTATGCTTTGGGTTGATATTTTTTACAATAATTTATTTAAATAGGGGAAAAACTATATTATACATTATAGAGTTTAATTAAATAAAATATTTAAATGAACAACTTTCTTTTGTTGTACAAATAATAGAAAAAATGAAATGGAAGAAATAATACCAGAATGGGAGTGTGAAAAATGCAGAAAAAGAATTGTTTTAAGTTCAAAACAGCTGCCAAAAATTTGTCCGGGATGTGGAGCAAAAAGAGAAATAAAGGTTTATGTTGGGATGAGTGCAGATTTAATTCATCCAGGACATATGAATATAATAAACGAAGCTAAAAAACTTGGAGATGTTGTTATTGGGCTTGTAACAGATGATGCTATTGCAAGTTTTAAAAGAATGCCGTACCTTTCTTATGAAGAAAGAAAAATAATTATAGAGAATATTAAGGGTGTCAAGGAAGTCATACCTCAAAAAACATTAGACTATACTGAAAATTTAAAATTTCTTAAGCCAGATTATGTTGTTCATGGAACTGATTGGAGAGAAGGTGTGCAGAAGGAAACAAGAAATAAAGTCATACAGGTTATCGCAGAATGGGGGGGTCAATTAATTGAACCAGAATATACTAAAGGTATATCCTCAACAAAATTAATTGAATCTATTTTGGAAAAGGGCATTACGTCAGAGATAAGATTAAAAAAACTAAGGAAATTGATTAATCTCAAACCGATTGTGCGAGTCTTAGAAGCTCATAATGGTATATCCGGCCTTATAGTTGAAAATACAAAAACTAGATCAGAAGAAGGGATGCTCAAGGAATTTGACGCTATTTGGACAAGCAGCCTAACTGACTCAACATCTAAAGGAAAGCCAGACATAGGGCTTGTAGATTTATCATCAAGAATAAACACAATAGAACAAATATTAGAAGTTACAACAAAGCCAATAATATTGGATGGGGATAACGGCGGGTTAGCTGAACATTTTATTTTTATGGTTAAGACTTTAGAGAGGCTTGGAGTTTCCGCGGTAATAATAGAAGATAAAATTGGACTTAAGAAAAATTCTCTTTTTGGGACTGAAGTAAAACAAACCCAAGAGTCAATCGATAATTTTTGCAATAAAATCTCACAGGGTAAAAAGTCCCAAGTAACAGATGAATTTATGATTATAGCCAGAATTGAGAGTTTGATATTAAGAAAGGGGATTTGGGATGCTCTTCTAAGAACAAAAGCTTATATTGAAGCTGGTGCAGACGCGATAATGATTCATAGTAAAGAAAAAGATCCTGCTGAGATTCTTGAATTTTGCAAAGAATATAACAAATTAGAAAACAAAGTTCCTCTTGTTGCTGTTCCAACAACTTATAATACAATAACAGAGGAAGAATTAAATAAGGCAGGGGTAAGTATAATTATTTATGCAAATCATATGTTAAGAAGCGCTTATCCGGCCATGGTAAAAACTGCTGAGACAATATTAAAACATGGAAGAAGCTACGAAACAGATAGTCTTTGCATGTCAGTAAAAGATATCTTAGAGTTGATACCTAATGGAAAATGAATAAGAAAGGAAAGATTTTGTTAATGACGCCGAATTTGAAAGGAATGAAAAAAGGGGTAAATAGAATTCAGCCGCCGCTTGGACCGATGATAGCCGCTAATGTTATGAGACAATATGGGCATGAAGTTTTTATGCATGATACTGCGCTTGAAGATTGGGGCAATCAAAGACCACTTGATGATGGAAGGGGGGTTTCAATTGGACAGAGTGATGAAGATATTGAAATTGCTATCAGACGTTACAAACCAGATGTCGTGGGTATTTCGGCATTATTTTCTAATTTAATGGATTCGGCACATAACATCGCAAGGATAGTTAAAAAAGTAAATCCAGAAATAAAAGTTGTCTTGGGTGGGAATCATGTTTCTAATGCTGCTTCTGATTACTTATATGCCTGTGATACGCCAGATTCAAATATGCCTAGACGGTTTTTGGATATGGAAGATGGTAACATTAATTATGCAATGAGGGGGGAAGTTGATTTTGAGTGGCCCAGATTGGCAGACGCTTTGATAAAAGGAAAAGATATTTCAGGAATTGAAGGATTAGTAACAAGAAACCATATTAATCCTAAACCAGAAACCTTAGATATAACCACACTTCCAAAACCTGCGAGGGATTTAGTTAATATGGATGGTTATTTTAAAATTGGAGCATTCCATTCTGCAAAATCCATGTCAGATAAAGTTTTAAATATAATGGCTTCAAGAGGATGCCCTGAACAATGTTCATTTTGCACAACTCCTGAAATGTGGGGGCAAAAAGTTAGATGGAGAAATATTGATGATATTGTCGAGGAAATAAATAATGCAATTAGAGATTATAACGTCGGTGAAATCCAATGGGAAGATGATTCTTTAACAGCAAATAAATCCCGGCTAGAAACGTTATGCAATGAACTTGAAAAGATTGGTTTGCCCTGGTGCACTCCAAATGGGACAAAAATAAATTATCACCAGGAAAGCGGATTTAAAGAAGGCGGAAAACAATTAAAGATGTATAAAAGAATGGCTGATTCAGGATGTTATCAAATTTCTTTGGCCTGTGAAAGCGCTGATCAGAATATTTTGGATGAAGTTGTTAAAAAGAATTTAAGAGTTGAATCAATAAGGCCTGCCATAGCTAATGCTAAGAAAGCAGGGTTGATTGCACATACATTTTGGATTGTGGGCTATCCTGGAGAAACTTATGAACAAATTGAAAAAACTTTAAATTTTGCAGAGGGTAGCGGGGCTGATAGCTATTCAATTGCGATTTTGAATCCCTTACCTGGAACTCCAATTTATAGAAAAGTTATGAAAGAAAATCTCTGGTGGCCTGGGAGAGATGGAAGTAAGATGATGTTTAGAAATTCTTTGATTAAGGTTGATGGTTTTTCAAATCCAGAAGAATTTGAGAGATTTGTTGAGGAGTATAGCAGAAAATTAAACCGAATGGCCTATGAGAGAAATCCAGATAAGCACGAGGGTAGAATGAGATTAGAAAGTTTGCGAGAGGGTTATCATCAGACCTAAGCGTTAAATGGTCATATCCAAAATAAAATGAGCCAAAAAGTTTACAAAACATTAGGGAAATTCCAAAGAGAAACTATTTCAGAAGGACATGCAGACGTGTTTTTAGTAACAGGGAAAAATTCTTTTTATCAATCTGGAGCATATGAAATGATTCCCCATGCAAAAAAGTTTTATGATTTTTCATCAAATCCAAAAATAGAAGATGTAATTAAAGGAATAGAAATTTTTAACAGCATCTCTCCTTCTCCTGAATTGATAGTTGCAATTGGGGGCGGCAGTGTTATTGATATGGCAAAACTTATTAAAGGACTTTGCCAAGAAAAAAATCCTGAAAAATCAATAAAAGAAAACAGACTTGGAAATATAGCAGACAGAAGAATGATTGCTATTCCAACAACTGCTGGTTCTGGAAGTGAATCTACACCATTTGCAGTTGTTTATTTAAATGGGAAAAAATATTCCCTGCAACACGAGAAATTGCTGCCCGATGAAATAGTTTTAGATTATACATTGACAAAAAGTATGTCTCCGAGACTTACAGCAGTGACTGGGATGGATGCTTTATCTCAGGCAATAGAAGCATATTGGTCAATTAATTCAAATGGTGAATCAAAACAATATTCAAGAGATGCAATGGATTTAATTTTAAGTAATTTAGAAACAGCGGTAAATCATCCGACAAATGAGAGCAGAAAAGGAATGCTGCTTGGAGCAAATTTAGCAGGAAAGGCGATTGCAATTGCTAAAACAACCGCTTGTCATTCTATTTCATACCCTATAACATCTAATTTTGGAATTCCACACGGGCACGCTGTTGCTTTAACTCTTGGGGAAATATTAGAGTATAATTCTCAATTAGATAAGGATTGTAATGATAGCAGGGGCAGTGATTATGTCAAAAAAACAATTAGTGAATTACCTGTTACAAAAGATTTAATTCATGATTTAATGAAGGATATAGGACTTGAAACACGGTTATCTGATTTGGGAATAGACAAGAAAGATATTGGTTTAATTGTTAAAGAAGGATTTAATCCACAAAGAATGAAAAACAACCCTCGGGAAATAACTCGGGATGATTTAAGAAAAATATTGGAGGAAATTTATTAATGAAAAAAGTATTTGTATTTGGAATTGATGGTGCAATGCCTGAAAAAGTTTTTGGGGAATGGTTGGATGAACTTCCAACAATAAAAAAATTAATGGACCAGGGATATTATGCAAAATTAAATTCTTCTATTCCTCCTCTTTCAGGAACTGCGTGGACTTCTATGACAACAGGAAAACGTCCGGCTGACACAGGTATTTTTGAATACACTTTTAGAAAAAACTTTTCCTATGATGATATTCATGTTATTTCTACAAATAACATAAAAGAAAAAACAATTTGGGAAATTTTATCAGAGTATGGGAAAAAGTCTATTTATTGTTTTGTTCCGATTACGTGGCCGATTAAACCTTTTAATGGATTTGCAATTAGTGGTTTTTTAACTCCTGTCAGTGATGATGTTAGATTAACACAACCCCCTGAATTGAAAAGTGAATTGGCATCTTTTCTGGGCGAACCAATACAAATAGATATTCCAAATTATAGGGGAATCACAAAAGAGGAACTTAAAAATGAAACATATAGAGTTACAAAATTGCACCTAAAATGTATGAAATACCTTATTGAAAATAAAGAATGGGATTTTTATTTTTCGACGATTATGGGAACTGATAGAATGAATCATAATTTTTGGAGGTACTGTGATGAAGGACATAGAAAATATGTAAAGGGCAATGAACATGAAAATACTTTGAAAGAATTTTATAAATTTATAGATAGAGAGTTGGGAGAAATTATTAAATTACTTGATGAAGATACAACAATAATTGTTCTTTCAGATCATGGAATATTAAGAATGCATAATCGAGTTAATTTAAGCGACTGGTTGATTAAAGAAGGTTATTTGGTTTTGAAAAAGCCGGTTGAAGAGAAGTGCAAACTTGAAATGGAAATGATTGATTGGGAAAAGACGAGGGCTTGGGCAATTGGGGCGTTTGATGGAGAAATTTTTATTAATCTAGAAGGAAGAGAATCGAAAGGAATTGTAAAACAAGAAGAATATGCTGGCTTGATAAATGAATTAGAAGAAAGATTTAAAAAAATTCTTGGAGATGACGGGAAAAAATTAGATACTGAAATTTTTGTTAAAAAAAGAGACTACGACGGCAAAGAAATAGATGAAGCACCAGACATGATTGTTTATTTCGATGGTTTGCAATACGGGTGTAACACGAGTCTAATCAACAATGAAACTTTGTGGAGTCCGCAAACGGCAATAGGAAGCGACGATGCAGGACATTCAAAACAAGGAATTTTTATCATGAACTCTTCGAACAAAAAAGGATATGTTGGAGAAATAGATATTTTGGATGTTGTTCCAATTATTTTGAAGGAATTTGAGGAGGGAATTAAAGATGATAAAAATAGGTTGCTTCGCAACAATTAATGGCTGCGCTAAGAAATTGTTAATCCAGGAATTATAAAATGGTTTATTATCACTTTTCTCGACGGATAGTCCTGACCGAACATTTTGATTTTGACAATTTTTATAATAACAAAGTCGGCGCGAATAATTTATCCATGAGCTTGCGAATGCAAATGTTTATTTAGAAAGTTGACTTAACATGATATAAATTTATATAAACCTTTTATTATCTTCTTTTCCATGAAAATCTGTCACATCAACATGTTTTACTTTCCGACATTTGGCGGTGTTGAACAGGTTATGTATGAGCTGGCTAAGAGGCAGGTTTCTCAAGGACACGAGGTTCATGTTTTTTGCTGTGATTCTGACAAGAACAAAAGAATAAAGATTAAAGAAGAAATTATTGAAGGAATTCATGTTCATCGGCTGCCTTATTGGTTCAGATTGTCGTTGAATACTTTTGTCTGGCCGTCGCTGTTGTGGAAACTAAAGGGCGATTTTGATATTGTTCACTCGCATGTTTCTGGTCATGATTATGTTTTGTTTGCAGGAATTTTGTGCAAATTAAAAGGAATGAAACATATTCATACGACGCATTGTCCTTGGACTGGAACAGAATTTCGTCCGATGTTAATAAAACCCTTTTTGATTTTAAATGATTTATTTGTAAATAAATTGTCTTTTAGATTTGTTGATAAAATAATTCCGATTACGCCGTGGGAATTAGGAATTTTGGAGAAGTATGCTGATAAAAAAAATATTACGGTGATTCCAAATGGTATGGATAGTATTTTATATAAAAAAATTAGGAATAATCTGTTTCGGAAAAAGAATGAAATTAAGGAGAAATATCTTGTTTTGTTTTTTGGAAGATTGAATCCGACTAAGGGACCAGAGAAATTAGCTCAAGTTGCGATAAATATTTCTAAGAAAAGAAAAGATATAGCATTTGTTTGGGTGGGACCTGATGAGGGGAAAGCCGAGGAAGTTAAGCAATTGATTAAGGACTATAAAAATATGAGATATCTTGGACCGATTTATGGAAAAGAAAAAATTGCTGAAATGTATCAGGCAGCAGATGTTTATGTTCTTCCCAGT
>Ga0209541_10008562_pt1 | contig 16835 bp, 15 predicted proteins | sample RifCSPlowO2_01_FD_184027 | JGI IMG/M metagenome (GOLD analysis project Ga0209541, IMG submission 184027) | Groundwater microbial communities from Rifle, Colorado - Rifle CSP2_plank lowO2_0.1 (SPAdes) (version 2) | ecosystem: Environmental > Aquatic > Deep subsurface > Groundwater | place...
ATGGTTTATACCTATGCAGATCAGATGTTTTTTACAACCAGACGTTGCAGTTTGGTGAGTGGGGCAGAGTGCCCATACTTCGGGCAATGCGCAGAGCTGCCGCCACATACCACGGTGTCGTCCATGAGGTAGCGAGTATTTCGGGTTCGGTTGAATCGACCACGGTTGCAATTCTGCATTACGCCCATCTCTCGATTACTGAATTTGTAGCTAAAGTTTCGCGGTATGCAGCACTGGCCGCAGCTGCTCGGCAAGCCAGCTTGTTTCGCTTAGGCGCAGAAATTTGCGTCTACCCAATCGCTAAGTTTATCCTCAACTACGGAATTCGCCGAGGCTTTCTTGATGGTTGGCGTGGTCTCGCCTATGCCACCCTCATGAGCTTGCACTCATTTTTTGTCCGTGCATACGGTATTGCGGAACACCTACGCCATGAAAATCATCCGACAACATAGCAGAGAACTTCTTATACTTGGTCTCTTGGTGTTTACCCTCACACTGGGACAACTGCAGCGTCTGCCAGTACCTTGGGGAGCCCAGTACGTCCATGAACTAGTATTGTTCTTCTTTTTGTTTGTCAAACGACAAGCGTATGTCCGCGTACTCATGCAAGCCTGGAAAAAAACCGCCCGGTCTGGCAGGATACTTGTGGCACTCACTATCGGCGGCGTACTTCTCCATTGGTGTACCAGCGGAGAGTCACGCGCAGTTTTGTTGACGATGCGAGCATTCTTGTACAGCAGCACCGCATTGGTGGTATACCAAACGCTGGCAAACCGACGCAAGCAAGTTCTGCGCCTCTGCTTACTAGCTAGTGGAGTAGCCATGGCAGTGACTGGGATTCTCCAGTACTTATTTTTGCCAGACGTACGGTTCCTGAGTCTCTTCGGTTGGGACGATCATTACTTCCGCGCAATTGGCAGCATGCTCGACCCCAATTATCTTGGCATAGTAGTACTGCTCACGCTAGCTAATCTCTGGACCTGGTCAAATAAACTACCGCCCAAGCTGCTTGGCGGCGTGACTATCCTGCTTTCCCTAACCCTTGCTGCCACACTTTCTCGCGCCACATTTCTGACCACAGGCGGGTTTTTTGGCTTACAATTTCTCCAGAGTCGAAGGGCAAAAGCCAAGCTACTCAACCTCCAAATTATCATTGCTACTGTGGTCATTATTTGCACTGTCATCGTCATACCCAAACCGACCGGGGAAGGCGTTGACCTCCTGCGAACTAGTAGTATTGTCAGTCGTATTACGCATGACCAAGTTTTTTTGCAAAGCCATACCTTTGACCCAATAAAAATATTATTTGGCAACGGAATATTTTCCAGCCCACGCCAAAGCAGCGAAACAGACAGCAGCAGAGATCACGGCTTACAAGCAAACAATTTCTTTGTATTCTTGTATCAGGGACTGGGATTGGTTGGCAGCGCGCTACTTATTCCATTCCTCATCCGCGGTGGTAGAGCAATCCATCAAAACGAACCAATTATCGCCTTTGTCCTGGTGGGAATTTTTATCCATGCCCAGTTTAATAACTCATTTTTTGAACCGATTGTTTTTTCCTACTGGGTATTGACGCTCGCCACACTGGCGAAACCTAAAGCTGAAAAGTAACCGAAAACTGCTTTTCTGTCACGTTACCCGCCGCATCGGTGGCGATAATCGTCAAGTCGTTCTTACCTTCGCTGAGGTGAAAACTATAAGCAAACGTACCGTCTTGTTTAGCGTAGGTAAGTTGCCCGTTTACGGTTACTTTCACACCCGGGTCACTCAAGCCGACAACCTGCATATTCTGTCCACTGCGTCCTTGTATCGTTGCATTCTCTGCTGGTGCGGTGATTTCGAGTGGCGGCACTTCGGTGTCTAGCACAATCTTATACGCCCGACTCAACTGAGACTCATTGCCCGCCGCATCCCTGGCAAATGTAGTAAGTAAATTTTCACCCTCAGTCAGGGCTGTCGTGGCCTGGAACGACCCATCATTCTGCGCCACGATCGGCTCGAGCTCATCACCATTCACAATAATAATCACCTCGCTTTTCGCCTCGGCATAACCAAAGAGCAACAACTCAGCCTCTTTGGTGGCTTTGGGGGGAGCGGTGAGCGTCGGAGTAAACGGCGGCAATTCATCCTTGGGGGTAAATGGCGTTGCGCTCCCCAAAAATGATGAGGTGATAGTAATAAAATTCGGCAAGATGACAAACACAAATAAACCAATGAGTATTGCCGCCATGATGATAAACAGCCAAAACTGGCGAACTACTTTCCGCTTTTCTTGTTTGACCAGACGGGATGAAACTCTAGTGCGCATAGAATTAGTATACCGCAAAGTTGGGAATTCGACTGCCTCATTGAGCCGGGGAGGGGATTCGGACCCCTGACCTACGGTTTACGATACCGCCGCTCTACCAACTGAGCTACCCCGGCAAGGGATGAAGCGTATTTTACAACTTGATGGACCAGAAAACTATGCAGAGCTCAAAATTGCAACTACTTCGGACTAAAAAGTTCGCGTAGTTTAACCAACTCATGAGGGTTTTTTGCTGTTCTAAATATTCTCAAAGCTATTTCTAAATCTCGATAATTCTCTCTGGCAACTAAGTCAAGAAATTCATCAAAGGTGACTGCAATCAATGTAATCCTTTCACCGCTATCTAGTAACTGGTCTTTTACCTTACGACAACCTTTGGCTATAAACGTATAAATTGCCCAATCGATTTTTTCTATAAACTGCTCGGATTTCCATAAAATAAACTCGTCTAACTCCATTCCAGCTTCTTCAAGTAGTTCCCGTTTCGCAGCTTCCAGCGGAGACTCATTTTGATCAATCCTACCTCCCAATGAACCAATATAGGGGGCAGAGCCGGGTTGCTCTTGTTGTGACAATAGTAATTTACCATCATCAGTTATGGGAATTACGCCAACAGTATCGGTTCTTTTGATCTTTTCAAAAGTTGTAGTACTGCCGTCAAACATTTCTTGTTCCCACTGATACACATCGAAAATTTTTCCTTTAAAAACCTTTTGTGCGGTATCGGGAATTGGCTGTCGGGAGATGGGTCGTTTAATGTCCATAAATGTCGCTTTCGGAGCTGGTAACCGTACTTCGCTCGAGCCTATACCATCTTATAATTCTTGATCTGATTCTACAACTTCAAGCTTTAAATAAGTTTTGAATCTTCTACACTTTTAGGAGTGATAACTTTTTTGCCCGTTTTTGATTCAATTTCTTTTCTGGCATTACCAGCCACAGTTCCACCTTCTCTTGCTACTTTTTTATTCTCAGGAAAATTTTTCGGTTGTCTTTTTTGTGAAATTTCAGTTGTGGCTGTTTCTGCCAACATATTTAGCACTAATTCCAAATTCGTCATATTGTCTCTCAGATTTTCTTTTTTCAAACCTTTGAGATTCTTGTATTGTTTGGTGGTTAATCCAGCCCAAGCTTGAGTTATTTCGTTGGTTAAAATTGCAAATTCCAATCCTTCTTTAACTCCTCGATTTTCCCACTCATCTGTTAGCTCTTTGCGGATTTCAATACTTTTTAAACGTTGATTTATCCATTCTCGACTATACCCCTTTTGTACATATGTTTTTAGCGCCCGATTAATAGCCAATTCTGGATCTGCTGTTTCTTCGAGTCGTTCATAGCCTACTCGTGCTAACCAAAGTTTAAACGGCTCAGCATTGGGCGAGGGAATGCTTTGAATGATGCGCAGCATCACCTGTGTATCCGCAACATCGGTCAAGTAGTATTTTCCATCAGATGCCTTTATTTTTAGTTGTACGATTTTCTCGTACAACTGACTTCCTTCCTGTTGAAGCTTATTTTTTAAGTCACTCCAATATCTTCTCGGAATAGTACTTTCCGTCAGCACTGCCACCACATCCACTACAGAGAAATACCACAACTCCTTTTCAGGATCCCATGTTCTGCGAATTTTTTTCCCTTGAAAAATGGTGACTATTGGTTGAGACATGTAAGAACTATATTAAACTAACATTCATACATAAACTGTAGGAACCTTGAGAACTAAACACTTTGCTACAACCCTATGGTCGGAAATTTAAGTTGGGAGAGATTAGACCACAACAAAACTAGTTCCATATGGAGCGAGATACGGGAATCGGACCCGCGCTATCAGCTTGGGAAGCTAATGTACTACCACTATACTAATCTCGCCCGTCCAAGGTATTGTAACAAAGAATATGAAACCCAAGCCAAAACAAACTCGGTACTGTCGATTCTATGTAGCACGACATGGCGAAACACTATGGAACACGCAAAAAATCATGCAGGGTCACGCCGACTCACCATTGACTGAAAATGGCATTAACCAAGCAAGAGAAACTGCGAAAAAGTTAGAACACGTACAATTTGCTCGAGTATTTAGCTCAGACCTGCTGCGCTGCGTTCGAACTGCAGAGATCATTTCTGCTGATCAAGATGTCGTTATAAAAACAAGCAAACTCCTGAGAGAGTATTCGCTGGGACCGTTCGAGGGTAAAGAACTCTCGTATTTTTTGGAAACGCTCAAAAAATCAATTTCCTACCGAGAATCTCTGGCAGATGAACTACGGCTCTCCCATCAACTTCACCCAGAGATAGAAACTGAAGAAAATAGCGCAATGCGAATGATTACATTTTTGCGGGAAACTGCCTTTGCGTATCCAGAGAAAAATGTACTTGTTGTTTCGCACGCCGTTATTATCAGGGCGCTGCTCATAAAACTTGGCTATGCGACAAATGATGAGCTTCCTCATGGATCAATCAAAAATACTTCGTATGTTGTTCTAGATTCTGACGGTGTAGATTTTTTTGTGAGAGAAACGGTGGGAATTGAAAAGCAGAAGAAAAATAATTCGAGATAGACTCACCAAACTATTACAGCAATCCCATGGCAAAAAGAGTTTTCCTTTGGGCAACCATCATTCATACGATACTTGGCTACGTTTTTGTTAACTCAAGTTTTTTGACCTTCACATTTGGACCGTTTGGGAAATGTATGAGTCCATTTAGACCGGATGTTCATCTAAAAGGATTATTTTTCTGGAAAAATTCTTTTATTTCTGATCCAAATTGGTATAAATAGTTGAAGATATTTCATCAATAAAGACCAGCTGTTCTTTGAAATCTACACCTTTACTCATAATGCAGAGTAAGTAAGGATTCTGTGATTTATACACTATGCCACAGTCGTGCAGTTGCAAGGTAATTTTTCCAGAAAAATCTTGCAATCCTCTTTCTCCAAACTTGTGTGAGACCCGCACAGAATTGGGAACACCCGCAGGTAGACCAGCGGTAAATTCCGATTTGGATAAAATTCTCAATAGTTTGTCTGACATCTCTTTACTCAAGTAAGAGGCATTATAAAGAACTCTAAAAATACCTGCATAGGCCTTGACAGATATTGAAGACTCTCCATCTGATCCCCTTGTCAGTTTCAGTCCTAAATCGTTTTCGACTTTTAGAATATTTTCTTCACCAACTTCAACCGAAAGTAAATACATTGCCTCGTTATCTGAGTAGTTGAGCATTCTCTCCAAGAGTTCCTGCACACTATAGAAATTCCCCAATTGAACTTTTTGTGTAGACTTAAAGTTTGGCTGCACAGTTTCTTCCATTTTTGGTGCCGAGAACAAAAGTTGTTTTTCTAAAAACTTACTATCTATTTCTGCTTTTTTTAGTACAGCCACAGCAAGTGGTACTTTATATAAACTTGCCGGCGAAAAGGTGTCATTTTCATTAATTCCGAACCAAGGACCATTATTTAAGTCTCTAAAGTAGACAGAAGTTTGAGTAACTTTTCCCTCTGCAACATATTTATTCACAATATTTTCGATGTCATTTGTTTTTGGTCGTAGTCCTTGAAAACTTCCTTCTTGTGCTGATTCACATTCAAGCAAGGGATTAATAAATTCATATCCACCAGCACGGTGTTCAATTGTATTTACTGCTAAATTCACAAACAAAAACTGCCAAATGAAAAGTAAGCCCAGACCTGCTACTGCACCAGTCGCAAAAAAAATTCCCATAAATAATATGGGCTTTTGCACTACACGCGATTCAAAAGCAAAAGGCATCTGTATTTAGTAGATTCTCACAAATAGTACAAACTCACAACGGGGTGATTTAAAAAAAGATGCGAACCCGACCGGGATCGAACCGGCGATCTCTTCCGTGACAGGGAAGCATGTTAACCACTACACCACGGGTTCTCGAGTCCTGATTATACGAAGTGTGATCTAGTTTGCCAAGACACAACCGGGTGGTATACTTACACATATGTCAACCCCACTCATCCTTACAATCCTTGTAATTGGTCTGGCGATCTACGCAGTCAGTTTATATAATACGTTGCAGCGTCTCATGACGCAGATCACCGCCAGCATTCAAGAGATTGGTAACCAACTCAAGCGACAGGCTTCGCTCATTCCAAACCTGGAATCAAGTGTTAAAAGTTTTCTTAAACACGAAGGGGGCATCTTCAAGTTGCTGACCGATGCAAGAAAATCAGTGACCCAAGCAGCATCTACTAACTCGCTGCCAGACGTCGAAAAAGCTGCCACAGCCATGCAAGCACTGATACCAAAAATCAACATCATGGTCGAAGACAATCCCGAGCTCAAATCGAACGAGACGGTCACCCAGTTCATGCGCGAGCTGACCGATACGGCCGACAAACTGATGTACGCCAGACGCTCATTGATTGATCTCACGCAGAATTTTAATGAAAAATTGGTTGTGTTCCCATCCAACTTAATTGCTGGGATATTTGGCTTCAAGCAGCAACAAGGTTTGCAAACACCCCAATCTGGGCAACACGTCGAAGTGAGCTCAGATGAGATGAAAGACGTCAAGGTCAACATTTAAAATCGCACTTTCTGCTAAACTCAGACGGGGGGTACAATATGGTCAAAGCTCATGACGCACCACCAACTCATACAACGCAACAAACAAAAATCCACCTTCATCATGGTGTTGTTTGTACTATTTATCGTCGGTGCTAGCTACTTGATTGCGGTTGGGCTGCAGTACGACCTCAGTTTCGTTGGCATAGCGCTGATTTTCTCTGGCATTGTTTCGTTTACCTCGTACTGGTGGTCAGACAAGGTAGTTCTCGCCATTTCTCAGGCTCGACCGGTCACTAAAGCAGAGTTTTTTGATTACTACACCGTGACCGAAAATTTGACTTTAGGTCAACGACTGCCCATGCCAAAACTCTATGTTATCGATGATACGGCCATGAACGCGTTTGCGACCGGCAGGGACCCGCAACATGCCGTTGTCTGTGCCACCACTGGTTTGCTGGGACAATTGACGAGGAGCGAAATCGAGGGTGTTGTGGCTCACGAACTTTCGCATGTGCAAAATTATGACATTCGCCTCATGTCTGTAGTAACTGTCTTGGTCGGTATGATTGCACTGCTCTCCGACTGGGCGCTGCGGATGACGTTTTGGGGCAGATCAGGGCGCTCTAGGGACGATAGTCGAGAAAGTAGCCAAGTACAAATTATTTTTTTGGCGGTTGGGGTGCTGCTCGCCTTACTTTCCCCACTCATTGCGCAAGTCATCCAACTGGCTATATCAAGGAAGCGAGAATTTTTAGCCGACGCCTCGGGTATCGGTATGACCAGAAATCCCAGTGGTCTTATCTCTGCTCTGAAAAAAATCAGTGCCGATCGTGAACCGCTCGAAGCGGCGAACAAAGCAACTGCACACCTCTACTTTTCCAATCCGCTCAAAAATACCCATGGGGCGGTTGGTTGGTTTGCCAAATTATTTCAGACCCACCCACCAGTGACGGAGCGGATCGCAGCTTTGGAGGCGATTTTGTGAAAAATCAAATTCTTCACTTGGCAAAATTAGCGGCTTTGTCTATTTCAGGATCTGAGATAAAAAAATATGAAAAACAACTCGAGGTTATTTTTGAGTACATGGATCAAATCAAACAACTTGATTTAGCTGCTGTTCCAGAGACGTTTCGCACCACCGAGGAAGAAAATGTCTTGCGAGGAGATATAGTTACACCGTCACTGAGTCAGTCGGACGCACTGCGGAATGCCAGGCGTACTCATAACGGTTTTTTTGTTGTGTCTGCCATCATGAAAGACGAGCATGCTGCTTGATCGCTCAATCAACGAACTAGCCACTCGTCTGCGCAAGCGAAAAATTACCATTGAGCAGCTCGTTTGTGAGTCGATTGCTCGTTGCAAGGCTCAAGCGAAAGAGTTGAATTGTTTTATTTCGCTACGCACCGAACAAGATTTACTCGAGGAGGCTCGCAAAAAAGATGCTGATTTCACGGTCGATAAACACCAGTTGTACGGCCTGCCTTTTTCGGTCAAAGATAGTTATGTAACCCACCATCTCCCCACCACATCGGGAAGTAAGATCCTTAAAGATTTCATTTCTCCGTATGCAGCTACTGTCGTGGAAAAACTGCTTGCCACCGGTGCTATTTTGATTGGCAAAAATAATCAAGACAGCTGGGGTCATGGCGCATCCAACGAAAACTCTGACTTTGGTGTGGTAAGAAACCCCTGGAATCCAGCCTATATTTCTGGTGGTTCGTCGGGAGGCAGTGCAGTCGCGGTTGCTGCACGGATGGTGGCGTTTGCCATCGGCGAAGACACTGGTGGCTCCATTCGCAATCCTGCCAGTATGTGTGGGGTATCAGGCCTCAAAGTAACCTACGGACGGGTATCCCGCTACGGTACGATCGCCTATGCTTCATCCTTGGACACGGTGGGTCCCATTGCAAAAACTGCCGAAGATCTTACGCAGGTACTCCAAGTCATTGCTGGAGTAGACGCCAAAGATGGGTCGAGTTCTCAGCGACCTGTCGATAACTATCCTGCCAGTCTATTAAAGCCGGTCGCAGGAAAAATACTCGGTTTGCCCAAACAATTTTTTGGCACAAACTACCACCCCGAAGTCCGATCAACTGTGCTTGAGGCAATCGCACAACTGAAAACATTGGGTTTACAAACAGTTGAGCTCGATATGCCTGTGCTCGACTTTGCTATTCCTATTTACTACATGCTCGCCTCAAGTGAAACCAGCTCAAACCTCGCGCGCTACGACGGAGTGCGATATGGCACGGACAGAGATGGCTTTCTGCCAGAATCTGCCAGAAGAATTATGCTCGGTACCTACGCGTTGTCCGCCGGCTACGCAGAGGACTTATACAAAAATGCTCAGCGCGCCAGAACCCTGCTTGTCAATAGCTACCAGGCTGCCTTTGCTCAGTGTGATTTCATTGTTGCCCCAACTACTCCCAGCCCAGCCCAAAAGTTTGGCGAGTTGCTCGATAATCCCATCGAAAATATGCTGGCAGATTTGTTTACCGCTACTGTGAATATTGTCGGTGTACCAAGTATTGCCTTGCCAATTGGCTTCACGAAAACTAAACTGCCGATTGGTATGCAAATCATTGGCAATAAATTTCAAGAAGCTGCAGTTTTGCAGCTTGCACATCAGTACCAACAGATTACCCAGTGGCATACACAGGCTCCGCCAACAAAGTAACCAATGACAAAAAATACCTATCAACTCGTCTGTGGCATGGAAGTTCACGCAGAACTCAAAACCAAATCAAAAATGTTTTGTGGCTGCAAGAATGATCCCTTTCATGCGCCAAAACCGAACATATATACGTGTCCGGTTTGCCTCGGGCTCCCGGGCGCTCTGCCGGTAGCAAATGAGCAGGCGATCGAGTGGACAATCAAACTCGGCCTGGCACTCGGCTGCCAGATTAATCTCTTTTCCAAGTTTGACCGCAAGCATTACTTTTATCCTGATCTACCCAAGGGTTACCAGATCAGTCAGTATGATTTGCCGTTTTGTTACGATGGGAAGCTCGAAACAGAACTCGGGAGTGTGCGCATTCGCCGTATTCACCTTGAGGAAGATACTGGCAAATTACTCCATAAACGGATTGGTGACGAACCAGTGAGTTTAATTGATTTCAATCGTTCGGGCGTACCTTTGATAGAAATTGTCACTGAACCAGATATTTCGAGTGCAAAACACGCTACGGCGTACAGCAAACAGCTCCGCACACTCCTGCGGTACTTGGATATTGCCGACTGTGATATGGAGCAGGGTGGCATGCGTCTTGAAGCAAACGTTTCGCTCCGGCCAATTGGCGAAACTAGGTTGCCAAACTATAAAACTGAATTGAAGAACATCAATTCGTTTCGTTTTCTTGAGCAAGCAATCGAGTTTGAGGTTGACCGACAAGCTGTCCTTTTAGACGACGAACAACCTGTTTCACAAGAGACCAGAGGATGGAACTCCGTGAAACAAGAGACCTACCTGCAACGCAGCAAAGAAGACGCTGAGGACTATCGCTATTTTCCTGATCCCGATATTCCGCCGATTCGCTGTTCTGAAAAACAAATTGAAAATTGGAGAAACGAACTCCCACAGTTGCCAGAAAAAATTATACTTCACTGGAAGAATAAATACGATATTTCTATACAATTAGCTTCGCAATTATTTGATACGTATACCAGAGATTCGCTTATTTATAGTGAACTTTTTGAACAGGCTTCAGCAGCTACTATTGTTCCGGAAATAGTACTAAAAAACATTCTCAGTAAAAAGGTTTCCACACCTCAAGAAGTTGGCGTGAAACAATCCTTGCAACAATTCAAAAATATGACCCAATCTGATACAGTCGATGACGTACAATTACAATCTGTCGTTAAACAAGTGTTAATCGATAATCCCGATATTTTACTCAAGTACTTTACTGGACAAAAGCAGGTACTGGGATACATTATGGGTCAGGTTTTGAGCCAATTACCTAAAAAATCCGACCCCGTCCAAGTTCGAGCAGCGATCATCACTGAGCTAGAACAAAAAAAATAATGCCAGACGCCTTTGTTCATCTCCACGTGCACTCTGAGTACTCGATGCTCGATGGATTGTGCAAGATCGACGCACTCATCCAACACACCCAAGAACACGGGCAATCTGCTATTGCGCTAACAGATCATGGTAATCTGCACGGCGCCATTCATTTTTACAATGCTTGCAAAAAGGCGGGCATCAAGCCAATTATTGGTTTGGAAGCTTACTACGCCAAAGAATCTCGGACTCAGAAGCAACTTCGCATGGGCTCCGATCAGTCCCACCTGACATTACTAGCCCAAAATTTCACCGGGTACCAAAACTTACTACAACTAGTTTCACGAGCCAATTTTGAAGGTTTTTCTTACAAACCCCGCATCGACTTTGCCTTACTCCAAGAACACTCAGCCGGACTCATCTGCATGAGCGGTTGCATGAGCAGTTTATTTAATCGATTGATCAAAGAAGGCAACTTAGAAGCAGCAGAGCGACAGCTCCAAGCGTTCGCCAAAGTATTTCCCGATCGATTTTACATTGAGATACAACGCCATCCAGCCATTGCAGGTCAAGAGGAGTTGCTCGCAGAACAAGTTCGGCTGGCAAGAAAACTCCACCTGCCACTGGTGGCGACCAATGACGTGCATTATGTACACGCCCACGAAGCAGAGGCGCAGGATGCCCTCCTGTGTGTGCAAACCCGCAAGTTGATTGCCGACAAAAAACGCATGACCATGCTCGATTCGCCAGATTTTTATCTGCGCTCCAGCAAGCAGATGGTTGAGCTATTTCACGACTACCCAGAGGCCATAACGAACACCGTGAAAATAGCCAAATCATGTGAGCTTACCATCCCAACTGGTCAGCTCATCTTCCCTCAGTTTCCGTTGCCAAAAAACGAGACAACCAACTCCTATCTGCAAAAGCTTACCGCTCTTGGCATCAAAAAAAAGTATACTACCCTTACTCCAGAGGTGACTCAGCGCATGGAGTATGAGTTGGAAGTGATCATCGACAAAGGCTACGCCACCTACTTTCTCATCACCCAAGACTTTGTAAACTGGGCGAGGGAGCAGGGGATTGGCGTTGGTCCTGGTCGTGGCTCGGCAGCTGCCTCAATCGTGTCGTATGCCCTTGGCATTACCTCGCTCGATCCACTCGAGCATGGCTTGCCATTTGAACGCTTTCTCAATCCACAGCGCCCAACACCACCAGATATCGACATGGATTTTGCCGATGATCGTCGGGACGAAGTCATTGATTACGTGGCCAAAAAGTATGGCGACGACCACGTGGGGCATGTGATTACCTTTGGACGGATGGAGGCACGGGTTTCAATTCGTGATATTGGTCGGGTCCTGGGTATGCCATATGAAGAACCTGACAGAATTGCCAAGCTCATTCCCAATCCACCAGGCAAAAAGGTCTCGCTCAAAAAAGCCATCGAGTCTGTTCCTGAGCTTGCCGAGTACTACAAACAACCAAAGTATCGCAAACTGCTCAATCTCGCCCAAACAGTTGAGGGCTCAATTCGTCACTCTTCGGTGCACGCCGCCGCGATTATTATTTCTGACAAGCCGTTACCGCACTACACCCCAATTCAAAAGGATTCGAAGACGGGGAAAACCATTACCCAATACGACATGTACGCCTTGGACTGTAATATTTCTGACGACGCAATTGGCTTGCTCAAGTTTGATTTTCTCGGACTAAGAAATTTGTCAATTTTGCAAACTGCGATTAACTTAATTGCCAAGCACAAAAATAAACGCATCGAGATCGAAAAAATTCCCCTGACTGATGCAAAAACGTTTGCGCTGCTCTCGAGTGGTGAAACGATGGGCATTTTTCAGCTGGAATCAGCTGGCATGCGCCGCGTTGCCCGGACACTCCAACCAACCCAGTTTTCAGACATTATGGCTATGGTAGCTCTCTATCGACCTGGTCCTATGGACCTGATTCCCCAATTTATCGAGGGCAAACACAACCCCAAAAGCATTACCTATCCCCATGATTCGCTGAAACCAGTGCTCGAAGAAACTTATGGCGTTATGGTGTACCAAGAGCAAATCTTGCAGATTGCCAATGTCATGGCTGGTTTTTCTCTGGGGGAAGCAGATATCTTACGACGCGCCATAGGCAAAAAGAAGAAAAAACTGCTTGACGAAAACAAACGACGCTTCACCACTGAGTCAATTAAAAAAGGCTACACCAAGCAAGTAGCCGAAAAAGTTTGGGGTTTTATTGAAGCATTTGCCAACTATGGTTTTAACAAGCCGCACGCTGCGAGTTATGCCATGATTGCCTACCAAACAGCGTATCTCAAAGCGCACTATCCGGTAGAGTATATGACCGCTTTGATGAGTGTCGAGTCTGCCTCACACTCCGCCAGTCAAGACGAAAAAGTTGCCTATGCAATCGAGACGAGCAAACGCATGGGTATCTGTATTCTGCCACCAAATATTAACGCTTCCGAAGCCGACTTTACACTCGAAAAAGATGCTGAGTCTCTCGGTGGCTTGAGTATTCGTTTTGGCCTGACCGCCATCAAGCACATTGGTACCGCCGCTATCGAAAATATTCTGGCATCCAAAGTCAAAATTGGCACATTTACTTCTTTAACCCAGTTTATTAATCAGACCGACGGCAGAAAAGTAAATAAAACTACGCTCGAGTGCTTGATTAAAGTTGGCGCCTTTGATCAGTTTGGCACCAGAGCGAGCATGCTAGAAGGCCTTGAGGGCATCCGGCAAACAGCTGGTCAGCTGACTTCAGAAGATGATCGACAAGATACGCTTTTTGTGGGTGTGGCGCATAGTTCACAAGTGATTACCGACACCTTTCCTGTGCTCGAAGAGTATCCCAAAGCCGAGTTACTTTCATTTGAGAAAGCCCTGCTTGGTCTATACCTCACCGACCATCCGTTAGCCCAGTCACTCACTGAAGTAGCTCAACGAGCCAACAAAACTGTGACAGAACTAGATGCAAGTATTCATGTAGGTGCCACATTCCTATTTGGTGGTGTAATAAGCAACATTCGCCAGGTATCTACGAAACGCTCTGGCAGCCAAATGGCATTTGCGACCTTCCAAGATCAAACCGGCTCGATGCCCATTGTCATCTTTCCCAAGATATTTCAACAATGTAGCGAGTTACTCAACAATGACTCGGCCGTACTTCTCAAAGCGAAAGTAGATAATCGCGATGATGAATTACAGCTAATGGTAGAAAAAATTATTTCACCCGACGTTATAGTCGAACCCACAGTCGATGTCGCCGACCACGAGATTTTCATACCGCGCAAAACGGAGCAGGCTACCCTAGAAAAATTGGGAGTTCTACTCAAGAAAAGCTCTGGCACTGACTCGGTCGTAATTCTCATTCCCAATGGCAAGGAGCCACAGCGCATGCTTTTGCCCTATGGAGTCACCTGGACAGACGCACTCGAAAAAGAAATTGCTAACCTGCTCCAGTAATTTTCGGTTTGCTTCTTGCACAACTCCTGGTTATAATTACGCCCCGTGATAAACAGCGGGATTTTCTCCTCATCCAATACCCAGCAACCAACAAAGTACATTTTTGTTTCCGGTGGCGTGCTTTCTGGACTCGGGAAAGGCATTACTGCCGCCTCACTTGGGTATTTGCTCAAAAATCGTGGCTATAGCGTTACCAACATTAAGTGTGAAAACTACCTCAATCTCGACTCAGGCAATATCAACCCGATTGAGCATGGTGATGTTTTTCTCTGCGAAGATGGTTTGGAAGCAGACTTAGACCTTGGCTCCTATGAACGCTTCCTTTCGGAAGAAGTCGGTCATAAAAACTTTACTACCATCGGGCAGGTCTACTCGGCTGTGATTGAGAAAACCAAAAATTTACAGTTTGATGGCGCAACCGTCGACGCCATACCGTATGTCCCAGAAGAAGTGATCAAACGGATTACTACCGCTGCTGAAGGCTACGACATTATTTTAGTCGAGTTGGGTGGTACAGCGGGTGAGTACCAAAATGTCATTTACTACGAAACCTACCGTATCATGAAGTTGCGGCTGCCCAACGACACCCTGCACATCCACGTCACCTACTTCCCCAATCCTTCGCACATCAACGAACTCAAGTCAAAACCCACCCAACTCTCCGTACGCAAGCTCAACGAAATGGGCATCCAACCAGACATTGTGGTTGGCAGAGCCGAGCTCATGATCGACGACAAGCGCAAAGAAAAAGTGGCCTACTACTGTAACCTCAGCAAAGACGACGTCATCTCGAACCCAGACTGTGAAACGATTTATGACATTCCACTCGTATTTGCCGAGCAAAAATTTGATGAACTTGTCCTCAAAAAACTCAAGTTGCCCATTAGAAAAGCCGACCTCAAACAATGGCGTGAGTTGGTGCAAAAAATTAAAGCCAAGAAATCACGCACCGTCCGCGTAGCGATCATCGCCAAGTACCTGGCGACAGGCGACTACGAGTTGCAAGATTCTTATGTCTCGTTGATTGAGTCACTGCGTTTTTCTGCCTGGCATAATGACCTCGAACTCCAACTCGACCTGATCAGTGCCGAACTGGTCGAGAAAAAAGATGCCACCTCACTCAGGTTGCTCAAGCAAGCCCAGGGCATTATCGTGCCGATTGGTTGGGGAGAGCGAGGAGTCGAGGGCAAAATATCCGCCATTACCTACGCGCGAGAAAACAAAGTCCCCTACCTCGGTCTCTGTTATGGCATGCAACTGGCTTGCGTCGAGTTTGCCCGCAATGTTGTGGGTCTCAAAGACGCCCACACGAGCGAAGTTCAACCAGATACTGCCAACCCCATCATTCACAACATCCCATTCGAAGAAAAATACCAAAAAATCAAGGGTGATGGCGCGAGTATGCGACTGGGTGCGTACGACTGTGTACTCAAAAAGGGTACCCTTGCTTACAGTATCTATGACAAACATAATGCCTTTATTGACAAGAAAAAAGGCCTCATCTCTGAGCGACATCGCCATCGCTACGAATTCAACAATGAGTACCGCGAGCTACTAGAATCACACGGTTTGGTTATCTCTGGCACCTCCCCAGACGACTTTTTTGTTGAGATGATAGAGCTCTCACCCAAACTTCATCCCTTCTTCATCGCTACCCAACCGCACCCAGAGTATAAATCTCGACCACTGCAACCGCACCCGCTCTTCATTGAATTTCTCAAATTCGCCGCCACATGCAAGGTAACAAAATAATCGATTGCTTCACGAGTAATTATCGAGTACAATACCGTTCTCACACAGCAGGAGACGTACGATGGCACAATTTTTTTCTCACCTAGATACTAAAGCGAATGTCGGTGATACCGTGCGTGTCCACGAAGAAATTGTCGAAGGCGACAAAAAGCGGGTGCAGATATTCGAGGGCATCGTGATTGCCATCAAAAACCGAGGTTTTGGGCAATCATTCACCGTCCGCAAGATCGCTGCCAACAGCATTGGTGCCGAGAAAATTTTCCCCGTCAACGTTCCAGCAATCAAAAAAATTGAGGTTAAAAACCGCGGTCACGTCCGACGCAGTAAGTTATACTACTTGCGTGATCGTATTGGAAAAGCCGCTACCAGAATTAGGGAAAAGGCTGCTTTCACCAAAGCAGCGTAAGCTTGCATCCAATCAAATTGGTGCAGCTGGTGAAAAACGCGCTGCCAGCTTTTTGATTGAACATGGCTACGTAGTGATTGCAACTAATATAACCTGTGGTCGCTACGAAATTGATATCGTTGCTCTTGACCACCGGACCAATGAAATCGTTTTTTGCGAAGTCAAAACAAGAAGCAGTAATTACTTCGGTGAACCCAGTGCTGCAGTCACCCAAAAAAAACTTGCAGCCCTTCGCATTGTTGCCCGCGCCTACTTACGAAAATACCCAAGGTACGTCCGGTACCGCTACGATATAATCAGCGTACTACCTGATACAATAGACCAGTTCGAAAATGTTACTTGGAAT
>Ga0209541_10008563_pt1 | contig 16833 bp, 26 predicted proteins | sample RifCSPlowO2_01_FD_184027 | JGI IMG/M metagenome (GOLD analysis project Ga0209541, IMG submission 184027) | Groundwater microbial communities from Rifle, Colorado - Rifle CSP2_plank lowO2_0.1 (SPAdes) (version 2) | ecosystem: Environmental > Aquatic > Deep subsurface > Groundwater | place...
GTTGATCAAGTTGTCCGCTTGCTCAACAACCGACCGAGAAAACGGCTAGACTACGCAACGCCGCGAGAGAGATTTAGAGAGTGTTGCAATTCAGACTAGAACTCACGCGCTTAACAGGAACGGAATATTCTCCGTTTTTTACGTCGTTTTCCAACAAAATTACCGCAAACTTTTGATCTTCCCTTGCTTGGTTCCATAAGTAGTCTACCTTTGCCATACGCTTTCGCCCATCGGTTACGTTTAACACAATATGATTCGGGCCAATCTTTAAACCGTATGTATATAGAACAAGGTCTTCTGCGTTTCCGTCAAAAGCTTGGGATAACAAATTATTGAACCGCTTAAAAAATATTTTATCGGCCCTTCTCTTGCTGCTAAGCAAATCAAGAACAAAAGTCGCCCCGCAACCACGAACCTCTTTTAAAATAATTTTCATGTGTGCCAACTAAAATCTCACACCATCCTAGCTCTAAATAATTTTTTTGTAAAGAAAAAGGCCATTGGATAATGGCTCTATTTTAGAACGAACATTTTCACATCAAGCGGTGCCGTTTTCTTTTGCGGACGGTGCAAGGCTTTTATTGTGTCGGTCAAAATTTGGTCGGGCTCAAATGTCAGGTCGGGTTTAAAAACACCGATGAAGGGCAAATTTACCCTGCACCCGAAGTATAAATCCTGAGACATTTTAAAACACATCGTGTTCAGCAGATCCGGAATGGATAAATTTTTCAGCTTCTTATCGTTTAGCATTGTGATTTTCAAGAACAGCGCGGCAGCTGATTCAATTGCATCCAAGCCGTCGCAATTCAAACCCAAAGATAATATTGTATGGTCGCGACTCGGCTTAAGATCGGCGAGCGGAACATAAACAGCGGTATAAATATCTTTTCCAGTATCTACGACTCTTTTCAAAGTTCCGATGTAAGGAATCTCGGCCTCGCCATTGCTTTCCCGCCAAGATAATTGACACCTTAGATCAACACAAAACGATTCAGACGCAATCCGTGCCAATCTGTCAGCCGTCATTTTAAATTGCCTTTTTAAACGAAACGTACCCATAAAATTGAACAGGCTGTATTTCAAGTCAGCAAACCCTCTTAGGATTTCCAGTTCTTCTTCAAAAGACTCCAACAGATTCTGCGTTTTCATAATCCTTCACCTGCCCGCCTAAATGCCTTGCTTTTGGCGGGATTTTCTCCCCCCACCCTAGCTCCGAATTTAGTTTTTGGCAACAGTGGATAAAGCAATCTGGTACTTGTACAATACTCTATTTCGTATAAAATTAAAATATGCAGAAAACCGATAAAAATCTGACTAAAAAAATAATAAATTTGAGGGCTCATGGGTTTAGCCTACCTGAAATAAGTTCGAAATTAAACATCCCTAAGACTACAGTATTTAGATATGCTCATAATATCCGGATCCAAAAACAATATTACCAACGCTGGCTTGAGCGCAGAAATTCTAGTAAAATCATGTCCGCCAAACAATGGAATTTAGCGGGAACAAAAGCCACGCGATTACTTCAAATAATTAGCAATAAAGAACTTGCTTTGTTTGGTGCGGCATTATATTGGGCAGAGGGCTCAAAAAGAGATTTCAATTTTTCTAATACTGACCCTGCCATGATAACTGTTTTTCTAAAAATCCTTAGAAAAATTTTTAACGTGCAAAACGATAATATAAAAATTTCTATAAGAATTTATGAGAATTTGAATCAAAAAGCATGTCTTCGTTTTTGGTCTAAAACAACCGGAATAAAATTAGGGCGGAACACAAGCATAAATATCTTAAGGGGCTCTAAGTATGGCAAACTTCAATATGGCATGTGCAGAATAAGAGTAAAAAGGGGAGGAATGCTTTTAAAGGAATTTCATGCTATTAATAAAAGAATTAGTGAGTTAATTTAAGCCCTCGTAGTTCAAGGGATAGAACCACGGACTCCTAAGCCGTTGATGGCCGTTCGACTCGGCCCGAGGGCACTTAAAAGAAAATACTTCCGCAAGGAGGTATTTTCTATTTCAAGAAATATCAACATTTCACCCCATTTTCACCGCGCACAGACATGCTATACTGGATGGATAATATAAATAAAATGGAATACCAGGATAAAATAATCGAAGCCATAGGAAAAGCCCTCCCCGGAGTGATAAGTATTGCCGCGTCCAAAGAGGTTGAACTCGTTGCAGAAGATTTGCAGAAAATGGGCATGGCTCCGGAGCAATTTGCGCAAAAGCTTCAGGACGAAGCCGAGAACGGCAAAGTTTCCGTGTCCGGAGGCTCGGGTTTTATCGTTGATTCCGCCGGATTAGTGCTTACGAATAAGCATGTTGTGCAGGACAAAAAAGCGTCTTATAAAGTTATATTAAACTCAACCGGCGAAAGCTACGATATAGAAGTAATAGGCAAAGACCCTTTGGCGGATATCGCCATACTGAAGATTATTAACCCTCCCGCAAACTTGCCTACTATTAAATTAGGCACCGCAAAAAATGTCAGGTTAGGAACCGCGGTCATCGCTATCGGAAACGCTTTGGGCGAGTTTTCCAATTCTGTTTCCACAGGTATTGTTTCAGGCCTCTCGCGGTTTCTTTCGGCAATTACCGATTTTGAGGGCCATCAGGAAAGGCTGCGGGGGCTTATCCAGACAGACGCCGCTATCAACCCGGGAAATTCCGGCGGGCCATTGATAAATATCGAAGGAGAAGCAATAGGCATAAACTCGGCAATAGTTTTCGGTGCACAGAACATCGGATTTGCAATCCCAATCGACCGTGCAAAAAAAGACCTTGAAGAAATTAAAAAACACGGGCACATCCGCTCGCCGTTTTTGGGAGTTAAATACGTTTTGTTAAATAAGGCTGTTGCCGGGCATTTCAAAATACCAACAGAGCGCGGCGCGCTCGTCATGCGCGAAGGCCTGCCGGATGATAAAGCTGTTTTGCCGGGAAGCGCCGCGTATGAGGCGGGCATAAAAGAACACGATGTTATCGTTGCCGCGAACGGCAAAGAGATAACCGAGAAAGAAACATTGGAAGATGTGCTTTCCAATTGCAACGTCGGGGAAAAATTGAACATCCAAGTTTTGCGCAAAGACAAAAAAATGACCTTCGACATTCTTCTCGAAGACCGCGCGAAGTTCAGTTAAATTTCTAAAAGCTTTTTTAGCTCCTGCTGGTCGAAGCCGATGACGATTTGCCCATCCACGTCAATTACCGGCACGCCCATCTGGCCGGTTTTTTTTATCATCTCATCCCTCGCCTGCTCATCCTGCGCAACGTCATGCTCAACAAAAGCGATTTTGTTGTCGGCAAAAAACTTTTTTGCCATCTTGCAGTAGACGCACCACGGAGTTGAGTAAATTGTAACTTGTTTGGTCATTTTTTAATTATAGCATAAGTATCAACAAAGAAAAGAACGTGGAAAAGAAAAACCGCCCGCGACTTAAGTCCGGACGGCTTGCAATTCTTTCAGCGAACGCTTGAGATTTTCCTGAACCCGCGCCTCATATTTCTGACGGAAAAAGTCCGTGCAATAAATATATGGCCTGTTCGGCGGAAGCATGGTTTCAATGAACTTTGCGCGGCCGCTATTAAACGCTTTCCGAGAAATATTCAGCACCTCGCAATACTCTCTTGCTATATCATCGGTATTTTTTCGGAAAACTTCCCAAGACGCACCGAGCGAAGACAAGTCGATATCAACAACAATCTGCGAATCGCAATCATCCGGCATTACTTTGTGGCAAGTCGCCAAAATTAGTTCATAAACATACCAGGCAAAATGCGGCCCAAAATTCATCTCTAAAACCATATCACGCGCCCAAACAGCGCTTCTTAACTCATTGTCTTTTCGAGTTACGTTATAAAACTTGTCGTGTCCGAAAAGCGCCAGTTTAACCGCCATCGGATTTTTACATAGCCGCCAAACCGGTTTAAATTCATCGAGACAATGTTCAATATGTGGAGGCGTATGATAATATCTGTGCGGACCGGAATAATCCGCGTACAGTTCCGAAAATTTTTCAGCAATCAAATATTGATTTTTCACGCCGAGCCCGGCAAATAATTTCCACCATTCGCCGTTCAAAAAAACTTTTGTATCAACTCTTTTCCTGATTGTGCCCATTATTTCATTCCCTTCCGCTGTTTTAATTTTTCAAGAACGCACGGCGGGACATATCTGGATACAACTTTTTCCCAGCCTTCGGGACCCACCAATCCTCTTACCAGGCTTGAACTAATATCGGCAAAATTTCTCGGCGGATCCAAAAAAACGGTTACAATATTCGGACCCATGTCGCTATTTACGTGGCACATCGTATTCTCATAGCCAAAGTCGCTTTCGGACCGTATCCCTCTTAAAATATATTCGGCACTTTTTGATTTTGCATATTTAACCAAATACTGGTTATAAAAATGGTCAAATTTCAAATTTTTGATGCCTCTTGCCAATTTACGGAGCATCGTCATTCTGTCGTTAACGGAAAAATAATTTTTCTTATCTGGGTTCTCGCCGATAGCTACAATTAATTCGTCGAATATCTCAGCGCCTCGGCGAATCATCCAAATATACCCGTTGGTCGGCGGGTCAAAGCTTCCTGCGTACACACACCGCTTTTTCATTTTAATCGTCCTTTCTGCTTAAATTCTTAGCGCATCTTCTTAAAAATTGCAACCCTACTTGATCAAAAATCTGTACGGTTTTTTCGCCCATCCTTCGGCGTAATCAACCCCGATGCGCGGTCCGCGCCTGATTTGCGAAGACTTTATTTTGACACTGCGGTCTTCTATCCACAATCCGATTTTTTTATCGGCTTTTTTGCCGTTAAATCTTTTATCTATTTTCAGAAACTTTGTCAGTTTGGCCGGGCCGTTTAAAAGTTTTCCCGGCAAGCATTTTGCGAGACATTGCGCAGGGCGACGGCCCGAGCATAGCAATCCGCCAGCAGGCGGATATGCGCGTCTTGCAAAGTGCTGTGTCGGGAAAACGTGCCCCAAAACCCCGCGTATCAATACCGCCGCAGGAAAATCTTTTGGACCCGTAACGACGTTCAGCATCCAATGTATTCCATAAGTAAAATAAACGTACCACTGACCGGCGCGCCCAAACATGGGCCCATTGCGCGGCGTTCTCCCTCGCGATGCGTGCGAGGCTTTGTCCTCCGGTCCGACATAAGCTTCAACTTCGGTAATCATAAGGCAAATTTTGGAAGTCCGACTTCCCCGGGAAGTCGGACTTCCTGGAATTTGCCTACATAAATATTTGCCTAAAAGCTCCTCGGCGACCTTCAGCGCCGGCCGTTCAAAAAATTTACCGTTCAAAACCTTTCTCATCCCAAAAAATATTTTTCCAATTCTTCATGCGAAGCGACCTTCGTGTAATTGCCTTCCGGAAAAACATTCATATGGTCAAAAAGAAATTTATTCGGCACGTCATCCAAAACCGACAAAATTCTCGTTTCGTCGTCCACATAATGCGTGATGCCGAGCTCTTTTGCTTTGATATTTTTTTCTACGGGCTCTACCACAAAAAATGCGTTTAACTCGTTGAAATACTTCGGCCATATTCCGCGCATTTTCAAAAGTTCTATTGCTATCTCCGGTATCGCTCTGCGGGAAATTAAAAAATATTTGATTTTTGAAGACCGAATTTTCTCTAACAGTTCAACGGTACCAGGCATAAGCAAAGAGCCGGTCGCGACCAGTTTATTGTGATAAAAAGAGTTTCTAAACAAATCCATATCGTCGGGCCTTAAAATTCTCGTTAATATTTCAACAGGCATATCTCTCAAGCGAAGTTTCCAACCCATTTTTTCAAGCACTTTAAGTTTTAACGGATTGTTATCTACGATAACTCCATCCATATCAAACCCCAGAATTTTATTGTCCACATGACTTTTCATAAGCTTTCTTCTATATTAGCGTAAGATAACAATTTTGAAAGAGCTGTGAAAAAAAAACGACCGACGCAAAAAACATGTATAATCGGCCTGACCGGCAACATTGCCGGAGGCAAAGGAATAATCGGAGAATTATTGAAGAAAAACGGATATGAATACTTCTCCCTTTCTTCTCAGGTTCGCGCCATAGCCAAAAAACGCGGTGAGGAAAATGCCGCAAGAGCAGTTTTGCAAAATATCGGGAACGAAATGCGCTCTAATTTTGGTGCGGATATATTGGCCCGGCTAGTCGGCGCGGAAATATTCGCTTCTGCTAATAATTTGACCGTAATTGACGGCATAAGAAACCCCGGAGAAATAGAGTTTTTTCGCAGGCGCCATGAATTTTTACTGATAGCCGTTACGGCGCCGGAAAAAGACCGTTTCGAAAGAATGCTGGCAAGAAACCGGCCGAGCGACCCGAAAACCTGGGAAGATTTTTTGCTGATGGATGAGCGTGACCTGGGAAAAGGCGAGTCCGCCTCCGGACAGCAGGTCGGAGCGTGCATAGAAATGGCTGATTTTATTTTACCGAACAATTGGTCGGTGGAATCGCTTGAAAAAAGGACTATAATGGTCCTAGAAAGCCTGCGGGTAAAGAAAAATGCCTAAAAAAATATATGCCGTAGATGTTCTTAAAAGAATATTGGAAGAAAACCAAAAAATACCCTGCGTTGATTTCGGCATATATCGCCCATCTCTAAAACACTTCAGCGACAGAAAAGAAAAAAGAAAACAGCGGAGCCCATTTGAAGCAACTGAACATTCTTTGGCAAAAGAATATTTCCGTGTTTCGCGAAAAGACGTGCTCGGCGGCAAAATAGAAAAAAGGGTAGGAAAACTTTTCCCCGGCGAAGCTGTGCAGGCTCTTTCCAAAGTTTACGTTGAAGGGGCGATGCATATCCCGATGCTGGATCTTGAAGTCGAAGCAAAACCGGAAAATATGCAGTTCGCGATCGATTCCATAAAAGCGTTAGGCCAAAAGCACGGAGTAATTTTAATGAGCGGCGCATCGTATCATTATTGGGGTTTTGAACTTTTAACTACAGATGAATGGCGGGCATTCATGCACACAAGCCTGCTTTTGGATGATGTGGTAGACAGGCGGTGGGTCGGCCACAGACTGCTGGACGGATTCTCAAATCTTCGGCTTTCAGAAAAAGGCAATTATGGATTCAGTCCGTATATTGCGGCAATGTTATAAAACGGCAAATAGCCGTTTTATTACTTGTTTAAATCAGCTTGCGGCGCAGGCGCTGAAGCTCTGTACCTCCGAATTATAATTTGAGATCATTACTTTCAATTCGTCTATCAGTGAATTTATCTGTCTGACCAACGCATTATACTCGTCAACTTTTTGGTTATATATGCGCCTTTCTTCTTTCGTATTCGGGTCAGACGCTTCTATTTCTTGTCTTAGCGCGTCGGCCTTCAGCCGAAGATCGTCCAATTTGTTTTCGTAAGATGTTATTGAGGTTTTTAAGGTTTCATCGGGCGAAGGGCATGCGGATATCGGCTTCCCGAATTCTTGCACGGCAAGCCATGTTTCGTGCCCTTCAAAAATCCCTTTGCCGACCGCAACGCCCATCTCTTGATATTTCGTATTTAAAATATTAGCGCGGTGTCCCGGAGAATCCATCCAGGCCTGCACCAGATCCCGGTCACCGTCAAAATTGCCCAAAGCAAGGTTTTCCCCGCTCGCGATGTAATCATAGCCGACGCTCTCAACAAGCTCGCCGGGGCCGATACCCGACGGAGATACATGTTCAAAATATTGGTTTTTGAACATGTCTTTCAGTTTCGCTTCGGCCGCCGCGTCCAATATAAGATTTTCTTTGAGAGCAAGAAACCCGCCGTTATTTTTTCTCTGCGTATTCGTCCAATTTATTACTCCAGCCCTAGTTAAAACGGCTGAGACAGGTTTTACAGCTGTCCTCAAAGGAGCGGGAGCTGAAATTTCTTTTTTTAAATCGCTTATTATCTTGGGGGCCGACTCCGTGATCTGGGGAAACGACCTATAAATCTTTAAAACGTCCGAGCGAAAATAAAAAAGGCCTCCGGCCAGCAAGACCAGCGCCCAAAAGAATATTTCTTTTTTTAAACGGTCCACTTTATTTATTTTTTTCTTCCGGCCCGAAAAGATAAGTTGAAAATACGACCACAAATACCGTAATGAGAACGGCGTAAACAAATTTAGCAAGCAAGGAGCCTTGATCCAGAGGATACAAATATTCTATCAGGCTTTTTATTGCCTCGTTCCATGCGAGACCCGCGACAAGGCCCAGCCCCGCCATAATATAGCCCTTCGTCTGTTGTTTTATTTCTTCACGCAGCATAATAGTATTAGATGTTATTATTATACTATGAGATTTTATTCTGGAAAAGGAGATAAAGGCACCACAACACTCTATGGCTCCGGAAAAAGAGCCTTAAAAACCGGCAAGGTTTTTGAACTGCTCGGCACTTTGGATGAGCTTAATTCTTACTTGGGAATTTGCAAATCTTTGGCGCGGGATAAAAAAATCAAAAACGCACTGGAAACCATCCAAGAAAATCTGTTTATCATACAAGCGGACGTAGGCTCATCAGGACATCCGACATCCAAGCAGATGTCGGATGTCCAAGCTATGAAAACAGAAAAAATCCTGGGGCTTGAAAAAACTATAGATAAATTTGGTGAAGCATTGGGCATTATCACAAAATTCACCCTTTCCGGGGACAGTGCATTATCCGCACACTTAGACTACGCCCGCACGCTGGCCCGCAGCGCCGAAAGAGCTTACTTGGCGTCCAGGACGCCAAATGGCTATGCACTCGCCTATTTGAACCGCCTCTCCAGTCTTCTTTTCGTCCTCGCGCGTTACGTCAATAAAAAAGCTGGGAAAAAAGAAAGAAATCCGAAATATAAATAAAAGATTGACGTAATCGCAAAAAATTGCTACGTTATGCAGTAGTTTTACGCTCTTTTACAGGAGGAAACGTATGCGGAAGATCAGACATGTATTAAGCGCCGAAGATTTTGACCACAGCTCACTCATCGATGTGTTCGCTGAAACAGATAAAATGAAAGCGGCCTGTGAAGATCCGCAGTTAGCGCCGGCTCTCGCGCATATTTTAATAAAAGACGAAAAGCCGTTGAAGTTTTATATTTTGACTGATCCCAGCACCAGGACCGAAACATCATTCGAAAACGCCATCGAAAACCTCGGCGGAAAATGCAAGACAAAACCCCTAATATTTTCATCTATCTCAAAAGGCGAAACGCACAGAAGCACCGCGCGTACTCTGGGCCCTTACTGCATATGCATCATTATCCGCGACGACAAAGATGAGTTTGCGGCTCAAGCAATGGCTCAAGCCGTAAAAGATTACGGACTCGACGTCGTCATCATCAATGCAGGCTGCGGGAAAAAAGAGCATCCTACCCAAATGCTCATCGATCTCTATACAATCTATGAACGGCGGCGGGATGAATTCGTCAGCGGAAAATTAACTTACGCTTTCGTAGGCGACATCAGCCATTCGAGGACTATCCACTCCGACTTGCTCGGTCTCCGCAACTTCGGCGGAACAGCCTACTTGGCAGGGCCGGAGAGCGAAAACTTGCCGCCGTGGCTTACCGAAAAATTGAAAAATTCGCGGCTAACTCTGCACAAGATAACGGATACTCTGAAAATTGCCGATAAAGTGGATTTCTGGTACTTTACGCGTCTCCAGCAAAATCTTAGGCAAAAAAAAGTTTCCAAATACGCAAATCAGCGCTACGCCGAACTATTCGGGGCAAACGAACAGCTTAGAAAGAAAATGCGGAAAGACGCGGTTGTTCTGCATCCTTTGCCCCACGGACCGGAATACCATGAAAAAATAGACCTTGAAGATCCGAGGTTCGTTCATTTTCTTCAGGCGGACAACGGCCTGTATGTCAGAATGGCCTTGTTAAAAATGATCTTTGACCCGCATACTGAAATTAAAAAACTGGCTCTGGAGCGGGGCTTTGTGGAAGTTTCCGGATTCTTCCGAACTATCGATATCGCCGCAAAAGACATCATCAACATTTGCAGAAAGGCCGGATGTCGGATGGTTGAAGTTCAAAAGAACGGATGGATATCTATGTCTAGCATGAAAAAGAAAGAGGAATTCGCAAATTTGCTGCCGAATACTTTCTGCAAAGACTGCAGAAACAACAAATGACCCGCCGGGGTCATTTTTTATTATTTTATCGCGAAAGACAGGAAAATAATTGCCGCGGACAGCATAATCTGCGAGACTATCCCGAAAATCCATTGCTCGCGCAATTTTTTGCCGGTATGTATCCACTGATGGAATCTCTGCAAAGATATCAATGGCTCCCTGCGGATCTTAAAATAGGCAAATTGAAGTGCGTCAGGAAGCATTCCGGCGGAGGCCCCGACAAAAATCACTCCCCGGCTATCGCCCGAAAATATCCAAAAAGAGAGCCAGTAAGCAAAAATAAAATCGAACAATATTTTTGAGAGGTCAAAAACAAAATCACTTCCGATGATCATGTCATTGTTCAGCGGATTTGAAACATCATACTTTGCTGACCGCAAATGATAATCCCAATGCGGAATAGCGTCTATCAAAAAATGGGAGCAGAAGCCAGCCAAAAAAGCGGTAACCGGCATTTGCGGAAAAAGCCTGGCCGCAGCAACACCCACAACGGCATGCGTGGTTAAAGTCATAAGAATAATCTTAGCAAAAATCCGGGCTGTCCGCCCGTCGGGAAACAAACTTGCTTTTTAAAACGCACTGTTGTATGATGAAACAATGAAACGAAGAGACTTGGTATTGGAACAAAATCAGGCTAAAACAACGATTGAGGTCTTTACTGCTCTCTATAATAAAAACACGCCCGAAAATCTTCCACACGTTACGGTAAAAATACTTAAGGAATTCAAAGCTGCAAACCCGTCACTCTTTAAACACGGTGACTCATGGTCAATGGAACGGCACAGAAAGAAAGTGATGGACTGGCTTTATTCATAAAAAACACCACGCAGCTGCGTGGTGTTTTTTGATATTCACTCTATCCACACATTGATTTTTTTACCGATTTTGCTATTCTCAAATGCAGACTAGTTGAAAAGGAGATAAGCATGAAGAGAAGCAATGTCTTCATATCGGTATTTTTGGCCTTTCTTATAGGCATGGTGTTGCCGGCATTCGGAGCGGAGGGACACAGGCTCCGCAATCAAGACAGGCAACGTAATCAGGAGAGGCCGCGCCGCCAAAACAACCCCAAACACCGCGAACCAAGACATGATAGCGCCCCGAAACTCAAAAATACTCCAAAGAATCAACCCCGCGGAAAACAGCCTGACGGTGATTACAGACAAAACAGAAGAGACCGGCAAGAATGGCAAAGACACAGAGAGTGGTCAAGGAACCGCGCCAGAAATCATCCCCGAATCAGGGGGTTTCATCGGACGATAATCGTGCACGATTGGAATGTTTATCGGATAAGGCACCGCCATTTTTTCAACGTCTTGATTGTTAGCCCCTGTTGCCCATATTGGTTCGGCTTATACCGCGACCCTATCAACGACTGGTGGTGGTGGTATATCACCCACTACATGCCGTTGGAATACCGCGTGACCTGGGTGTGGAACCACTTTAGTGAAATCTCCGATGAACGGTACTGGGACCTGATACAAAAGGACAGGGAACTTGAAGAAAGAATTCTGGAATTAGAAAGGCAAAATACTCCTCAAGACCCGACATACGTCCCCCCCGACCTAAACCATGACGATGCTGGCCTCATGTACAGTGAAGAATATCTCCAAGAATTAGAACAAAATGGCCCCCGCTAAAGGGCCGTTTTTATTTTTGTTGGGTTGCGTCGTAGAGCCGCATCTTGCTATAAACAAAAAAAATAGCCTACTGAAGTGTATTAGCGGTGTATATTTAACGTTGGCTGCCATGAAAAACAAGAGGAGGTTTTCCATCAATTTCCCGCCGTATATTTTCCGCCTCCTGATTTATTTGTTCAAGGCGCGGATCAACCCCCCAAGATTCCGGCCGACTTTTGTTATCGTTAATAACCCTATTTCTTTCTTTAGCCAAATCTGCTAACCTTGCCTCTAAACTTTCAATTCTCTTTTGTTCCGGGCTTTTTTCCTCTTCATTTGCTCCGAAATATTCTTGTATTTTTTCGAACATAGACATATGAACATATTAGCATGGGGAGCCGCACCGATGCCTAAATCTATGCCCCAGACGCAAAACCCCTCACGGAATGGGGCAACAACAATTCCGACTTCTATACCCTTGCTATTCTTTAATCGATAGCCTTTCTGTCCTTGTGTGTCTTGCTCAATTCGCCGTTTTCCTTCCGGTGTATTTTCATCACTCAAAAAACCTGCTGCTGATTGAACCTATAACGAATTGTCTTCGGTAAGCTCTGCGGTTTTAGGATCAACACCCGCCATAACAATGCCAAAATTTTTGGCAGATTCGTCCGTCGGAAAATAAGTTGACATACTTTTCTCCTTTCGAATTTTTCTCTAAAAACAACATAGCACGTATCGTGCTATGTTGTCAATGCTGGATGCCTAGAGGGAATCGGCTCTGGGATTTAAAACAAAATAACTATTCCTGCAGGAATAGTTATTTTGTTTTCTTGGGAGGCATAGGGGATTCGAACCCCTGCCGACAGTGCCACAGACTATCGTGCTACCACTACACCAATGCCTCCATAAACTTTTTTCTTTCATCGCTGTAATGATGGACAAGAACATGACAATTATTGCAGAGCCAAGCAAGATTGTCTATACCGTTATTTTTTCTATTTCTGTCAATATGATGTACTGCCAACACCCTTATATCTTTAATATCACACAAAATGCAAATTGGTTCTTTTTTGCTTTTTAGAATATTTTTCCGATATGTATATTCACCATATTTCCAGTTCGGATGATTCTTGCCTATGTATAAAACTGAATTTCTCCAAATTGTCTGGCAAGATTTGTTGCAAAAATATTTTTTGCTTTTGGAATGTTTAAGGGCTCTAAGCTGTTTATAAACATTTTTGCCGCAAGTAAAACATGCGATCATTTTCCCTGTCTTAAAAGTTTCGTCTCTACACTTTCTCGAACAATGTTTCCCGCCCCCAATTTTTACCCAGTAAGGTTTTATACTGAATCTTTTGCCGCAATTCAAACAGGTTTTTATTAAAGGCATACTTATAAGTAAGTATATGCCTCCAATCAAAATATGTAAATGCTTGGCATTCTGAGCTTATCCACAGAGCGGTGCTTTACCACTAAGCTATAGGCACCATATTTTGAACAAATTAAATCTCGAAGTTAAATACCATTTAAGCTCTCGACCCAACGCCCAATTTGTTCGTTTGTTTGGCCCAAATCTCTCCGCCAGCTATTATCCAATCCTTTTTGTTGAAATTGACGCGAAAGTAAATTAATATCGTCAACCATGCGATTGTGAGTTCTTCTTCGTATTTGGTTTCTCTCTTCGATCTCTTTAGCAGACAATCCTCCTTCACGAGCCTCTTTCTCTCCCTGAACCACGAGCCTGTATCTTTGCATGGCTTTCTTTGCCGATTCAAAATATTTCAACAATTCCTTATCGCTGCGCACATCTGTTTCTATTTGATTAAAAATCTTGTTGGCCGAATCTTCTTGATTTTCGCCTTCATGCCCAGCACTCTTGTTTCCGTCCCAAGACTCGTGTAAAAAGGGCTCGGGTATATATTCCGGCATAGCTAAGAATTTAACATGAAAATCGGATAAATGGAAGGACTAGAGCCTCGAGGCAAGGATTATCCATGTGGCGATGGCGCCGCCGATGATGCCGGCCAAAAAACCTGAAAGAGAGGAAGCCATGACGCGGCCTATTTTAAACATGGTGGGCCTCTGCTCCTCTGATATAAAGTCTCTGAACATAATAAAAATGTTAGCTGATAAAATAATAACTAAATTATAACATGACGCATAATAATGGTGAAATGGCGCCCCGTCTAGGGAGCTGCGACTTAGCTTCATAAATGTTTCTATGGCGAAATAATAGCAAGGCGCGAACCCCTCACAAGGAGTGGTTACTTGCCGTTGGCGGTAAATTTGACAGTTTTTTAAATCCGCTTAAACTTAAATTATGATTACTGATAAAGACATTCAAAAATTAGCTAAAGTGCTCTCTACCAAAGAAGATTTAAATGAACTGGCGGCTGATGTAGTAAGAATTGAGGAAAGGATTGACGGAATAGACAATCATTTAAAGAATATGCCTACGCGTGATGAGTTGACGTCGCTTTTTGAAAAGACCTTTAATTTTTTATCTCTGAAAACAGAGCACGAAAGAATGAAGAAGATAATCCATGAAAAACTCGGCGTAGAGGTATAAGCAATCAACAAAGCAAGAACATCGTTCAAAAACCTTGCAAAGGATATGAATGAAAAAGAACAAAAACTTAAAAAGATATTAGGAATATTTGAATTATTAGATGCCGCAAAAGGCTAGCGGAAAAATTAAGTTCGATTCATCCTGGGGTTTTGCAGATTTTTAGATTTTGTACAGAAAAAGATAAAAACAAAAAAACCTTTCCGGTAAAAGGCTTTTTTGGAAAACTTGCCGCTTTCGGCAAATTTCGCACTACAGTGCCCCGTATCGGGGGATACCTCGAACTTTGGATGCGCTTCTCCAGAAGCTTGCAGGGCATTTCAAAGCCAACCAAGCCCCGGAGACCCCGAGCAAATTGGCTGCTTAAGTTTTCTGCTGCGAAATCATAGCAAAGCAAGAAAGGGAAAGATGGTTTATCGCGAACCAAAGAAGCTGAATACTGGGGGTTTGTTGCTATTGTCGGTGAAAACAAAATAAAGATCCGGACGATCTTGAGACGAGTTGGCGACGGCAACGTAACTTTTTGGAGCGTGATGCCGGATTCCAAACTAAGGGGAGGGCAAACACTCTACGACAGCGGGATAGAAGACGGATAAACAAAAACACCGCATATAAATGCGGTATCTTTGTCGTGCTTGCCTTCAGCTTAGGAAATCCTTAGCTGAACGGGGCTTGCACCCACAAGCACCCTTTTACACTAGCACTGATTGCATAAAAAATCAATGAATTGTGGAGAATATCTCCAGGCAATAATTGCAAAGCCCCGCAAATGAAGCGGGGCAGGCAAGAACCCCTTACAAGGAGGGGTTATTTGCCGTTGGCGGTAATTTCAAATTTTTCTTTTGCGGCAAATTCTTTTAGATTTGGGCTACTGGCATTTTACTTGCCCTATAAACCAAATAAAAGAGGTAGAAAATAAGCAGTAGAGCAAGCAGTGAGCCTTGCCATAGTAATGAGATGGCTATGGCCGATAAAAATACATACCCTGCCAAAACAGCTTTCTTGTGGTGTTTTTTAAATAATTGACTGATAGCAAACCAAACTGTCGATATAGCTAAAATTAAAAGAAGTGTAACGCTCAGAGATTTAGGTATCGGTTCAAACTTAACTATCCATCGAATTAAAAAAACTAAAAAAAGAAAATAACCGAAATAAGAAAAATGAAGAAAGTTTTTATACGCAGAATGCCAATAATCCTTTTGTGGTTTAACTGCAACATTTGGATTGCTAACAGGATTCATGAAAGCTTGGCTTACTACATCATTACCCCACCCACTTTCTAAAAGTTTTTGTTTTATTTCCGAATCACTTATACCAGCTTGTCTCGATTGTTTAATATAGTCGTCTACTTGTTGGTTAGACATAATTTTTGAAAATTAACTTATTAATTCAGAAAGCGGACTAACCTTCTATGGTTGAAATGATTAAAAATTTTCTTTTCCCTCTCCTTCGCTAAAGCTTCGGAGGAGCACGGCAAAATTAAAATGCAGTTCGAGCCGACCCGCCTGCATCAGCTATGCTGTAAGCATTGCGGGCAGGTATTTTTATCCTACCATAATTTCAATTACGAAACTATCCGCCGGCCGACGCTGTACCCATATCGCCTCTCATATTCTATGCGCAGGATTTTAACCAGCAGACCAATTAAAAGCGCGGAGATTATAAAAATATTCAACCCGGCAATAAAAATTGCACATATTCCGAGGAAAAGTAATGCGGCAATATCTTTATTGTCTACAGTATCCGGGGTCGTGTCTCCTCTCTGCTTAAATAAAAATTCTTTTAATCCCATAAAGTTTTCTTTTCCCAAAATATGGTTCGGGCCGGCCCGCTTCGCCGAAACTCGGCGAGGCTGGTAGCGAGGTGAGTGTTTTTTATCTAACCCCGACCTTTCGTTCCAAAACTTTAAATCGCTCTTCGTTTTCTTTTTTGTCTTCCTTAAGTTCAGCAACATCGCCGCCGAGGACTTGAATGGATCGGCTTACATCAGCAAAACCTTTCCGCATTTCCGCAAATCCCGCGTCGATCTTTGATTCTAATTTATCTACCTTGACCTCTAAAGGATTGATTCGTTTATCAATAATTGCTTCCACGCCCGGCAAGACAACTTTCTCGGTAAACTCGCCCATATCTCTCATGGTCATTGCCTTTGAAGAAAAACTTGATTTTCGTTTCACACTCATATTTTTAGTTTAGTGCATCGATAAAACTCGTCAAATAGACAGAACGTGAAGAGCGTGGCGTAAAAAATTCAAGGAGTTGCTAGCTGCCGAAAAGGATCAGGGGCTTGATTGAGTTCGATTCACCTTGAGGCTCGGCAACTTTTCTGATTTTGTGAGGAAAAGATAAAAACAAAAAACCTTTCCAGTAAAAGGCTTTTTTGGAAAACTTGCCGCTTTCGGCAAATTTCGCACTACAGTGCAGTATTCTTGAATTAGTCCGAACCCCAGTAGTAAAGCAAAGCTTACTACGGGGCACGGCGCATTTCGCCCCGACGCAAGGTCGGGACGAGGAAA
>Ga0209541_10008564_pt1 | contig 16833 bp, 13 predicted proteins | sample RifCSPlowO2_01_FD_184027 | JGI IMG/M metagenome (GOLD analysis project Ga0209541, IMG submission 184027) | Groundwater microbial communities from Rifle, Colorado - Rifle CSP2_plank lowO2_0.1 (SPAdes) (version 2) | ecosystem: Environmental > Aquatic > Deep subsurface > Groundwater | place...
TTTAAAATCTCAGTATAAATTTTTTCAAGTTTTTTATCTTTGAATTCAGTTCCAAAGCCTAAAACAGGAACTTTGATATTTTCAATTTTACCAGAGCAAAAAACAAAGTTTCCAGCAGTATAATCAACAGAAAAGCAACCAGTATAATCTGAATTAACATAAGAAGAAGCAGCTTTATTCCATAAAAGGCTTTGATAAGAATTAATATAAAAAATCAATAAGCTTTTTTTCAATTTTCTGATAGCCCCAATGTAATCATTATCAACCCATTTTAATCTAAGCATATAGCAAAATTTTCTAAACTCTTTTTTAACTAAAGCCTCTCCAAGTAAATGATTTCTTCCGCCAAATCTCTGGTCATCAAAGTAATTTTCAATAAAATTAACCTCTTTACCCTTAGAATCTAAATTTCTAACAATAATGACAAACTTATTTTCAACAGCTTGTCCTAACTTAATTCTTTCATTTCCACAACCAATAAAAGTAATATTAACATCTTTAATCTTAATTCTTTCAAGATTTTCAGGATTAATCCCAAAAACAGAAATATATTGTTTAGTTAAAGCAATCTTATCTTTAATTCCAGCTATATTTATCCTTCTCTCACGTATATTCAATTTTTTAGCTATTATCTTAATAACATCTTTAGTGTTCCAATTCTTCTTTTCAATCAAAAAATAGCTATAATCCCCTTTATCAGTTAGCTCTAAATTAATAACCTCTTCTACAATAAAGTCTTCAGGAATCTGCTTAAGTTTGTACATAGAAATAGCAATTCTAAAGAGCATTAAAAACTTGCGAAAAGAATAAAAGACAAAACAATAAACAAAAAAGTATGAATATAATCACCTATGAGGGAGTCTACGATCTCCTAAGAAAAGAAAAAATTTACCCAGAACTACAAAAAATCCCAGATACCTTCCTAACAGAGGTTATTTCTTATCTAAGCGAAAAAACAGCTATTTTAGAATCTCAAAGACAAAAAGATTCAATTTTTGCAGAAAAAGAAGTTGAAAAAACAGCAAAGCAATTAGAAAATATAAAAAAGATGCTTAAGGAGTTATATGAAAGAAGAGAAAACAAGATAGTAAAACTCGCATTAATAGCTTCAAAAACAGACTCATTAAGTGACACAGACATGCTAAAAGAAGAGCAAGAGATGTATAATGCTCTAGTCTCTAATCTAAATTTCTACAGGGAAAACATCCTTACAAGGGTATTAGACAAGAAACAGCCTTCTTTAAGTAATAAAACAGAAGAAAACAAGGAAGAGGAAAATTTAAAAACCGTCCGATTTACCAATCCAGTGCCTCAATTTATCGGAAATGACCAAAAAGTCTATGGCCCTTTTGAAGAAGAGTATGTTGCAAATCTGCCTTCAAAAGTAGCAGAATTATTAATAAGGAATAAAAGAGCAGAAGAAATATGAAATTTCCAAAAACCATAAAAAAATACTGTAAATACTGCAGAAACTATTCAGAGCACAAGGTTTCAGAAGTAAAAGGAAGGGAAAGAGGAGCCCTAAAACATGGTTCAATTAAAAGAGCCAGAAAAAGAGGCAGAGGTCAAGGAGCAGGTAATAAGGGAAAATGGGGTTCAAAGCCTCCAATATCTAAATTCAAGAGAACAGGTGCAAAAGTATCAAAAAAAACAAATATTAAGTTTACATGCCAAACTTGTAAAAAGACAACAGTACAAAGAAAGGGGTTTAGAACAAAAAGATTAGTAATAGAGCAAGAAAAATGATTAAAGAACCAACAAGCAAATTCATTAAAGTAAGGTGCGTTAAATGCAAGAACGAGCAAATAATATTCGGCAAAGCAGCCTCAGAGATTAAGTGTTTAGTTTGTAGCAATATTCTAGCATCCCCTAGTGGCGGTAAAGCTAAGATTAAGGCTCAAATTCTTGAGGTACTTGAATAAAGATGCTATATAAAAAACAAGGTCTGCCTGAAGTTGGCGAACTCGTCATGTGCACAGTAAAGAAGATATTGCCTCATTCTATTTTCGTTGACATTGAAGAATACAAGATCGAAGGCATGATTCACATTTCTGAAATTGCTCCAGGTAGAATTAGGAATTTAAGGGATTATGTGAGAGAAGGAAAACAAATTACATGCAAAGTACTAAACATTTACAGAGAAAAAGGCCAGGTAGATTTATCATTAAGAAGAGTCAATCAATCTCAAAGAATAAAAAAAGTTACAGAATACAAGCAGGAGCAAAAAGCAGAAAAGATTTTAGAGAATGCAGCAAAAGAATTAAAGATAAGCTTAGAAGAAATGTATAAGCAAGCTGGTAATTTGATGATAGAAAGATATGGGGCATTAACACCTTGTTTCTATGAAGTTGTCAAAGACCAGGTCAAATTAAAGGATTTAAAAATACCATTAAAGATAGACAAGGCACTAACAGAAAAAATAAAGGAAAAGATCCAAATTCCATCTGTCTCAGTATCCTCAATAATAAGGTTACAAAGCTTTTCCAGCGAAGGAGTAGAAGACATTAAAAAAACATTAAAGCATATAAGCAGTTATCAAGCTTCATTATCTTATCTTGGAGCTCCAAATTATAAATTAATAATAAATGCTCCAGACTATAAAGAAGCAGAATCTGTATTAAAAAAAATAACAGATTCAACAACGAAGTTTGCAAAAGACTTAAATGTAAAAGTAGAATTTAAAAGGAAATGAATAAAATAGAAATATTAAGATGTAGTAAGTGCTCTCAATACACATTAAAAAAAGAATGCTGCTCTTTACCAACCTTATCGACAAAACCTGCAAAATATTCTCCTCAAGATCCATATGGGAAATGGAGATTAAAATATAAGGCTAAACATGGAATTTGAAATAAAAGAATTTGAAAAGCCAAAGTTAAAAGATCCTATCTTAATAGAGGGACTTCCAGGAATAGGAAATGTAGGAAAGATTACAGTAGATTTCATGATAGATTCTGTAAATGCAAAAAAAATGATGGAGATTCATTCCTCTCATTTTCCTCATTCAGTATTTGTTAATGAAGACAACCTTGTTGATTTGCCAAAAATAGAAGTTTATTATAAAAAAGGCAAAAAAAGAGACTTTCTTTTTGTATCGGGAGATATCCAGCCATTGGATGAAACATCCTGCCATGCATTTTGTGAGACAATCCTTGATATATTCCAGAAGTATGATGGAAAAGAAATAATCACCCTAGGGGGAATTGGCTTACCAAAAATACCTAAAAAACCATTAGTATATTGCACAGCAAATGAAAAATCGATTATAAAAAAGTATAAATCAAAAGATATCAATAATAACATCTTCGGAGTGGTAGGCCCAATTATTGGTGTTTCTGGATTGCTAATAGGCTTGGCCTCCAAAAGAAAAATACCCGCCATGATACTCTTAGCACAAACATTTGGTCATCCAACATACATTGGTATTAGAGGTGCTAGGGAACTTCTCAAAGTGCTCAAAGAATCTCTCGGGCTAGACTTAGATATTAAAAGCTTGGATAAAGAAATAGAAAGTGTAGAAAAGGAAATGGAAATCTCATCAAAAACATTAAGTAAGCTTACAAAAGCTATGTCTGCTCAACAGGACAAAGTAAGCTATATTGGTTAAAAGAAACGAAGAATGCATTGTAGCATAAGGAAAACTTGATTTTAACTAGTTAAATAAACCTCCTGATTAGAAAATTAATTATCTCTAATATTAAAATCAACTCCGGGTAAATAAACCTGTTTAATTGTATATTCAAATCTGTGAAATCTGGAAAATTCAATAAGTCCAGAAAATTTCTTCCGTATCTCATCAATCAATTTTTTCATTTCAATAATATCTTTAACCATTACCTCTATTTCAAAATCTGGTCCACCAATAGTTCTCATTCTATAGACTATATTTTTATGTACTTTAGAGAATTCAAACATTTTATTAATATGAACTAAATTATTTAAATAAAAATCTATTTTATAAAATCTGTAACCTACTTTGTTTGTATCTAATAGGGCATTATAACCAAGTATTATTTTGTTTTTTTCTAGTTTTTTTAGACGGTATAATGCAGCTTTAGGTGTTAATTTGATTTTTTTTGACAATTTCACTATTGGAATTTGCCCATCTTCTGTCACAGCCTTTAATATTTCATAATCTATTTTATCATAATCTGCAGTTTCTCCAGTTCCGATTATTTTTTGTTCTAATCTATATTTTTGAATTAGTGGTTTCATCGGATAATGAACCATATTTACTGATTCATAGATTTCTTGTTTTAGAATATACCTTCTGTATTTACTTAAAAAAAAGAACCATTTTTCTGAAAACTCTGGAATAGATTTAACCCAAAGATAGAAACCTATATCTATATCTCCTTCAAATTTTACAGCCCACATAAAGAAAGGATCTTTTTTCATTTCTTCGTATATCTGTTTCTCTATTTCAGGAGTTATATTATGCCATTTTAAGTAAACTCTAATAGAGTTATACCCTAGTTTTCTCCAGTCAATCAAAGCATGATAACTCTTGATGATTTCCTGTTTCTCAAGCTGATTAATCCTGTAACTTACTACTTGCTTAGAAATTCTAAGCTTTTTTCCTAATGCTGTATGTGTCTGCCTACAATTCCAGTTTAGTTCAAATAATAGTTTTAAATCCATTAAATCAACCATTTTACTTAATAAATTTACTTTTATATATAAATATTTCCATTTTGACAAAAAATATCGAAGTAACTTTATTATATAAGTATAGCTACTAATAAGTCATGAAAAGCTTAGAGAAAAATAGAGATGTACCATCTGGAGATGTACTTATGGTTCATCCTCAATATGTTCATTATTCGGGCGAATTTACTAGAGATGTAACCCCGTTTTTACCATTAGGTTTACTCTATGCTGGACAAATCTTGGAAGAAAATGGAAACGCATTTATTCAGTACCATGATTGTCAGTTACAAGACATAGGGGAGAGAGATGTTAACAATTATGATTCAGTGGGGATAAACGTAATGGGGACTCAGAATATTGCTCCTGCTTATAGGGTTTTTACTATACTTTCAAAAAAAGGAGTTAATCCTAATAATATTTATTTTGGTGGTCAAGGAGTAGAAGGCTTACAACAAAAGGAGTTTGAACAAATATTTCCTGATTCAAATTTAGTTAGAAGAGAGACATTAGCTGGTTCTAATTATTGGAATGTTTCAATAAGAGACCAATTAGGTAAGTTTTCTGAAAATGATTTAAAGACCCATCTAAGTAATGAATTGACGCTTTTGTTTAGTCAAGGTTGTAAATATAAGTGTAGTTTTTGTGGTGCAAAAAATGGTATAAAAGAAATGTTCTATGGCACTAAAAACAACCTCAGAGTATATTTTGACCTTGCCAAAGAACATGGAATTAACAGTTTAGATGCTTATGTAACTTCATTAGATTTTTTTCAACAGGCATTGAAAGGAGGGGATATAAGAAAACTGAAAAAACAATTGGGAGATATTTTAAATCTTCAAAAAGAATATGGGATTAGTTTAAGATTAAGAGCACTAACTAGAGCAGACTCATATATGCTTGCTTCAAAAGATGAATCATTAATGGAATTAGTTAAAGAAGCTGGTTTTTACCAGTTTGGGTTTGGTGCCGATGGTGCAGCTAATGTTAGCTTACTTAAAGCTATGAAAAAAGGTATCAATGATTTAGAATCAAAATTAGTGGAAGCATTTGAACACTCTGAGAAAAATGGCTTTACTCCTGAAATATTATATGTTTTTGGAATTGAAGAAGATAATGAGGAAACACTTCAAGAAACAAGAGATTTATGCATAGGATTGTTAAATTCATTTAGAAGTTCAATTTATCGTGGATTCCCTGCAAAGAATTTTATTCCTGGAAATAGAAATTGGAAAAGAGCAAAATGGAAGCAGTCAGAAACTTATCAAAAACTTCTAGATAATCCAGAATTATTTGCAAATTTAGGATTTGAAACTTTAGCTAATACTATATCCCATCCGGATGAAGATATGAGAAAATTGGTAAATAGGTATGCGATAGAGATGAGTCATTACGCACACAAATTAGGGAGAGTTCAGAGTTTTTTAACAATCCCAATTATGGAAACTGATGGGAATGAGTTGATGGATGAAGGCTCTTTTGAAATGTTTAAAGATATAATTAGTGAATATGCACCAGAAATCTCTAAAGTTCTAACATTGTCTAATCTACCACAGCATAGAGAAGAAGTGAATAGGTTGATTCCTAAAGATACATAGGTTTAATACTTAATAATAATGCTCACCACTATTTTATTTCCTTTGATAGACTAATCAAATCCAATCACTTATTCTCCCCACTTCTAAGTTAAGGATAGCCTACTCATAAGGACAACAACCCATTCCTTGATATTTTCTTATTGAATTATAATAAATTTCAAATCCATTCATATTGCATAAGCAGGTTCTAAACAACATTTCATAAAACTAAAACTCCCCTAGATTTTTCTGAGTTTTTACCTTAAGTAAAGGGTTTAAAACAACTTCCCCATAAACACCATCGAAACCTGCCTTTATTTTCAATTTTCCTTCACGATTCATAATTATAACCTTAGCTAACTTCTCATGGATAACTTTTCTTAATTCTTCTTCTTTGACATTCAGTAAAATATTGAATTCATCTTTAAAACTTTTAATTAAAAGATTATAGATTTCCCAGATTTTTTTAGAATGTAGTTGTTTAATATCATAAACAGAGCTTATCACCTCGTGTAATGGAACAACTTCAATGACATCTTTCGCATTCTCAGGTTTGTATCCTTTTTTCTCTTTGGCTAACTCCTCAATTCTATATTCCACCCCTATAGTTAGCTCTTTGTTGCATTTTGGACAAATTTTCTTCAACTTCAAACTTTCTTTATAATCGCAACAAAAATTACAAGCCCTATGCCCATCTAAATGATATTTCCCATATTCAGGAAAAACTTCCAGAGTTCCTTTCAATCCATTTCCAGTTCTTATAGCTTTTATTATATTGTCATATTTCAATTCTTTAACATCAAAGATAGTTGCTTCTCTGCCAAGGCGCCAGGGCCAATAAGAATGTGAATCACTAAAGCTGACAATATTAACATTTTCTTTTAATCTAAAAAGCATCTGGGGGTCAGCGCTCATCCCGCTCTCTATAGCATAAATATTTTTTACTTGATCTTTAAAACATTCCTTAAGAGAGTCAAATCCAGATTTACTGCCGTATAAACCGAAAAAACTCGTAAGGCAGTGCGCTGGTATTATTTCTATTTTATCATCAATTTCTTTCATTATTTCAACGAATTCAGGGCAAGACATACCAAATATGGGTCTTCCATCGTAGTCCAATCTTCCCCTTTTGCTCAAAGCTTCAATAACTTGGTCTGCAACATCCCCATTAGGTGCAAAAACTAATAAATGAACAGCCCTCCTTCCATTATCAGAATACATCAAGCTTATTTCAGTTCCCCAGATAAAAGGAAATTTAGTTCTACTAAATAAAATCCCCTTTTCATCTTCTTTCAAATTTTCTTTAATTTCTTTATTCCACTTAGGATGCTGAAAATCTGCAGTGCTCAAAATATTCAGCCCCTTAATCTTGGCATATTCCTCTAGTTTATCTAACGTAATGGCATTGCTACAAGCTCTAGAATACCTAGAATGTAGTTGTAAATCAGAAAATATTTCCATAAAAGAAATAATAGAATCAGATTAATAAACCTATTTAGTAGTGCTTTCAAAGATAGTTACAGGAACACTAGCTTCATCAATATAAACATAATTCAAGCGAATATTTAACTTATCTTCATAACTATCTCTTGCAGTAGTAAAGCAGCTAACAACTTGTTTTCCACCAACTAGCTCAACAATCCCTCTATTAGACAAATCAGAAGTCCTGAAATCACATTGAACATCTGCAGGATTCAATATCTGTACTTCAACTTTATCTTTATTGGCAACACGTGCAGCTGCTTCTTCAAGTTTTTCACATTCAATTTCAGGCATAAATACTTCTCCGAGTCCCTTATTTTGGATTTCTATATTAAACCTTACTTGATCACTTCCTCTTATTTCTTCAGTGACAGAAGTAACTTGCACAGGCCCGCTAGAAACATCTCCTTTCTTAATCTTTTGTTCTTCTATACTACAAATAGAATTCTCGCTCTCTTTTGCAATTAAAGGTGTTATACAAACATTAACTAAACCTTTAGTTTGATAAGGATAGCAAACTTTAGCTCTTATAGTAAAGTCTTGAGAATTAATAATGGGTTGATTATACCGAGCATTTCCAAAATCAATTATTTGTTCTCCCCCTTGCTCAGAAAATTCTCCTCTTCCTCTTAATGGCCCACTAGTCCCTTTGTATTGGTCTGTTAATCCAAAAGTGTTAAGATTAATCCCAAAAATTCTAGCTTTAGCTTTTCCACTCTGTAAATCAAATTCTCCTTTATTCTTTAAAACAGTTCTTATGCTTACAGAATCATCCTGCTCAAACTTGCTAGGAGGGGCTAATTGCTCAAATTCTAAAGAAACACCATCAACACCACCAAAAAAAGTCCCTTCTTTTCCTGTATCATCTTTATTACACCCTACAAGAAACAGTAAAGGAATCACAAGAATAGCAAAAATATAAAATTTTTTCATAGTAACACCTAGCATCTAAAGAGATTTACTCATTTATAAAATTATCCCTGTTTATCCACATCTAAGATCTGCACTGGCAAAATCTGAGAAACCTCATAATCATATCCAAGTTTAATATCTAAAGGATTCTCCACATAATCAATATTTCCCAAGAAGATCTCGCAGTTGAGAGTTTCTTGATCCTTGTCTTTTCTCCATAAAAAGACCCCATTTTCTAACTCCCTGCATTCCAAACTCCCATATCCCTTATAATCTACCTCAACCATTACAGGAGCATATCTTAAAGCAGAAGAAGCTCCTTTTTTATTGAGGGTAGTTTCATCAAGTTCTCCTTTAATTTCTCCTTGTTTCATCTTTTTCAAAGTTATAGCAGTAACAAGTTTAATGCCCCCTTGCTCAGGGACTAACTGTTTATCAACACCCGCAATTGTAATAGGAGCAATAGTAGCTCTTAGCTTATCTCCGCTAATTTTCTCAAAAGAAGGGCATTCTTTTTCCTTTTGTCCTACTAAGCTCTTAACACAGAGTTGCGGTCCAGCCACAATATCACAGTTATATTGTGATTTTGCAATAATAGAAGTAGACAAATCCCTGTCTAAGCTTCTATAAGCCGGAAAGCTAAATTGTTTAATAGTAGAATCCCTAACAACATCTTCTCCGACTTGTTTGATCCCCCCTAAGTCTAAAGAAATGCATTGCTCATCAATCCCCGCCCAAACACTACTTAATGTATCAGTAACACAAATATCTGAAGTAATATCACAAGCACCATTATTTGTTAGTTCTAGACCAACATTAACATCTTGATTTTCCCTCATAGAAACTGCAGGTTGTAAAGGCAAAAATGTAATTTGTAAGCCATCAGGCGCTCCAGTAATCTTTCCCCTGCCTTGTCCAGTCTGCCCACAACCTACTAAGAGTATTAATAAAAAAACAATAAGTATCTTTTTCATGCTACTTGAGACCTCCTTAAATTAAGTACTAAAGTGTCATAAGTTTCATATAAATACTCTGTTTTTGCAGTAACTTCATCAACAGTTAGCCCATCACTTTCCAAGTAGTCAATATTAAACGTGGCTCTTAAAGAAAAGTCTTCTAATACCAAAGCATCAAAGCATTCCTTGCTTAAATAACCATGAGTAAGTTTTTCTTTGATTCCCAACTTTTCACATCTAAGATTTAATTCAGTTAATTTTTCAGGTCTGATTTGATACTCCTTCCTATTTTCTTCCTGAGTCTCAACTTCTACAAAATCCCCTTGCTCAGTATTAAGAACAAAATTATTCGGCATGTTTAATCTCATATCTTTTAATTCTCTCACAACACCTTTATTAGCAGGGGCATATTTTCCATATTCCTCAAAAGAAAATCCCAAGAAATTTCCATTTTCGCTATCAGCCCTATCACTGTAAGGCTGCCCTAAACCTCCCAAAACAATTCTCATGGGAGCTTTACTTGACTGACTTGCAATTTTTCCTGTTTTTCTATCAACAATATACTTGCTTTTAATACCCTCAAAAGAATCTTTGCTTAATTGCCTATCTTCTCTTAATTTTTCATAATCCTTTGTATAAACTTCCCAAAATGCATATGAACTAAACTCATAATCAACAATAAATCTAACTTTCAATGGTTGTAGCTTCTCTTTGGATTGGATTAATCCAGGATTAACAGTAAAAATATTTCCTGGAAATTCACAACTAACATGTATGAAAGTTTGCTCCCCCTTAAAAATCTCTTTTTTTGAAGGTACAACAATTCCTTCTTTTATTTCACCGCCACTTTCCCCCAAACATCCAAAAGAAACAACAGAAGTCTCATCATACTCTTCCCGCGGAATTTTTATTGCTAAATCCGCATCAACAAGAATATTTTCATCTGTGAAATAAAGGCTTGAAGTAGAGTAAGGTCTCCTAATAAAATCTAATCCTAACTCTTTGTCAGTTTCAGTGGCATCAACACTCGCTTTCCATTGACTATTAGACGTTTTTATAATTGCCTGAGAAGGATCAACTATAACAGTACTCGCTTCTCTAAATTTAGGAATCAGATAAGAAATTCCTGGAACTCTGCTAAGAGAATCTGTAACCATAGCTCCTAAGCTGTCCAATGTGCCTTGCCTATAAGATTGTATTCCAAATATTAATAATATTGCTATAGTAAAAATGAATATTACCCATCCTATAGGCCCTTTTAAAATATCTCCTATCGCTCTGAAAGGATTGAAAGAAGGCGGTCCTTTTTGAATAGTAGAAATAGCCTCTTGAACTCTAGAATATCCTCGTGTTTTTCTCCATGATGGATCATCATAATCCTTTTCACTTTTAGCCATCTTCTCATTTCAAAATTAACTCTAATTTATCAACAGTAAATTCACTTTGTGGAGTTATCTTGAAAATGTTATTTCCATCTTCAATAAATTCTCCAATATCCTCTACATTATATTCATCATCTTCAATGTCCACACTAAATTCTTTGTTATTGATTTCAAAAATAAATTTCTTTCTTTCATTATCATCAAAAAGCATGCGTAACTCAACTTCCCTATTTTCATTGTTGATTTTGTCGAAGGCAGACTTACTAACGCCAAATTTATATTTAGCAGCTCCCCCATCAGAAGTTTTAACTCTTAATTCAATATCTTTAATTAAATAATCTCCATTATCTATCTCAAAAATAAGCTCATTAGTTCCTTCCTCTAAATCAGCAGCATTAACATCTACCTCTTTATCAGCAGATCCGCAAGTTATCAGTTCATCGCTAATTTCTTCTTTATTCAAAAATATCCTTAATCTGCTTGATTCAGCAGCATTATTGCAGAACAAGAAGTAGTCCAATTTTCCATTTCCTTTTTCAGCAGCACTCAAAACAAAAGTTCTCTTCTCTTTTGTATTTATAATCTCAAAACTCTGTCTTACTTTAACATCTTTCAAAATATACTGATTTTTCTTAAATATATTTATTCCAGGATTAGAAACTTCAAAGTCCAAAGAATTAATTTCTTGCAGCAAATTTCTAGGCAAAACAACAGTCTGCAATCCCTCTGCTTTTCCAGCAAACACCTCTGCTTCATTTAAGGTAATAATCAAGTTTCCTTCACTTTTTTCAACTGAAAAGATAAGATAGGCATTTTCTAAATCATCTGTATCCTCCACTTTAAAAGTAAGTTTTCTTGTATCAGAACTAAAAACACCTTCTGTAAGAGTCAACTTGCTAGCCAAATCAGAAACAAGAGGCTCATCTCTTAAAAACAAATTAATAGAGTTGATTTTGTGCAAAGACTCATCAGCAGAAGCAGTATTCAACAGTCCTGGCGCTTGTGATAATAAGACCACATTGCTAGAATCTCTGCTAGAAGCTATACTTGTATTGGTCCTCAAAAGATTCTCTCTGTCTTCTGAAGGCAGTAATAAAATAAAGAGTGCAAGAAAAGCAGCTATAAGAAAAACCAACACCCCTATATTGCCTGCACTTTGTCCCTTTTTCATCAGTAAAGCTAAAAGTTCCTTCTATTTAAAACTTTTTATGACTTTACCTAAGAGAAGAAAACGCATTCTCTACTTGTGCCCCTTTCCAACCTGATTTAATTAAGCTTGATTTAATTTCTGAGTCTTTCATTCCAGCAGCTCTTGCCTCTTTTATATATGTAACAATCTTCTTTTCTTGGTTGGTTAAAGGCTGTTTTCCTTGTTTAGCAGAACTACTGAATACCCTTCCTAATTTCTCTTGTCTTCTCATCCACACTAATGTTCCAATTCCCCCTCCAAGGATAATTATGACAATTACACCAATGATAATACCTGCATTACCCTCTTCATCAACAAGGAAATCATTTGGATCTATAGGATTAGTCTTATCTACATTAATCTCCTTACCATTAACAGCTCCATCATTATCATAATCATCATCAAACCCCTGAGTTAAGTCTCCAAAAAATTGTATCTCTAAATCATCCAAAATTCCATCATTATCTGAATCTGCATCATTTCTGCTAATTCCTGCTCTTTCATAATCATCTATAGTTGGATAATCTTCTCCCCCGGCTAAAGGTGAAACAGGTTGCTGAGGTTCCCCAACACTACATTCATCAACAACATTATACCCTTTATTTTGCCAAACAGATATGCTAGACTGGCAAGCACGTTTGCAATCTCCTGCTGCATTCTCTATCCGAACTGTTGGGCATGAACTACTGCCGCTAGTTCTTCTTCCACCACCAGAGCTTCCTCCTGAAGATGCTCCACTATCTGCAGGTGGAGCAGAAAGTTTATCTCCAAATATCCCATAATCAGAGAAATGATTTGTTTCTCCTGTAACTAAATTATTTTCAGTATCAACTGTGGTAGTTATTGCCTCCCAATCACTTGTAGCAGGATTATAATAATACATTTTCAAGTTAGCTTCAGCTATACCTAGCCTTTGTATGTCTGCATCAGTATATGCAATTGAGATTAACATTTTTTGCATCTTGCCTGTTAAGTCTACTGTACTAGTCAAAGCAGCTGAATTCAATCCAAGTTTATTTGCAGGGTCTTTGTTATAAGGATTAAATTCTCTATACTTACCATTAATCTGTGTTTGTATAACATCCCCAGACCGTATATCTAATCTTATATTTGATTCTACTAAGTTAGCCCTAGTCTCCTCAGCATTGTTATAGTTTATTGTTTCCTCAATAACCTTAAAGTTCTCCATTAATCTAAAGAAATCATCAAGATTTACAGCCTTATTCTTATCAAAATCATACTTATGATCCCAGTTTACATCCCCTTGCTTAGATCCATAATGGCTCTGGAATAATTCTCCATCAGCACCACCTAACTCACCTACAGCAGTTCCTGTAATTTCAACAACTTTATCTCCATTAAAGTCCCCCCATCTTATCACAACAACAGGACAATTATCTCCTTGCCCTAACGATCTCCGTACTACATCCACATCATTATCATCTAATACACTATCTTTATTGAAATCATTTTGCGAAATAGCTTCTGCAGTAATAACAGCTGCATTCTTTGCCGACACGACCCTATCAACATCTGCATCTTCAATACAGTAGTTTCCATCAACATCCCCTATAGGCTTAGTTAGAGGATTACATCTTGCTCCATTTCTGAATTTTCCTCTAAAAGCAGTTAAATCATTACCATCAACTTTATTATCCCCATTAACATCAAATTTAAGACTCCTTTGGGCAGTTGGTTTAGCAATTTCAATTTGTAGCATGACCTTATCTGCATTATTTACACACCTAGTATTATCAAAATCAGCTGGAACAATAGGGCAAGCATCTCCTAACCCTACTCTATCAGCTAAGGATAATACATCCCAAGAACTAAGAGCGCCATCTCCATTATAGTCCGGTCTTTGAACATCCGCTTCACCTGCATTTAAAAGAATTTCTAAAGCTAGATAATCCTCCCTATCAACGCAATTATCACTATTCAGGTCATATCTTTGTAATTCAGTTAGTGTCAATTCTGAACATTTACCCTCTACTCCACATAATCTTGATACGCATTCATTGCTTGAAGCACAAGTCTCGCCATTTGCTTTTAGAGCAATAGCTAAACAGTTTTTAGATGCCTCATCCCATGTAAACCCTGCCCCGCATTTTACGCACTTGCCACTGTTAACAAGAGAGCAATAGCCATTTCCCGCTACAATTTCAGTTTCTCCTGCCTGTAACAAAGCAGTGCAGCCATCTCCTTGTGAAGCACTACAAGAAGCAGGAATATTAATCTGTACAACTGTTGTATACAAGCTTTCTAAAGTTCCTTTAGTAGCTTTTATCCTGTAAAGATAATTAGCACCTGCCCTTATGCCTACCTCATCTGTATAAGTGCATTCCTGATCATTGCAAATATTTCTAAGGTTAAGAGCGAAATTATCATCCCTTACTGATTCAGACTCTCTGCTTATAGCATAAGAAATAATATCATTTCTTCCATTATCAACAGTAACAGCATTGGCTACATCTTTCCATTTTATTATGACCCTGTTTTCACTAGGGGTGTAACTTAAGCTAACATCAGTAGGAATAGCTAGATCTTGATTAGCAGGTCCAACTTGCTTTTCATTAATTGTAACGGTCTTTGTTACTTCCCCCCTAAACGCATCTTTTATAGCAATGACTTTAATATTATACGTTCCTTTCACAGTATAAGCATGTCTTGCTGGATTAGCTGTACTTTTTGCACTATCATCCCCAAAATCCCATTCATAAGTAATACCCGTTAGCTCTTCTATTGGAGGAGCTATATCTTCAGCAGATCCTGTAAAGGTTATCTCTTCCCCAACAAAGGCACTACTTTGATAATCAAAATCAACACTTAATGGGATAGGAGGAACAGATCCTGCCCCGCTATCAATTCTAACACCTTTTTGGACACTAGCAGTTGATCCATCATCATCAGTAATAATCAAAGTAACAACATAATTTCCATGTGCAGTATAAACATGAGAAGTTTGAGGGATTTGAACAGTTTGTTCAGGAGTATTATCCCCAAAATTCCATTTATAAGAAGCTATAGTTCCGTCATCATCCTTTGAAGCAGAAGCATCAAAACTTAAAGCTAATCCCACCCTATATCCTTGAATTGTTTCAAATGAGGCTTCAGGTGCTTTGTTTGCTACAGTAACTTCAGGGGGTTGCCCTAACAAATCTACTAACAAAAAGAAATCATCAAAGTCAACCTTACAGTCTCCATTTAAATCATATCTCACATCCCAGTTTGCACTCTGGCTATTAGTATTGAAATGTGAGTTAAACAATAAGCCATCAGAACCAAAACTCTCAGTTCCGATTATTTGTATGTCTACACCATTATCTCCATTAAAGTCTAAATTATTATAAGTAGCTGCACTTGCTCTAGGTGAACAAGTTAATGGTTGTGCTCCAGGAGGGGTTCCGGTTGGAGGGATTGATGCAGGTATTTCTACAACTACCTCTACTTTAGTTAAACATGAATTTGCCTCCCATTGGCAGTCTTGATTTGAGGCGCAAGCAGGAGGTACAGTTATTTTTGCACAATCTTTAATATCCTGTGCCAAATCTCTAATTTTATCCGCTTCAGATTTATCTATTAAGTTATCTTTATCTTCATCTCCTATAGTTCCAGAAAGTACTTTGGCTAAACATGAACTGGTAGTTGCATCCAACTGGCAGTCCAATCTTCCAGTACAGACATTTTGTATATAAGCTTGGTCGCAGCTTAAAACTTCTTGCGCAACATCTTCAACTTTTTTAACCTCTGATTTATCAATTATCCCATCTTTATCTGCATCAGCAACCACAGAAACTGGCTGTTGAACTCTAGTCTTACACAAGTTATTAGCAATATCAAAATCACATTTATCAGAATAATCAGCACACTTGAAGAGTCGATCACTCACAGTAGCTACTGTATTAAAAGACTCACAAGAAACAAACTCTGCACCAACTACAGGACTAGGAATGTTAAGAGTAGTTTGAACAATATTATTTAATGATGCTCCTACTTGTTGATCTTTAAATCTAGCACCAACTGTATAAACATAACTTTCACCTGCAACTACACTTGTATCATCATATTGACAAGGATTAGTTAAACAAGTTAAACCTTCAGATAGAATAGCTCCATTTTTCCTTACATCATAAACAATATCCGCTTGTTGTCTTCTCAACACCGTTCCCCTAGCACCAGTTCCGAACAATTTTTTAAAAAAACTTGAAATTGAATCAAAAAACCCAACATTCCCAGTTATTGTATTTACATCAAATATTGCCGCCCCCCCCAAAGATATAGTCTTAACTGAAGCAGGATTCCATGTCAATATTACTGAATTACTCTTATATTCTGCTTTGAAATTTGTAGGGAGGTTTATATCATAATTTGGTGCATCTGCACATTTCTTACCATCAAAACAATAACCACTACTACATTCATTATCTCTATTGCAATCTAAACTATTAAGTTTTTTATCATTACATAAATTTGATGCCCAATAACAACTGCCTGAAGAAATACTACTACATGATTGTTGAGAAAGACCTACACAAGGGGAGGTAGGTTGTGTAGTAGTCGATTCAATACAAGATTTTTGTCCATTTGACGGATTTGTGAAAGTCTTGCATCTAGTATATTGTGTGCTACATTCAGTTGTTGTTAGTTCAGAGCATGCTTTTTCAGCTACTGTCTTAGCAGCAGGGGCT